>OJPZ01000305.1_pt1 | contig 27341 bp, 27 predicted proteins | sample 1598611 | NCBI WGS metagenome assembly OJPZ01 (sample SAMN03922494, study PRJEB24848) | human gut metagenome | isolation source: stool sample | host: Homo sapiens | place: Germany | collected 2011-11
CCTGTCATAACAGATACACCATAACTGGAAAATGTGGGTAAAAAAGGCGCTCATGAAATCGGCAATAAACCCTAACGGATAATTTTGCTAAAAAATATAGCGGTGCCGTTTTTTATTAATCGGGCCTTTTTATGCAAGTTCAAAGCATTGCGCGATAGAGATGCCCAATCCGAGCAGGCAGTCATCAATGTTTCGCGATGATCGAATGATACAAATCAATTTGAGACCGTGTTGCGAAGCGATTTCAAATCAATAGCGTATTTTTGTATACGGCGGTACAGAGTGGCTTTGCTTATTTTAAGAAGCGCAGCCGCATCAGCTACGTTGCAATTGCATGTACGTAACGCATGATATATACGTTGGATTTCAATAGCATAGGATGGTGATGGTGGATTTTTCGTATAGGGAAGATCGCCACACGCCATTTTCCTCCCTCGACTCTTTCCGCGAAGTACCTCGAGCTGAGAAGCCGTCAAAAGCTCGGGAGTAAGTATGTCTCCTGGGCAAGTGAAGTAGAATCTTGCCAACAGGTCTTCTAACTCTCTTGCATTGCCGGGCCAGGAGTAACCCTGCAAAAGCTCCATAAGGGCGGGTGAAATGGACTTGCTTTCCTGCGAACCGCGATTTAGGCGATCCAAGAAGGTGTTGGCCAACAAGGGGATATCATCAGGACGCTGATAAAGGGGACGAATGTAAAAGCAATAGCCTTCAAAGTAGGAGGCCAGAGCGGGGGAAAGCAGCTTTTTATCCACCAATTGCTCTAAAGAGTGGTTGGCAGATAAAACTACATGAACATGGGCTTCCCTAAGATTATTTCCCCCAATGCGGGAAAAATGCCCGCTTTTTAAGAAACTTAGCAGTCGGTCCTGAATTTCATAGGGTAAGCATTCTACTTCATCTAAGAAAAGAGTCCCTCCATCGCTTAGTTCAAACTTCCCGGGATAAGCATCCTGAACCTTGGAAAGAAAAGCGCCTTGCTCGCAACCAAAAAGCTCACGCGCAATCATCTCCCTTGGGAGACCTGCGCAGTTTACAATAATAAACGGTTCTTCTCGCCGCTTACTATAGGCATGCATTGCCTGGGCATATAGCGCTTTGCCTGTTCCAGGAGCCCCCTCGATTAAAAGGCCGTGAGGATCGTCTGCAATCTTTTTCAAGTCGCTAATAAGCTGTTTGGTTTGTGCATCTGCAGTAGCAATGTCATCAAAGGTATAGTGCGAGAAATTGGCCGATATTAACGCGGCGGTTTTATTTGCATAGCTGGATTTCCGCACCAAAATAGCGGCACCCAAAAGAATACCGTTCTTTTTTATTGGAGAAATAGTCAAATCACAGCGAACTTTGTAATCGTTAACATATAATATATGTTCCCTATATTGAAGCGGTTCCGCGGCTTGCTGCAATTTAGTATACAAATCCGGAATTTCAATAAAACGATGAATATTTAGCCCAACTAACGTGTTGTGATCACAGCAAAGAATATTTTCAGCAGAGGCACTACAGCGCACAATACTAAGGTTTTCATTGACGATAATCATACCGTCACTCATCATATTCAAAACAGTATCCATAAACTCATAACTCTGATACATGGACATCTGCTTTTCAACAGCATAGGCTGCAAACACAACCAACGGAAACATATGAGGATTATATTTCTCAAACGGACCGCTCATATTGATAACGCCGGCTATTTTTTGTGTTTCATCAAAAATAGGCGCGGCACAACAAGCGGTATTATGCTGCGCCATGCTGTAATGCTGGGGCCCCAAAACCTGTACCGCTTTTTGCAAAACGAGGGACAGACCTACGCCGTTCGTTCCCGCGTCCGCCTCGCTCCAACGCACCCCGGGACGAAAAACAGGACGACACCAGCTTTTTGCAGCATCACGGGCGTAAGCAATTTCCAGCATGTACCCATCCTTGTCATGCAAGGACATAACATTAACGGCATCGTCCGTTAACTCAAAAAGTTTATCCATTAGGGGGCGCGCAAAATTGATAAGAACGCGATTTTGCTCCCTGCGGGCTTGTAAATCTTCTTCCGAAAGTACCTGGCCACAGGCGCTATGTATATCAATTCCCATAGCTTTGCTTCGAATCCAGGATTGGGCAATTTCCGGGTTCATATTTTCAGCAATAATGCCATGTTTAGTGAAATCTTCCCACTGTTTTTTATATATTGCCCGATTATTTTGCATAGCTGACACCTCAAAATAGTTATGATGAAGAAGAAACATCACAAAATCATTTTACGTAAGTATAGCGTATTTTCATATTTTTCGCAACAATTTCATAAAAAACAAGAACTCCACTAGTATTTTTGTTTTGTTGCGCCACAAGGAGGCGGGTGAGAATTTCGGACGAGACTTTCTGTAGAATTACTTGACATATGCGAGTTTTATCAATATAATGAGAAGTATCGAAGCTAAGTCACAATTTGATTCAAAAGTCGCACAATGTTGAGAAAAAACATGCGCCCAAAACCTTTTAAAGCACTCATGACAACACTGAATTTGATGGAGGAAACCGAATGGGGATTCTTTTGGGACAATCGGTTATAGACGGGTTGCTAATTGGCGGCGTTTATGCCACTGTAGCCGTGGGCTTAAGCTTAGCATTTGGAGTTATGCGAATTATCAACTGGGCACAAGGCGAATTGCTTATGATTAGCATGTACGTCTCATATTTTTTGTTTGATTTACTTGGTCTAGATCCTTATATAAACATGTTTCTTGTAATGGGACTTATGTTTGCGATTGGATACTTTATGCAAGAAACCGTGATTTCAAATCTACTGGCTAGAGAAACGGTCCGGGAGCCAATTAGCGTTTTGCTTTTTACATCTGGCTTGGGCATGGTGCTTACCAACGCTGCACTTATTGTATTTGGCTCTGCGCCCAAGACGGCGCTTACGCCGCTATCTGGAAAAATGATTGCAATGGGGGATATGCTTATTTCTTTGCCTAAAATTATTTCTTTCTCCATTGCCTTGTGTTGCACAATTGCGCTGTTTTTTTTCCTTCAGCGCACAGAAACAGGGCGGGCAATTCGGGCCATATCCCAAAACCGGCAGGTGGCCACGCTAATGGGAATTAACCAAAAACGAGTATTTAGCATTGCATTTGGCATCAGTATTGCGCTGGTTGGACTTTCAGGCGCATTGCTTATTCCTTATTTCCCTGTAGGGACCACGGTGGGGCAGACCTTTAGCTTCCGTTCATTTGTAATTGTAGTGCTGGGAGGTAAGGGAAGCGTTATTGGCGCTTTGCTTGGCGGGCTTATTGTGGGGGTTATTGAAAAGGTTGGTGGCCTTCTATTTTCGGATACCTATGCCCAAATGATGGTGTTTGTCATCTTTGTAATCGTACTGTTGTTTAAGCCTAATGGGTTGCTAGGACAAAAGGATATGTAGGCATCCAAGTTTTAGTTTGGAGGAATAAGCTTTGAATACCAAAAAAAAGATTGCTTCGATACTAAGCATTGTACTCGTTCTGACATTCCCATTGACCACTCCTAACCCATATACTCTGCAGTTTGGCATAAATATGTTGATGTTTGCATACCTGGCCTCTGCGTGGAACATCATCGGCGGGTATGCCGGACAAATGGCGCTTGGAAATGTTGTTTATTTTGGCATCGGCGCATATACATCATCTGTGTTGTTTATGTATGAAGGGGTTTCTCCTTGGATCGGGATGATTGTTGGTGCGCTGATTGCAGGCGGGCTTTCTTTGCTGCTGGGTAGTTTAACATTCCGTTTGAGCGGATCCTATTATTCCCTTTCTACGGTTGCGCTTCTGCATGTAATTCGGTTGATTTTTATATCTAACCCCTCCATGTTTGGGTATAAAACAAATGGAGCGCTCGGCCTGTATTTACCCTGGGGCGGTGATAGCTTTATAAACATTGCTTTTACAGATAAATACGGATACTACTATATAATATTTGCTTTTCTTGTGGGCGTGCTATTTATATCCCATAAAATAAAAAATTCTAAAATGGGATATTATTTGGCGGCCATCAATACCAACCAGGAAGCAGCGGCCTCGCTGGGTGTCCCGGTAATGGGTATGAAGTTGAAAGCTGGTTTTATCTCGGCTGCTTTGACCGCAATTGGCGGCACCTATTACGTGCAAATGCTGCAGGTAGTAGACCCCTCTCGAGTATTTGGTTATGATTTTTCTGTTCAAATTCTGTTTTATGCCATTATTGGTGGGCGAGGCACATTGTTTGGACCGGTACTAGCGGCTTTTTTAATGGCGCCTCTCAACGACTTCTTGCGTGGGTGGTTTGGCTCATCTGTAGCCGGTTTGTATTTGGTCATATACGGCCTCATTTTAATGGTAATCATTTATTACCTGCCAAATGGAATTTGGCCATTTTTTCAAAAAATGGTTGACCTACTATTGGGCGATAAAAAATCTAGCCGCAAAATAAAGCAAAAGGGGGGTAACTAAATATGGTAGAAAAACAGCTTCCCATCCTCCAAGTTCAAAACGTAACCAAACAATTTGGCGGTCTTACTGCGGTGGATAATGTATCATTGGAAGTAAAAAAAGGAGAAGTGATAGGGCTCATTGGCGCCAATGGGGCGGGGAAAACTACCCTTTTTAATATGATCGCAGGGGCGTTTCCCCCTACGTCCGGAAAAATAATTTTTGAGGGGAAAGAGATACAAAATCTACCAAGTCACCGGATTTGCAAGCTTGGAATCGCGCGTACATTTCAAATTGTAAAGCCCTTTTTATCTCTTTCCGTATTAGATAACACGATGGTAGGTGCTTTACTATGGACGTCTAATTTGAAAGAAGCTAAGGAGATTTCCATGGAAGCGTGCAAAATGGTGGGGATGGAATCCCGTATGGACGCAATTGGGGCAGGCCTAAACTTGCCAGAGTTGAAAAGAATGCAAATGGCGCGCGCATTAGCAACACAGCCAAAAATTTTATTACTCGATGAGGCAATGGCTGGATTAAACCCCACGGAAAGCGCAAAGGTAATTGAGTTGGTAAAACAAATAAGCAAAAGGGGGATAACAATCATTGTAATTGAGCACGTCATGAAGGCGATTATGACGCTTTCCGAACGAATTTATGTGCTCAACCAAGGGCATTTAATTGCGCACGGGACGCCACAAGAAATAACCGAACATCCCGAGGTGATCAAATCCTACTTAGGAGATAAACGGTATGCTAAAAATTGATTCCATTGTTGTTAATTACGGGAATTTTGAAGCGCTCCACGGAATTTCAATGGACGTAAAAGAAGGGGAGATTGTCGCACTTTTAGGAGGAAATGGAGCAGGCAAATCTACGACCATCAATACAATTTCCGGGTTGACGAGCCTGCAAGCCGGTAAAGTCGTTTTTCAGGGTGAAAATATCAACAACGTCCCTAGGCATGAACGAGTTAAACTGGGAATTATTCAAGTGCCGGAAGGGAGAAAGCTGTTTCCTTCCATGACGGTTATGGATAATCTGTTGATTGGTTCCTATTTGCCGCAGACCAGAAAGAAACGCCCCGAGACCTTGGAAATGTGTTTGGAGATTTTTCCAAAGCTGGCAGAAAGGCGCAAGCAATTAGCAGGGTCCTTATCCGGGGGAGAGCAACAGATGTGCGCTATCGCCCGGGCGCTTATGGGACAACCAAAACTGCTAATGCTGGATGAGCCATCCTTAGGATTAGCACCGGTGATGGTTGATACAATTTTTGATACCATTGTTAGAATCAACAAGATGGGCGTAACCATTCTTTTGGTTGAGCAAAATGTACTGGTCAGCTTAGCGATTGCCAGCCGGGGATATGTAATTGAAGTTGGCAATAATGTGATGGATGGCGACAACGAAAGCCTTCTAAATAATGAAGATATGAAGAAAGCATACTTGGGATTTTAATTTGAATAGGAGAAAAGAAAATGGGAGAAAAAATCATTCCAAAGAATAAGTATAATGCAATTCCTGAAGACCTGCCCGGCAAAGGGATACAACAGCTGACGCAAGTTATCCAAGTGGGGATCGTGGTGCGCGACTTAGACAAAATTATGGCAGAGATGAAGCGCATCTTTGGCGTAGAGCCAGAGGCCATTAATAATTGTTCCACTCCCCTTAATGGAACATATAAGGGGGAACCTGCGGACTTCAAGTTGCGAATTTGTTTTTATAGCTTTGCGAATATTGAATTCGAGTTTATGCAGCCCATCGGCGGGAAAAGCATTTGGCAGGATCACCTGGACAAAAATCAGGCTGGGTTGCACCACGTTCGGTTTAATGTAAAAGATTATCATGGCGTCGTGCGCGAAATGGGGGAAAAAGGCATCGGGATCTATCAGGATGGCCTGGTGCGACTGGACCCGCGCTATAGATGGACGTATCTAGATACTGAGCCTTCTCTGGGATTTGTGATTGAATTGCTATCTTTAGCCGACAGCGAATAAGATTATGGAGCACGATGGTTGCCAAAATAGGGCCAGCCTCAAGAAAGTTGTTTCGCCAAAAAGCGTTTGGGCCATTTCTTTGGGCGCAATTGTAGGTTCGGGATGCTTTATTATGCCAGGAGAGCTTCTTAAGGAAGCCGGGCCGGCAGGGGTTGCATTGGGACTGATCATTGGGGCGTTTACAATGCTGATTATTGGCCGCAACGTGTGTTTTCTGGTGGAACACTATCCTGTGGCTGGCGGAACGTTTGCATTTACATTTGCTACATGCAAACCTTATCATGCATATATTTGCGGGTGGATGATTTCCCTGGGATTTGTTGGATGCATTGCGTTGAATGCATCAGCACTTTCGATTGTAGCAAAGTTTATTTTTCCTGAGGCAATAGGATGGGGGTATTTATATAGCGTAGCAGGCTGGGAAGTATACTTGCCTGAGATCGTACTCTCCAGTGCAGTTGTATTGCTGTTTGGATATTTAAACTATAAGGGCAACAAGTTTGCCGCACACCTGCAATTTCTTATGGTGCTCTGTCTTCTTGCTGCAGTTTTTGTAATTGCCATCGGCACGTTTTTTTGCGATCAGTCTTCTGCTGACCACCTCTTGCCTTTCTTTGCGCCAGCAAAGGGCATATGGGGAAGCATTGCTGCGATTGTTGCGATGTCGCCATGGATTTTTACCGGTTTTGAAACGATACCACAGTCTGCAGAGGAGCATAATTTCTCACCGCGGAAAGCCAAGCTACTTATGGGGGGGTCTGTTTTGGTTGGCGCCATTGTGTTTATCATTATGGTACTGGCAACCGCTTTTCCGCAGCCTTGGCTCAATACAATAGAAAAAGGATATCTTTGGCCTACGGGAACCATTACCCGTTTTGCTTTGGGGAATGCAGGCATGACCTTTCTGGCGGTTGCAATTAGTATGGGCATTTTTACTTGTATTAATGGATTGTATATTGCTTCTAGCCGATTGCTGCTAAGTATGGGAAGAGCGGGGATGCTGCCTGCCTGTTTTGCAAAAGTGGATCCACGGTATCATACCCCGGGCATGGCGACATTATTAGTCATGTTGACGGTGCTAGCCGCTCCATGGTTTGGCAGACAGGTTATTGTTTGGATCGTGGACATGTGCGCTGTAGGTACTTCAATTGGCTATTTATATGCTTGCATCAGCGCGTATCGAATTTCGAATCGGAAAAACACATGCAAAAAAGATAGGGCGTTTAGCGTAGCTGGTATATTGCTAGCAAGTATCTTTTTGGTGCTGTTGTTCATTCCTGAATCGCCTGGCGCAATTGGTCGGGAAAGCACTATCGCTTTAATTATCTGGATTGCATTGGGTGCGATATTTTATGCTGCTTCTTTCAAAAGAATGCGCCGGATCCCCCAAGCTGAACGGATGAAGGAAGTGTTTGGTTTTTGGTTAGAGGAAACATGAGGAGCAAAATCTAAGTAGGGGTGGTTTTATGAAGTTAACGCTGGATTATATAAAAATATCCGATATACAATGGGCGGAGCAAACACGGATAGATAACCATGTTTTATATTTATGCAAGCAAGAACTGATAGATGCCATAGAGGACCCTGCCTTTTCTTTGGTTGACCTGGAATTAACTCGCCCAGGGGAATCGGTACGGATCATACCTGTAAAAGATGTAATTGAACCCCGGATCAAGGTGGACACGAACAGCTTTTTTCCCGGAATGTTGGACGGATTCAAAAGAGTAGGAGAAGGGCATACGCGTGTTTTGCAAGGCTGTTGCGTTGTGACAACAGGCAACATTGTGTGTTATCAAGAAGGTATTATTGATATGTCCGGCCCCGGCGCACAGTTGAATCCTTTCGGCAAAACAAACAATGTTGTTTTAATTGTGGATCCCGCAGAAGGCCTTTTACCCGAGCAGCACGAGGCTGCTGTCCGCATGGCTGGAATAAAGCTGGCGACTACGATAGCAAAGGCATCGCTATCCGTTCAGGTAGATGCTAGCGAAGATTTTGAGCTTGCACCGGTCTCCCCAGACTTGCCCAAGATCGTATACGTGAATCTGTTATTGGCGCAAGGACTGTTGCACGATAACTATTTATACGGCGAAGACGCAAAAAAACTTCAGACTATGGTGTTGCACCCAAATGAATTGCTAGACGGCGCAGTTGTCTCTGGAAATTGCGTAACGGCTAGCGATAAAAATACTACTTACGACCAGGTGAATAACCCCATAATTCGCGAATTGTATCATAGACATGGGAAGGATCTAAATTTTTGCGGTGTGATCGTATCGCCTATTAGCACTATGCTATCAGGAAAAGAACGAGGTGCCATGTCCATTGCCAACGTGGCGAGGGTCATGGGCGCGCAAGTATTGGTTGTAAGCGAAGAGGGCGGTGGTAATCCAGAAGCAGACATTATGATGATCGCAGAGCGGGCAGAGACATGTGGCTTAAAAACTGTTCTAATGCTTCATGAAACCGCTGGAGAGCGAGGAGACTCAGAGCCGCTGGTCAATTCTAGCTCCTATGCCAATGCTGTGATTACAGCAGGGAACAAACATGAATATATTTTGTTGCCTGCAATGGAACGCGTCCTTGGAAGACCGGAAGCGTTGGAATCTTTAGCGGGCTATGGAAATTTTCCGGCTCACGAAGATGGAAGTATTTATGTGCGTATGGCCGTTATCATTGATGCTGTTAGCAACCTTGGAAGCGGGACAAGAAGCGGGATCACATACTAGGAGAGAATCAATGAAAATCATATATTACATCAATCAGTTTTTTGGCCAAATTGGAGGAGAGGAACATGCGGACTATCCTCTTCAAGTTAGCGAAACAAACATTGGACCAGCGATGGTCATGAATAGTAGTTTGCCGGAAGATATTCAGGTAGTTGCTACTATAATTTGCGGCGATAATTATGCTCTGGAGAAGGAAGCGGAGTTTACAGAAAAAATGGAAGAGGCTTTGGATAAGTATAAGCCTGATTTGCTAATATCTGGGCCTGCCTTCAATGCAGGCCGGTACGGTATGGCTTGCGGTATGGCCAGCAAGGTTGCCTATGAAAAGGGGGTCGAGGCAATCTCTGGAATGTATGAAGAAAATCCGGCCGTGGAAATTTACCATAAGTACGCCTTTATTTTTGCAACGCAGAACACGGCAAAGGGGATGCGTGCCGCCGTAAAACAGATGGCCGATTTTGTGAAACGCTATGCTGCGGGAGAAAATATATATTCACCTAGCCGCGAAGGCTTTTTTGAAAGAGGAATTCGGAAGTATATTGATACGGGCCGTAGTGGCGCTGCTCGGGCGATAGACATGGCGGTTGCAAAAGCAGCGGGAGAAAGCTGGAAGACGGAATTAAATATGCCGAATTTTAGCCATGTACCGGCCAGTGCACCTATTGCGGATCTATCCAAGGCAAAAATCGCGTTGCTCACAACCTGCGGCCCAGTACCTATTGGCAATCCAGATCATTTGGAGGCTCACACGTGTTCTAAGTGGGAGACCTATCGCCCAGAAGACTTTGGCGGAGAGGATATGCCCGCAACGGAGATTGCACATGGCGGGTATACGCCTGTATATGGGACGAATAATGGAAACCGCGTTGTCCCTGTTGATGCGATGCTGGAACTGGAAAAGGAAGGGTATATTGGATCGTTTTATCGGGAAGTTTTTGTCACGGTCGGGAATTCTATGTCTGTAACCCGTGCGGAAGAATTTGGAGAAGGCATAGCATTGACGTTGAAAGAGCGGGGGATAGAAGGCGCAATTTTAACATCTGCCTGAGGAACCTGCACACGTTGCGGTGCAACGATTGTAAAGGCGATTGACTCGATTGGGATCCCGGTTGTGCATTTATGCACCATTGTTCCAATTAGCAAATCGGTTGGCGCCAACAGAATCTTTCCGGCTGTAGCCATACCATATCCCACGGGTTATCCTGAGCTGACTGCGGAAGAAGAGAAACTAGCACGCAAGACGTTGGTCAAAAACGCGCTGGATATGCTTACAAAGACGGTATAAATCACCATGGAATGCCCTGCTTTATTGGTCGTGACCAACAACAGTCTGGTAAGTGATTGGATTGAACAAAAATTTGCGGAACATTGTAAAGCAATATATATAGACGGTTCAATCCGGGATGTAGCTATATATGCCAGAAATAAAATTATGCTTGGCATACGGTTAGCCGCTGACCCTGTGGCTGGTAGGAGAGAAAGGCCTACACCATATTTAACGATACTGTTAGATACTAAAACCGATAATAGAAAACAAGACATCCCCTTTGAAGTCTTGCAGGTAGAACGCTTTATCGGTTGGTATTATCTTTGGGAAGAAAAGTTAAGTTCTATGCAGCAAGAAGTGAAGAATGATTTTCAATATATCGATTATTCTTTGTCAGTAAGTGCATTGCAGTCGGTAGAACATACATAGTGTTAATTTCCCATGGCAAACCAGATTTTTCAGAAGGGCAAGTATAATTTAATAATAAGCACGGTACATTGTCAAAAAGGCGGCCAAAGTTAAAGGCCGCCTTTTGATTTTTCAGGAGCGACATAGGAAATTCCATAATTGGGAGGATATATAAAAATATTTACGCCCAAAAATGAAGTGGATCGCTATTGCAGCGGGCAGCTGGCGCTAGGGTGGCGGGGGGAAGACATCGGTCATTTCACTAAAGCATTGTTTGCATTCACTCACTAGATCAGGATTTCGATTTTTTGGCCGCGCTATAGACAAAATATCCCATAAGGATGTTACAGCGGCTATAGAATAAATTGCTGTAAGGTCCTAAATAACTTGATATAAGCAGAGAAAATAAATGTAATCTTTTGCAAATCTGGTAACCTCCCTCCGCTTATAATCGTTTCTCTAATATATAGAAGCCAGCACCAAGTGGGCAAATGCTCTGACACTGGTCAGAGGCGGTTCGGCGAAGGTGCGATATCAGGGTTTAGGCCACCCTAAAGGGCAAAGGAGGAGCAAACATGAAACGCAACAGATACCTGCTCCTGTTGCTGGGAGTGCTGGTGGCAGGACTGCTGCAATGCTGCCCTTCCCTCAGCAAAGGCGCCATTATCATTCCCCTTCCGTATCCTTGCCATGGCCGGATGCCGAGTTTGGGCGACCTGGAGGATATCGTACAGGCCCAGATGCTCCTGTCCCAGCAGTCCGGGCTACAGGAGCCGTACAGCGGTTACTACAAAACCTATGTGGACTATATTACGGTGGCACAGTCTTTGTGGACAGCGAGCTTGTCATCTATGTGACGGATACCAGCCCGGCTGTGATTTAGGAGCTGGCCAAATATCCCGGCGTGGAGATCAAGCGGGTGAACTACTCCCTCAACCAGCTTAACCAGCTGGCCTTGCAAATCGTGGAACTGGGAAACGCAGGCAAAATCAACGGCTATGGGGGCCCGCCGGCGGTGCTGCCCCGGCACAATCGGGTGGACCTGACTATCTAGACGGATCGGGACCAGGCCCAGGGGGGACTGTCCCCATCGGCGCTACGACAGACGCTGGGCGTTTCCAGCTCTATGTTCAACATCGTTGAGCTGACGGACTATCCCCAGGACGCCACCGGGGCGACCATCCTGCCCCATCCCGGCGTCCCGCCAAAGACCGGCGATGCGCCTGGCTTGGCAGGCTTGGGCATCCTGGCGGTGGCGGTCCTGTTTATAGGGCTGGGGCTGTATCGGGATTGAAAAAGGGCGGAGATCCCTCGGGAACTCTAGGGTTGCGGTAGCGGCAGTTTATCACAGCCCCGGAAGATCCCTTTTTGCTTTAATATATTATTTACACTTTTGGAGGTGAAATCTGTGTATACTTGTAATATATAGAAGGGATTCCCGGCCCAGGATGCGGAAATGGAGAGCCTTGACGTCCATGCTAGGGTCGGAGGACGCTGGGGGGAAATGCGGCGTATCGTCCAAAGAGATACGGCTTTCAAGCGGGAAAGGAGAGGTCGGATTTTGAAAAGGCATTTTCTGATGGCTGCAATCCTTGCAGGTATTGCGATTGTTGTCCTTACCGGCCTGTTCGTCGGGGGGGGGCGAAGGTCCCCAGGACACGACGGAAGGAGACACGGTAACCATAGAAGCGGGCATGGACTATGGGGATTGCGCCAACGCCTCCGTGGTAATCGTACCGGAAGGCCGGGTGGACGTGATAAAGGAATACGCCAAACAATTGGTGGATGATGGAAAACTCCTGTATATCCAGGATGTTGCCTGGAGCAAGGAAGCCCTCGGGGAAGCCCTTTCTATTCCCCTTGCCCACAGTTCCATCCATAACCCCATGCCCCACGTGGCAACCGCCATATACCAAGCCGGAGGCCGCTATGTGCACAGCTACGTCTATGTGCAGGTAGGCCCAACTGTATCAGGCAATTCAGATAGCGCGCCCTTTGCGGCGACGCCAGAGCAAATCGAAAGGATACAGGCCCTGGTTTCCCCAGAGGCTGGGTTGGCCAGTGCCCGCATCCTCTGGACGGAGGCAAGCTGGGCCCCGTCCCTACTTGACGGAGCGGAGGGACGGCCCGCCGAAGCCGATGCGCTCGATGCAGATCTTGTAAAAATGTATGATACTAGGGGCGTACATCTGGGGGATGGCGCCGCCTTGCAATATGTATATGAAAGGGGCCAAGGGCTCGTAAACGGCCAACGGATGGAGCTGTTTGACGTGGTTACCCGGTTCAAGGTTCTCCCAAGGGCAGGCAATGCCCTGCAGATCTATCAGGGCAGGTTACGCTGCGATCTGGAAGGCCAGCGATTGCTGGATTTCGCCATCCTGTCGCCCGACGCCGGAGAAGCGTCCGTCCTTCAGCTGGGCGGCGGCAAGCTGCCCGGCGGCACCTGGTGGGAGTATGTCCCTGACGGTCAAACCGTGATCACAAACGGCGCGCCCAGCAGCGGTTATGCGGATTATTGCGCTACTCCCCGGGAGCCGTGGCACAGCGACGCCTGGGAATTGCAGCCGGGTATCCGCGTGGCGGCAAGCGGCGAGGCCGAGCAACGAGGGGCGTTTTCCAAGCTGACCATCCCTGTGCTAGGAATATTTGGGCAGGTAGGTTCTTACGACATTGAGGTGGGTGGATGGTTTTAAGGCGCAGCCTAAATGGGGGATATGAATACGTTGCTTCGTTTTGCCCGCCATTTTGTTGAGCAGAAACTATAAGCCATACAACCTATTTATCGGGATTTAAGGCGGCGGCACAGGCACTAGCTATTTCACCCCGTTTTCTGTTATCAATAATTATTTTTAAATAAAGGAGGCGTAACCGATGAGACGGCATGGTTTTGCTTTGATCTTGCTTGCGGCTATCTGCCTATTGCTGCCTTGCCAGGCTCTGGCAAATTCTACCATCAGCCTGGGCGACCTGGAGGATATCGTACAGGCCCAGATGCTTCTATCCCAGCGAACCGGCTTACAGGAGCCGTACAGCGGTTACTACAAAACCTATGTGGACTATTACGGTGGCACAGCCTTTGTAGACAGCAAGCTCACCATCTATGTGACGGATACCAGCCCGGCGGTGATCCAGGAATTGGCCAAATATCCCGGCGTAAAAATCAAAAAGGTGGATTACGCCCTGAACCAGCTCAATCAATTGGCCCTGCAAATCGTAGAGCTGGGGAACGCAGGCAAAATCAACGGCTATGGCGGCCCGCCGGCGGTGCTGCCCCGGCACAACCGGGTGGACCTGACTATCTGGACGGATCGGGACCAGGCCCAGGGGGGGCTGTCCCCATCGGCGCTGTTGGAGACGCTGGGGGCCTCCGGCGCCATGCTTAACATCGTTGAGATGGCGGACTATCCCCAGGACGCTACCGGGGCAACCATCCTGCCCCATCCCGGCGTCCCGCCAAAGACCGGCGATGCGCCCGGCTTGGCAGGCTTGGGCATCCTGGCGGTAGCGGCTCTGTTTATGGGGATGGGGCTGTACCGGCTGTATCGGAATTGAAGGGGCGCGCGGCAAAAACAGGCAGAAGCAGATTGAAAAGAGGGGCTTTGCTGACTGGGACGTCTTAATATATAGAAAAGGAAAGAGGGTGGTTCCGTTGGGCAAATAAAAGGTGATTTCTACCTATAGAGATTATTCTTATGAACGGTGTAATGCATGTGGTTATCAAAGCGACCCCTGGCCTATTGGGAAGTAAAATATGAATATACCCAATCCGCCGGCTATAATTTGCATCAAAGTCTGCGATGGTGGACGGAATATTCCTATCTTTAATTCGTTTCTCTAAATGAAAAAGCAACGGCCGCCTGTTTTTAGGCCGCTGCATAATAAAATACGTTTCTAACTGCTCTGCTTTTAGGAGGCGGCATATGAAAAGACTGGGGATTATCATGTTAGCTGCATGGATATCGGCTGCTTTGTTGGCGGGCTGCGAAAAACACGTCGCAGATGCGCCGGACTTTCCTTTGGAGAAACAGGCGATTGAAGAAGCATTGGAAACCATGGGGCTCCAATATACAGTGGAGGAAGATAGCAAGCTAAGGGAAATGTTGCCGGGATTTACCTCCTTCAATCTATATAGCGAAGAGGGAAATTCCTTTATCGCCGGTATAAAAAGCGGCGAAAAAGACGGGGAGAAGATGTTGTCGCTGGTATTGCTAACCACGGGGGAAACGGCCGTGCCGGTAGAGGACGGCAGGAATATGGTGGTTTTGGCGACCCGGTTATATGGGGGCTTTGAAGAAGAAACGTGCGTATACGACCAGTTTCAAAAAGAATTTCCAACGGACAATACCCAACGCCAGCATGAGATCCAGGTAAAGAACGCAACGCAGATTAAGGAGGAGCTGGTTTGGAAAGCAACCTTTGCGGAAGCCGAATGCCAGATAAAAGTAAAGCGGCCCAATATAGATGAGCCGCTGGAATATATAAACGTCATAGGCTTTGCAACGAATTGGGAAACCTTCTTCTGATCCGGCCCTTAATTTCACCTATGTTTATACCATCGATGCAAAAACAGGTGAAATCCTTACCATGGAAACCCTTTCCGGGGCGTAATACAAGCATAGTAGTTGATTGAAAAGATGGGTACGAAAGCAAATAAAATATGGTTCCTTGCCGTGACGGTGTTGATCCTGTTTGGCCTGGCAGGCTGCTTTGCGGATCAACTTAACCAGGGGCGGCAGCAAGGCTGCGATGTTAAAATCTGGAACGAGTATCAATACTTCACCATTCGCCCTGTGGAAGATACGGCGTTTATGTGATTGCATGTGGCTATACAGATACAGGAGATTTGGGCACATCTCGTCTATACATCAATACTGGCTGGTCCAGCCATGGATTTGTGTGGATCGATCAAAGTTATGCCTATAGACAAATTCCATGCGTTTAACAGGATAATCGTACAAATGCAAAAACAAAAGATAGTTCTTATCCTATGCGTCATAGCAGCCGTGGGGCTTGGGCTTATGCTTTGGTTAAAGCCGTTTCGAAAAGAGGCGCCTCCCTGGCACGCCCTGTTCCCCGCATGGATCGAATACGGCATTCCGCCAGAGTCTACCATGCTCGCCACCGCGCCAACGCTCGGCAACGATGCAGAATTGCTGCAGGAGATCATTGCCGCGGCAAAGGAAAGCGGGATAGCGGAGCCCCTTTCCTTCCAGGATATGTTATATTTGGAGGACCCTTCATACTATCACTACGCCGTAATTCGGGAAACCGCAGAAAACGGGAAAGGCTATGATATCCGCCTGTTCGCCTTTACCAACGAAGATGTAAGCAAAGTGTATCTGGCGTGGATATCCGCAACGGCCTATATCGGCACGGAGGAGATCATCTTTCCCGCAACAGCCACCCCTACGGAGGTAAAGCAATGCATGAACGACTACCTGTCGGGTTCGTAAGGCAGCGGTGATCGTGGTGAACAAGTTCGCAAGGATGATGAAAATCAAATCATAACTTCTGAGTAACCTATTTAGCGACACGCCAAAGCCAGCTTCGGGATTTCTTACGCAAAAACGCCTATATATCAACGCAAAAAAAGCGCCAATAAAGGGGCGGAGGGTCCCTATGCCACCGCCCCTAACTCCACGGTTTTCCTCGATCTTTCAATAAAATAAGTCCGGATGTCCCACTGAAGGGGCCTATGGAAAATTCCCTCTTCGCCACGCAATGGGGATCGCCGTTGCGTGGCTTTTTTTATGTCTGCCTACGCCGCGCCCGCGCACCTCCCGGCTCTTTGTAGGCCGCGCACCAAAGCAAAGATGATATAGGAGGTACAAATGAAAACCATCAATTTGCGGGATTACTATCCTACGATATATCAGCGAGATCATCTGATTTTCTGAAGGGGCGGAGGCGGGCAGGGGCTGTCCAGTAGCATGACGGCCAGTATCAAGAGACGACAGAGAATTACCGCCCAAGGTGTATATTTGAACAGATGTATTTTCATTGACGGGGGATACCACATTCAAGGCTCCCCCATCATTGGCGCTGCTGTCCTAAAGGCGTCCGCCAGGGGACAGAATGGGAAATCCCAAGGGACGCATAAGGAACACCTTGCCGGAAATAACATCGGCATTGCCCTCTGGGCTACGCCTGCTTCTGCACTCCATTTACATCCACAATGGTATCCCCCTCCAGCAGCAGCTCGCTCACCGTGACGAATTCATACCCCTGGGCCTGGGCGGTTTCCAGAAGCGTGGGCAGGTATTCCTTGATTTTGTAGCCGTTGTTGTGGCACAGGATGATACAGCCCGGATGCAGCTTGGGCAACACTGTGTCCAATATGGTTTGGGCGCTGCGCTCCTCCTTCCAGTCGATGGTATCCACCTTCGACGCGGAATGGATGACAGGAAAAACCCAAGGAAATAAGGCAATTTCATCGTTATAGAGGCTATGCCAAGGGGCATGGCCTTTCTATTTTGGGCGAGACGCGTCGTGAGGCGCTGAAACTGGCGGAAGAGATTGGTGCGGCAGCGGCAGCAAGAGCCGGAGGCCGTAGGCCCCAGAGGCAAGCATGGCTTCACCCGGGCCCATCCGGGCTGCTGGCCGGTGTCGTCGGTCCTGTGCCGCGCGCTGCGTATCAGCCAACAGGGCTACTACCGTGCCATCCGGCGGACTGCCGCCGCTGGCCGGATTAAACCCTTCTTGACAACTTTATATCGTGCAAACCTTCGCATTAGCAAAAACGTGATTTTCTTTGGCTGTTTTAGTCAGAAAAGTGTGGATGAATGCCATTGAAAAAATAGGAAAAATGTGCTACGCTATGTACAGTCTAAAATATAGGCGGTGAGGTGCATGAAACGAAGCGCATTTTCGCAGCTCATGAAATGGAAGGACAACCCGGAACGGAAACCGCTGGTCATTCGCGGCGCTCGCCAGGTGGGAAAGACCTGGCTTATGAAAGCGTTCGGGGAGAGCTGCTATGAGAGCTATGTCTACTTCAACTTCGACGAGGAAGACGAGCTGAAATCTGTTTTTGAGACGAACAAGAATCCGCAGCGGATTATCGAGCTGCTTTCCATGATTGCCGGAGAGAAGATACTGCCCGGGGAAACCCTACTGATCTTCGATGAGGTACAGGAATGCCCGCAGGCGCTGAATGCGCTCAAATACTTCAAAGAGAGGGCGAATGATTACCATGTTGTGGCGGCCGGAAGTTTGCTTGGGACACTGCTTGCCCAGCCGAAATCCTATCCGGTAGGCATGGTCAATCTGCTCGACCTTTACCCGCTCTGCTTCGATGAATTTCTCGAAGCGACCGATCCTGCGCTCTTTGCTTATTATGAAAGCATCCGAAAAGATCAAACGATCGAAGAAATCTTTCACAACCGTCTGCTTGATGCCTACAACAACTACCTGATCATCGGCGGGATGCCGGAATGCGTCGTTTCTTGGGTGAATCACAAAGACCCGGCGGCAATATCACGGATTCAGCGAGAGCTGGTGGAAATCTATGAAAATGACTTTGGAAAGCACAACGGAAAAGTAAACAGCGGGCGCATCCTGATGGTATTCCGCAGTATTGTTTCCCAACTTGCAAAGTCCAATGAGAAGTTTATCTACGGCGCTGTCCGGCAGGGTGGCAGAGCGCGAGACTTTGAAGAGGCAATCGAATGGCTTGTTTCAGCCGGTATGCTCAACCGCATCTACAATGTCTCCAAGATAGAGCACCCGCTTTCCGCCTTTGATAAGCGTGACCAATTCAAGCTTTTCCTCTTTGATACCGGGCTGCTTAAGCACATGGCGGGTATCGACAACAGCGCCATTCTGCTGAAAGCAGATTACCAATTCAAGGGACCGTTGACGGAAAACTATATATTGCAGCAGCTTCGCGGTCAGTTTGAGGTGGAACCTCGCTATTATTCGGACAAAGCCGGTGAGATCGACTTTGTGCTGCAAAGCGGCACGGAGATTATCCCGATCGAGGCAAAAGGCGGCGAAGATAAGTCCGCGCCTTCCTTTAAGCGGTATATCACAGAGCGCCATCCCCAGCACGCCATCCGTTTTTCAAAGCGAGGGTACCGGAAGGATGGTGAAATCACGAACATCCCCCTTTACCTTGCAAGAAAGACAAAAGAGCTGCTCTGACACAAAGCCCCTCACACCCCGCGAGGGGCTTATTTTGGCTATCAGCCCTGAGATTGCTCTATGACATACCATCCTCACCGCCATCATCGATGTCCGGTGCCGGATGCGGTCGCGGCTACGGTGGATGAAGGGAAACCGGCGAGATTGCCTAAAAACCCAAGGGAATCCGGCAATTTCATCATTACAAAGGCTATGCCAAGAGGCATGGCCTTTTTTGTTGGCCCTCGAAAAACACCGGCGAAACAATCGGAAAGATGGGGGAGGGAAGCCATAGCCTGTTGAGCCGATTCCAAGGCGGCCAGAAACGACGCAATTTGTAGCAAAGATGCAAGCCATGCAAAAAATCAAAGGAGGAACCCACCATGACCAAAGTCATCGCCATCGCCCATGAAAAAGGGGGCGTAGGCAAAACCACCACCGCTATAAACCTGGGAATCGGCCTGGCCCGGCAGGGAAAGAACGTGTTGCTCTTGGACGCCGATCCCCAGGGCGATCTGACCAAATGCCTGGGCGTGAAGGACCCTAAGGCCCTGCGTCACACCATCGCCACCTGCATGGATCATCTCATTGCCCATGGCGAGGAGGACAAGCCTTCCGATTTTGTTTACACCGACGCCATCCGGCAGCATGACGAAGGGGTGGATTTCATCCCCGCCAACGCCGGTCTTGCAGCCACGGAAGTAACCCTGGTAAACAGCATGAGCCGGGAGACCGTTCTGCGGCAATATCTGGACGTTGTAAAGCAGGAATATGATTACGTCCTCATCGACTGCCGCCCCTCCCTGGGCCTTACGGTCATCAATGCCTTGACCGCCGCCGACAGCGTGATCATCCCGGTACAAGCCCATATCCTGGCTGCACAGGATATGGACGCCCTGTTCAAAACCATTGGCCGGGTACGGCGGCAGCTGAATCCGCGCCTGCAGGTGGACGGTATCTGCATGACCATGGTGGACGCCCGCACCAATTTGGCCCGGACTACCGTAAAGGCCATTCGAGAGAACTACGGCTCCCTGGTACGGGTGTTTCAGAGCGAGATCCCCTTTGCCATCCGGGCGGCCGAGGTGCCGGAGAAGGGTCAAAGCATCTACGCCTACGACCCCAACGGGCGGGTGGCAAAAGCATATGAAGCATTGACCAAGGAGGTGATGGCGCTTGGAAACCGGGAACACGAAAAAGCCCAGGATTACCACGCTAGATGACCTGTTCGGCATCCCCTCAGCCCCGGATGCCGGCGGGGCGCAAATACAGCAGATTGAATTACGTAAGCTTCACGAATTTGAGGGGCATCCCTTCAAGGTATTGGAGGACCAAGCCCTGTTGGACATGGCGAAAAGCATCCAGGAAATCGGCCAGCTTACCCCTGCCATTGCGCGGCCATTGGAGGATAGGCCCGGCGAATATGAATTGGTCTCCGGCAACCGCCGGCACCGGGCCTGCCTGCTGGCGGGCCTTACCCATATGCGGGTGATCGTCAAGGAAATGACCCGGGATGAAGCCATCATCCAGATGGTGGACGCCAATTTGCAAAGGGAACACATCCTGCCTAGTGAACGGGCTATGGCATACCTGCGAAGCCCTTCTATACGGCCTCCCCGCCGGGAAATACCAACTAGAAGAGACTGTGGTCCCCGAGCATTTCTTCCCTGCGCCCCCGGTGGCGGTAGAGATCACTCTGGAAACCACCAGCGAAACCCCAAGGGAAGTGGTGGTCACCAACACCCCCCAGGTGAAGCTGGGCATTGACGCTGATAAGTTCAACGTGGTGATCTCCATGGCTTTGACCCTAATCATTGGCAGCGGCGTGGGCATTGCTGTTCTGGTGCGGTATAGAAGGAAGCGGTAACGCGCCTGGGGGTTGAAGGAGTCCCTATATCCCAGCGGAATCTTCATAACCTTTGCCTAAGGTTATCCGCTGGGTTTTATATCGCCTCGCAAATTCGGTTTGCATGTTAATGTGGCTTACCATGGTTCTTTTGAAACCGCGGGATAATTATGATATAATAAGGCCACAAGGAGGTGCAGCTATGCCGCGCATTATTCCAATCCGGGATTTAAAGAATACCGCCGCCATCTACGAGATGTGCAGCGCGTCCAAAGAACCGATTTTTATTACCAAAAACGGATATGGCAAGATGGTCCTTATGAGCATGGAGGCATATGAGGAACGGCTGCTCATGCAGGGTGTATATGCAAGGCTTGCCGAAGCCGAGGGCGAGGTTCATGCAAATAAAACGCTAGATGCCCGAGCGGCTTTACAGGAATTAAGGGCCAAGCATGGGGTATAAGATTAAGGTGCGCCCCTAGGGGTCAAAGACCTAGAGGAGATCGTGCCATACATGGCCCAGGAACTGGATAGCGCCGATGGAGCAATGGAAGCCGAGCATAGATTCCGATAAATTCAATATGGTGATCACCATGGCCCTGACCTTGTGCCCTTGACAGCGGCATGGGCATTGCTGTGCTGGTGCGGCACAGAAGGAAGCGGTAAGGGTGCTGGGTGTTATTCTAAAGCTATTAGCATTGAAAAACTATCATAATTATGATAAAATTATGATAGCCTAAAAATGGAGGTGATCTATGTGCCGCTGATTCGACCGGTTTCGGACTTAAGAAACCATTTTTCAGAAATCTCAAATCAAGTACACGAAACCCAGCGACCTGTTTTCTTGACCAAAAACGGATATGCCGACATGGTGGTGATGAGCTGCGAAGCCTATGAACAGATGCAGTTTGAAAGCGAGGTGTATTGCAAGCTGCGAGAGGCTGAAATGGAAGCTGGTTCTACCGGACGGCGATTCTCCCATAAGGAGGTTTTTTCCGAATTGAGAAAGCAGCTTGAAGGCGCGTCTGCTTATGAATAAGCCATATCGGCTGCTGTATTTGCCAGCAGCACGAAAAGATATTTACGACCTTATGCTGTATATTGCAAACCAGCTCCATGCTCCTGCGTCCGCGTTGCGAATCCTTGCGGCCATGGAAACAGCCATCCAACGCCTCGGCGAATTTCCCTATGCGTTTCCCGTATACCGAACCATGAAACCTTTGGCGACGGAATATCGTATGCTACCAGTGGAAGGGTACAATGTGTTCTATACCGTGTTGGAAAAAGAAAGGGTTGTTGAAATTCATAGGGTTGTGTATGCAAAACGGAACTTGACCAAACAGCTTTAAACAAAACTCTTTAAGAAAACGCCGGAAAAACCGGCGTTTTCTGTTTGCAAAAAATATCTGCTGATTCCGCTCATTCATATAAGGGGACCACCTTTCCGGGATGGATCATGGCCTCCTGCGGAAGCGGCGCATGGAGCACGTCTACGGCAACGCCAAGCTGTGCTTCCAAGTCCTGCTGCAATGCGGCCAAGGTAAGCAATGATACTGCCGGTTCTCTGAACTCCACCAGTAGATCAATATCGCTGGCAGCGGTTTGCAGTCCCTCCGCATAGGAGCCAAAAAGGGATACTTTTTTAATGGAATAGCGGGGCGCTACCGCTAAAATTCCGCAGCGGATATCTTCCAATCCCGGCACGTCCATCACCTCCCTATACCTTGATTATACCCTGCTTCTTAAGAAACAGAAACCATTTTCGCTTAGAAAGGATTATCCTATGGATCAATTAGACAGACGCACAAAATTGCTGATCGTAGGCGGGGTTTGCCTGCTGCTGGTGATCGGGATCATCGTGCTGGCAGTATCCTGTAGCGCCGCCCGGAAAAGAGAGCCGGAATCCACGCCTGTGGTAGATATTAACCCAATACCGGAAAGCACGCCTGCGCCAACCCAAAGCCTTGCCCCCATCGCTACGCCCAGCCCTACGCCGGAGGCGGTAACGGCTCCGGCGCTTCCCACAGCCTCCCCTGCCCCCACGCCGGAAGCAGCTGCGCCCACAGCTAAACCCGCCGTGACAACCCCGAAGCTGCCAAACAGCAGCAGTGGGTCAAACACCGCGGCTACAAACAGCACCAAGCCCAACAGCACCGCCCCTTCGGAGCAAACCAAAGCGCCTGCCACCCCTGTATTCGACTTCGGCCTGCCCGCCGCAGCCAGCGTGGGGGCCCAGGTGGTGGTGAATCCAGCCTCCCGCAATGTGACCCAGGTAAGCTGGACCGTTGGCAAGACCGGGCTTTTCGGCATCCCCACCGGCGGGACTTATCAGGGAACCCTAAACGCCAACGGCGGCAGCATCGTCTTTGACGCCCCGGGAACCTATACCCTCACCGCCACGGCAAAGAGCAGCGCCGGGGAAACCGTCACCGTATCCCAGGATATTGAGATCCTGCCGGTGGGAAAATTCGGCTTTGGCCTGCCCAAGACCGCTTACACGGATACCGTGGTAGATGTGGAAGTGCTGGGCGGTGTAGAGGGCAGCGTCACATGGCGCGTTCAGAAGGATGGTCAAGAAATGCCCCTTGCAAACGCCTTTGCCGGAACGCTGACGGACACAGGCGGTTTTATCACCTTCCGGGAGGAAGGAATCTACACCCTGACAGGCCAAATCGACGGCGGGAAATCCTATGGGGCGGATATCACTGTATATCCCCTTATGAAAATCCCCTTCACCGTGCCTGCCACCACCTACCGGAATACCGAAATATCGGTGAAAATGGGCGAAGCCGATCTCCAGGGACAATCCATCCAATGGAGCGTGAAGCAGAACGGCAGGGATGCGGAATACGCCGGAACTCTAACGGATGCAGGCGGCTCGATCTCCTTTGCCAGCCTGGGGGACTATCAGATCACCGCCAGCGCAGCGGATACCTATACCGGCCGGGTATTTTCCCAAACCAGGCAGATCCGGGTTGTCAACCGGCGGCCCAATGCGCCAGAGGGTACAGCCGTCGTTACCGCGCAGCGCAGCAACGGTAAGGTGCTGGTGGAATTTGCAGCCACGGCCACCGACCCGGACAGGGATGAAGTGACGCTGGAATGGATGGGCCGGGGAGATGATTACTTCGGCGTGGGCGTTCATACCGTTCGCGTCCGGGCCCGGGACAGCGTGGGCGACGATTCTGCCTGGACGCCCGTAGCCTTTGAGGTGCCCAACGCGCCCCCGGACGCCCCCGTAGGCACTGCCACCATTCACCGGGATCAGGTGGCAAACCGAAAAGCCTTTGTCACCTTTACGGCCACCGCCACCGACCCGGACAACGATCCGGTGACATATGAATGGGATGGCCGGACGGCAGATGATTATTATTCCCTTGGCAGCCATACTGTCCGCGTCCGGGCCAGGGATAGCTTCGGCGCATACAGTTCCTGGGCGGAGGTGCCCTTTACCATATCCAACCAGCCTCCGGAACGGCCTACCATCCTTCGTACGCCTTCCGAGCCTTTCATTCTACCGGGGAATACCGTCACCATCACCGCCAACGCCCTTGACCCAGATGGGGATGCGGTGGAATACGTTTGGGAAAACCGGCCCAGTGAAACCTACGCCTATCCCGAGGGCAGGCAAATCGTAAAGGTATATGCGGTAGATGCATTCGGTGCGCAAAGTCCGGCCAAGCGCATCATGTTCCTCATGGGCGATCCCAACCGTGCGGGTAATCTGATGCTCACCGGGCCGGACAGTAGCCTGTTTGAGCCGGGCATTGAGGATGCCACCCTCATTTACTATAAATTTGTAGTGCCGCCCGTATCCGGCCATTATGGACAGGACTTTGGCCGGGTGCGAGGATACAACCGCTTGACGGGGCAATGGGATCAGCTGGACTATGGAACCACCAGCAACGGCATCTCCTTTGAACGAAACCTGGAGGCGGGGGTGTATACAAAGCTAGACCTGTATTACTATACCAATCACGATTGCATGTATAACAAGAGCAACATCACCTACATCGCCCTCTTCGAGTTTGACGAGCTGGAGGAGGAATGACGCACCGGGGAAAGGGCGCTGTGCCGCCCTTTCCTCTAACCAGAAAACAGGAGAAACATATGCAAATCAATCAAGGATACAGAATTATAGAGCGCTTCCCCATAGGGGGAAAGGGCTTTGTTCTGGGGTATAATCCGGACGCCCCCAATCCATATGTGACATGGCAATATCGGGCAGATGACCCAGAGCATTATTTCTGGGGGCATTATCACAATGAAAAAGAAGCGGCGTATCAAGACTATCTGGATCGCATTGAGCAGGAAGCAGAACAATACAAAACCATAACGGGCAGTCCCTTCCCGCTCCCCAAGCTGTGCCTTACCATCCAGCCCGGCACCGGCGATATAGTAAATATCACCCGTGGGATCAAAGGCTATTATCCCTCCGACTGGAACCAACCGGGGAACAGAACGTATAATCGTGAAGCCGCCGAAAATGCAAATCAGCAGCTGGGCGTAACCAAGGCGCAGGAAGCTGCCATGCTGGCAGGCAGTATGTTTGGCTGGGATTGTCCGGCAGCGCATCCGCAGCTATATGACGCCCAGGGGAAATTGCGCGTTCCCAATGGAAAAGAGCACCCACAGGAAAGGGGGCGCTGATGGATAAAAGATCGTTTCTGCGGCCAGGGAACGGCGTATGGATGCTGCGCGACGAGATAAACAGTAGGAGGCCCAAATGACCAGGAAAGCAAACGCCATATCCACATTGGCCCGGGAGACCATGGCGCGGATTGTGGGCAGCCCGGCAGAATGGGAATCGTTCCTGCGATCCGCCGCGCGGATGTACAAATACGCCTTCCCAGAACAGGTTCTCATCTATGCCCAGCGCCCAAACGCCACCGCCTGCGCCACGCTGGAGCAGTGGAACCGATGCCGCTACCGCCGCTGGGTCAAGCCGGGGGCCGTGGGCATCGCCCTCCTGGAGGATGCAGGGCCGCAGCTTGGGCTGAAATATGTATTCGACCTTTCCGATACCCGGCAAACCCCATACAGCCAGCCCTTTTCCACCTGGGCATACCGGCCGGAATATGAAGAAGCGGTGCTGGAGAGCCTGGAAAACCACTTTGGCGAAGTGGAGGGGACAGGGTTTTCGCGCCGGCTCCATGCCATCGTGGGGAACCTGGTGGAAGATAACGCGGCGGAATACGCCGCAGCCCTCCAGGGGATTGCAGCGGACAGCCACCTGGGGGATACCGATCCGCCGGTTCTCTTGGAGCTGCTAAAGCTGGCCGCAGCTCCCAGCGTGGAATATATGATCCTTTGCCGCCTGGGCCTTCCCGCAGCGCCTATCGGGGAAGTGGACATGCAGGCGGTCACCCTATTTAATACGCTGGAAACAGCCGCTCAGTTAGGCGCTGCTGTAAGCGATATAGCAAAGATGGCCCTGGGCCGGATTGAGCGGACGGTGAAGTCCATAGAAAAAGAGGCCGGCACATTTGCAAAATCCGAACGGGTAACGGAAAATGAACTGGAAGAAGAAATCAAAAGGAGTGTGGGATATGGAACTGACATACCGGCAGGAGGCCAATTACCGGATTCCCGACTTGACGTTGGAACAGGAGCAGGAAGCGCCGGGCAAGTACGGGATGCTGCGCAAGCGGTACCTGAAGGAGCACCGGAAGGGGACATACGCAGGGTTATTGCTGAACGGGACGCTGCAAGCCCATCTGTTGGAGGTGGACCGGACAGTCCGAACCCAGGTGGAACAGACGATGCAGGAGCTGGCCAAGGCCGAGGGGTTGCGCGAGGAACAGAAAGCCCAAGACCCGCTGGCATGGACCGCCCGGATGAACAACATCCGCCAGCGGGCCGAGGAGCTGGCCATGGAGCTGATCTACAGCTAGAAGAAACCAATGAAAGGCCGGAGGCTTTGAAAAGCCCCGGCCTTTCTCTTTCCGCCCTGGCAGGGGTAGAGGAGCAGATGGCCAACATCCTGGCGGCGGAGCACCCCGGCCCCTTTGCCATCCCTCAAGGGGAGATCGATCATGTGCTGCGCCGGGGCAGCGGATTTCAAAATGGCAAGCTCCGCATTTTTCAGCACTACCAGCAGGCATATCCCTTGCAGGAGCGGGCTGCGTTTCTTAAAAAGGAATACGGCATAGGGGGCGGCTCCCACGTCTTTGCCAATGGCCAAAAGGGGAATATCTGGTATGACGGCAAGGGACTATGCATCAGCCGGGACAGCGGCAGCGCCTTTTCCAATCCGGATTTGCGCATACCCTGGCGCAAGGCCGCCCAGCGGATCGGGGAGCTGATCGCCCAGGGTCAATATCTGACGGAAGGGGAGCAGGCCCAGCTTGGGCAATATCAGGAGGCGCAACCCGTAGACCGGCCCCAAGCTTCCCAGGAAACCATGGCCCTTGCGCAGGAGGAGCGCAGCCGTCAGCCAGGAGAATACCGGCTTTCCTTGGGGGATTCGGTATTCCTCCATGGACAGGAGCACTTTATCCTTGCCATGGCGGGCGAGCTGGTAGAGCTGACGGA
>OJPZ01000312.1_pt1 | contig 27079 bp, 29 predicted proteins | sample 1598611 | NCBI WGS metagenome assembly OJPZ01 (sample SAMN03922494, study PRJEB24848) | human gut metagenome | isolation source: stool sample | host: Homo sapiens | place: Germany | collected 2011-11
AATTAAACGAGCTGCAAGATATTGTAAAAGGATTAACGAATTTAAAATAGATAGAGTAAAAACGGATCGCCGGTTGAGGCGATCCGTTTAATTTTAGCATATAGCTTATGGAATCCATCTCTTAGGCGTCTCTGAAGAGCTCGAATACGATACGCCGTTTTTCGTTGATGTATGCAGAGCGGTAACTTTATAGTAATGCCCACCATCAACTATTTTATTGCCCGCTACCTCCACATAGTCAGTGTTTCTAAGCTCTTTCGATTTACTATCAACCGAAACCCATGAGCTGCCCTGCTGTTCCCAAAGCGTTACCGTAACGCCGATCCGATCTTCTGTCTGTCCTGAATCAGAATACCCGGAAAAAGTTACATTGCGCCCGGCATTACTAATTGTACAATGTCCACCAGCCGCCCGCGCCATTGCCAGTGCTGTTGCACCAACGGATAGGCAAAGCATAAGGGCTAAAACAAGGAAAAGAAACCGCTTTTTCATGTGAGCATCCTCCCTAAATGTATTCACGGCTAAGCCGCTATTATTTATGACACATCAGCAACCAAAAATCTTTCATATAATTTAAAAAAATAAATTGAGAAATTTCTAATTTGTGCGAAAGATTTTTTTATGCTGGTGTGTTTATATAGTAGGATCCTAAATGAAGTGCAAAGCTGCCTGTCGACTAGGAAGAAAAGAGGTGCTGCCTATGATTGTCTGCACATAAAAATACCCCTGCATTTCATGAGCGGGCGGCTCACATCGCTGTTATGGCGATGCCGATCTGCAAGGGTATAACCAAATTGTAGCTGATGATTGAGAAAAAGACAACTACGATATTTGAAAGGAGAAGCATATGAAAAAGGTTCTTTCCTTCGTCCTCGTTTTTGCCATGATAATGGCAGTCACCTCCACGGCATTTGCCGCTACCTGGGATAGTTCCACCCTTACCAGTAGTTTTTACACTAGTAACTCCATTACCAAATCGTCATCCACCACCTGGGGACCCACTACAACCATAAGCGTTTCCAGGCTTAGGAGTGCTGGTGAAACCAAAATCAAGGTAACGCCCGTTAATGCTAATGAGCAGGTTAGCGGTGGCACCCTTTACTTTAGTTCGACTGGGACAAAGCACTCTACTATGACCAATACAAATTGGAACACCATTAAGCTCTATATTCAAAACAATAACGGCGGAATCAATATAGAAAGCTCAGGTAGCTGGACTAACTCTGCTTCTTGATAATGTGAGGTACAAAGGGTTGCTGCGAAAGCAGCAACCCCTTTTCGTCTCATAATTGCTGTCGATAGTCTCGGAGGAAAGTACAGTTATGTTTGCAAAGAAACTTTTAGGTATTATACTTGTTTTTACACTTATTACAAGTAGTTCTTGCAAATCTTATTCGCTTGTAGAAAGCTTACCTGAAGCAACAGAGGAAAGCCAAAAGTGGAAGGGTACTTTCGAAATTAGTGCGTCAATTTGCAATATCAACGCTTCCATTGAATACGTTAGCAAACCTATGCAGATCTATAACGTTTTACCTGCTAAATTTAATATTGAAGATCTAAAGCGGTATTTGAGGTACTTTGATATTTCGGTTGATTCTTTTATCTCACTTCCTTTTGTTGCCGATTGTCAAACTAATTCCGGCTTTGCAGCATCCGTAGTACTAACTGAGACATATTTTTCCGTTCAGTTAGGCTCTTATGGCGTTATTCAGTTAGAAGACTGGATACTTGCCGGCAATGCTTATCCCGGAGAGCCATATGGTACCTTATTAAATAACGTTAAAATAGGGCAGCATGAAGCTGAAGAACTTTCTGAGAAAACTATTACCGCATTACAAATTGGCAGCGCTGCATTATCTAACATAACAAAAGCGAGGATCCTCGTTCCCAATAATAGCACTATAACAGAGGGATGGTATATATCATACACTTTTGATAGTAGTTCTATCCCATTTGACACCGCATATGCATTACCGTATGGAGATATGCAATTTCAGCCCGGTAAATATACTGCACCATGGTCACCTCAAAGATTGGACATGTTCATAGATCATGAAGGTATTAAATATTTCCGCTTTTGTAATCCAATAGAAGTCACTAGCATCGAAAAAACAAAACTGCTCCCATTGGACGAAATAAAAAAAATAATTATTGATTACTTTAAAGTAGGGTATGAAAAAGTCAATATTCTTGAAGGCGATATTCCTACGATTACACGTATTACGCTGTCACATTCTCTTATAAAAGCAAAAGATCATTCAAGCGGCATTCTGATTCCTACTTGGATTGTCTATTTCACGACACCTTATTTTGAAGAGAACTTTTTGCCTCCTGCAGCGCTATGCATAAATGCCACAGATGGCTCAAGAATTGATCCGTTTTATGAATAAATGTACTCCGCCGTATAATTGTTTACTATATCTCCTATGAGATATAATTTATAAAATAGAAGGTGGCATATGAGCAAGAATCGCATTTTGATTATCGAGGACGAAAAGAGCATTGCCGATAGCATAGGTTTGAACCTTGAGCTGTCGGGATACGACTACACTATAATAAGCGATGGTATTGAAGCGGCAAAGCGTTTGGGCGAAGATCATTCTTTTGATTTGGCGCTGCTTGACGTAATGTTGCCTGGGCTTGACGGCTTTACGCTGATGGAGCATATGCAAAAATACAACATTCCTGTAATATATCTGACAGCTAAAGCAGATGTGCCTTCGCGCATAAAGGGGCTGAAAATCGGTGCTGAAGATTATATCATTAAGCCATTTTCAGTGCTGGAACTTCTAGTGCGCATAGAAAAGGTTCTGGACCGGGTTGGTAAGCTGAACAAGGTGCTGCGCTGCCGCGACATTACGATAGATACAGAAAAGCGCACCGTAACCAAAAGCGGCGAAGCCGTGGCGTTACAGCCGCTGGAATTCGACCTTTTGGTCAAGATTGTCAAGTTCAAAAACTGTACAATGAGCCGCGAACGGCTGTTAAGCGAAATATGGGGAGTTGATTTCGCCGGCGGTACAAGGACTGTAGATACGCATGTGGCTTCTCTGCGCAAAAAGCTTGGGCTTGAAGGCGTCATCGTTACCGTTACCCGCATAGGCTACAGGCTGGAGGATTAGGCCAATGAAGCTACGCACGAAGCTGACAGTATTTTCAATCCTTCTGTTGACCGCCGCCATAACTTTGTGTTGCGCAATAATAGTATCATTTGCATATCAAGGCGAAGTGGAAAGCATAACCTCACTCGGCCTTTCTGATTACGAAGACCTATATAGAGAGTTTATTTGGCGTTCGGTGGAGAGCATTCCGGACGAGCCTATCGTAAGGCGCAGCTATATAATAAACAAATTCCGTTCATCGGCCGATTCATCCGAATTTGTACTGCAAAAAGGCGGCGAGTTTTTGGTGAACAACACCGGATTTGATGTAAAAAGCATCATATCCATTGGCAACATGGCCAAGGTTTCGGAAAACGGCAGTGTACAGTATAAACTCACAAAGATAAACGGCACAGATTATTTCATAGCTTCAAGTCCTACATGCATAGCACAAGAGGACTATTATCTGTCCCTTATGCGCAATGTGACTCCGCAGATAAACAACGTACGCTCGCTTGCGGCAAAATGTGTGCTAGTTGGCGCAGCTGTTACGATAATAGCAGCATACGCAATGTATCTGATAGTTTACAGATCGCTTCTTCCCATAAAAAGGCTGCAAGAGGGCGCAAATCAACTATCCAGCGGGAAATATGAGGAGCGCATACCGGTTCATGGGCATAATGAGCTTTCCGAACTGGCAGCCGATTTCAACAGCATGGCGGAAGCAATAGAGAACAGTATGCAGGAATTGAACGAAAGGGCGGAACGTCAGCAGGCCTTCATCAATGACTTATCCCACGAATTAAAAACTCCTGTTACTTCCATATTGCTTTCCTCGGAAACGCTGCTGAGCCGTAGCATGCCGCCCGACGCCGTACAAAACGCCCTTGTTCGCATATATGACCAATGTAAATGGCTTGAGCAGCTTTCGGGCAAGCTTATGACACTAGTACTTTTGCAAGGCGATATATCATTGCGGGAAGAAAGCGTTGCGGAGCTGCTTGACGCGGTAAAGGAAAGCACAGTCGCCAAACTGGAAAAGCAGAACATGAAGCTTTGCCTGGATTGTGAAATGGATACTCTTCTTATGGATTTTGACCTAATGCGTTCGGCGCTGGTTAACCTTGTGGAAAACGCGCGAAAAGCCAGTAGCGACGGGCAAGCCATATGCATTTCGGCACGGGATAACATAATAGAAGTGCGCGATTTCGGTACGGGCATACCCGCAAAAGAGCTGCCGCGCATCACAGATCCGTTTTACATGGTGGACAAATCCCGCAGCAAAAAACAGGGAAGTGCGGGGCTTGGCCTTACCATAGCGCAGCGTATTGCATCCGCCCATGACGCAACGCTCACCGCAGAAAGCGTACCTGGCAAGTTCACCGCCATAAGGATCATTTTTCAGTCAAATGATAACAAAACGATTACAACTTGAGAACAACCGTTCTCCCTTTCTTATGAGATAATAGTGTAAAGACAATGAAGGGAGCAAAGCGATGAAAAAAACGGCAGCTTTATTTTTAATCCTTTTTATGTTGCTCTTGACCGCCGCCTGCCAGCCCACCCCGGAACAGGATATTGTTGTTAAAAAGGACACGGATCGGATGCTTGAGCAGGCCGCACAGTCAGACAACGGCGCATTCATGAACGATATGAATATTCCCGAAGGGCGCTACACGTTTTCTGCCGAGGGGCTTAACGGGCGGGTCCGCATCAATGTTGACGCAGAAATAATAAAGCCTATAGCCCAGGCCATGCCCATCGTGCGCGTTGCGCAGGGCGGTTTTTCGCAGGAACTCGTTACGAAAATATTCGACTACCTTTTTTCGGGTAAAATAGCCTATGAATCCGGCAACCATGTTATAGCCAAAGCCGATGCGGAGAAGTATCTGTTGGAAGCCAAACAGCGGCTTGAAAACGGCAGCTATACAGCGCAGGGCTATACCGAGGACGAATATAAGTCGCTTCTAGCGGAACTTGAGGAGCAATACAGAAACGCCCCCGACACCGTTCCCGAAAGCCCCGTTTCAAACGGCGATATGACGCTGAAAAATATAGAGAACGCGGGCGACTATCTTTCCCTTGACGTAAGCACAAAAGAAGAATCGCAGGCGGGCGCATACCGCACCTTATCCGTAAGCACCCCCTATTCGCAGGCCGCACGCAAAAGCGGATTCGGCACACATCTGTTTTACAACTACTATCCACACGGAACCGCATTGCCGAACTATAACACGCAGGGCATCGTTCCTATTGGCAGCGACGCTGATTTGCCTGAAGAAGCACGCAGCAAGCTGACCATCGGTATTGACAAAGCGCGCTCCATGTGCGACGAGTTTTTCTCGTCCATCGGTCTTCCCGAAATCCGGTTTGGATATGCGTTTTTAGTAGGCGATTGGGGCGCGGGGATGTTTGCCGGCGATGGCCGCGAAGTGGGCGCGGCTGCAGAAAATTATGCATATCGGCTTTACTATACAAGGTCTGTACAGGGTGTGTCCTCCTTTGTAAACATGGACTGGGGTTTGACAGATGATGATTCGTCAGCACCCTGGAGTTATGAATGCATAGCCTGTACGATCGTTTTTAGTGTCCACATCTCTCTTTTCTTGCTGACATGCTTGGGTATTAGCGCTCCAGCAAAAGGGTTCCTGCCAATCACCTCCCATCGAACCGCTTGATCGAAAGCGCAGCGAAGCAGCTTATGGATCTTTTCAATATTTGCAGGCGTCAATGTAGAGGTTATCGGCTTGCGTCCGTTGCATTCAACAGGTCGGGTTTTTTCAAGCTGCTTATAATATCGGTCTACTACGATGGAAGTCACGGACTGCATCTGCAGGTCGCCAATAAAAGGATTTACATAGTTCTCTATCAAGCCTGTATTGACCGAGTAAGAAGATACGCCCCACTTGCGCTCTCCATACAAAGAAACAAAATCCACCAGGAACTCACGGACCGTGACCTTTTTCGGTATAATGAACGTGCCCTTTCTCTGCGTAAATTCCACTTCCGTTTTTCGAGCTGAAGCGGCTGTACGCTTTGCGCTTTTCGTCCTTTCCTTTTTTCTCTTCTCCGTTAGTGCTGCCACTGAAGCTGCATCGATCTGGTCTTTTTTGACGGTTTCCCACTTTTGCTTCTTCGTCCCGTCCTCGTCCTCATAGTAGTAAACAACCGATACGGAGTTGTTCCGTTCAACAATCGATGCCATACAATTTTTCATCCTTTCTCAAAATCGTTAGTTGGTTTCCCTACGCTGCACCACCTTTGCCGCTTCTTCGTCTACAATCCATTTCTTTTTATCCTGCGGGTCTTTTATGTACCCATAGGGCGGATTGCTGGCGATATGTTCCCCGGCTTCGCCTCGCATCTTTACCACTGCGCGGATTTTCTTGCTGGTATCCTTGGCGTAGTAGTCGTTGAATACATTTTTGAACACCGCAAAATCATTTTCCCCTTTGGCGCTGTCCACATCGTCGTTGATGGCGATAAAGCGGACGTCATAGGCAGGAAAGATGAAATCCTGTAATCGCCCCATGTAGGAATACTCCCTGCCCAGCCGGGACAGGTCTTTGACAATCACAGCGGATACGCTGTAATCCTCCACATATCGCATCATCTCCTGGAACCCCGGCCTCTGAAAGCTGGTCCCTGAGAAGCCATCGTCCACGAAGAACCGGGTGTTCCGGAATCCATGGTCGGCAGCGTATTTGCTCAGCAGGGTTTTCTGAGACGAGATTTGTCAAGGATATATTTTGTTTATCAGAATGCTATGAATCGCGTGAAAAATAAAACGAGTCTCTTTCATTGTAAAAAGCACTTAGAACGCTCCGGTTCTAAGTGCTTTTTCCTGTTATGTCTCGCAATGCCGCATCCTGCCGATCCTTTGACTCTTCCAAGTCCTTGAAATCTCCCAAGTTGGTCAGTTGAATTCCCGAAGCGTCAACCTTGGCATCCGGGTTTTCCTGCTGGCCCCGGATGGTGGCGGGGATTTCACCGTCCAGTTGCCCGCGTATACTCTCAGCCCGCAGCAGACAGACCTCTTCCAACGTATCCACCGCCAGCTGGTGGTCTTCATAGGAACAAAAGGCGGTGGGATCTTTTTGAACATAAGGAGCAATCTGCTTTGCCATTTGTCGGAGGGTGACTGCAAACCGACCGCTTTCAAAGTATTCCGAAAGGAGCTTGTCGAAATAGGCGTGATAGCGGGCAAAGTACTCGTCGTGCTTCATCAGGTTGTGGTAAAGCGGCCGGTTCAGCATAACCTCACCTTCCGCCGGGGTGTTTATGGGATAGTTAATAAGAATGTTGGGATCTTTGACAGGATCAGTCATCCCCAGGGCATAGGTGCCGAAGGCCAGGTTATAATCCCAGGGCAGGATGCTGAGGATTCCGTTTTCCTCATACAAAAAGTAATTATGCCCGGTATGGCCCAGATAGCTGTCCCAGTTCATCACAAAAACCTGCACGGTGAAATACCGCAGCACCTCGTCCACATTGACGGCGGTTTCCAGTTTTTCACCGGTGGACAGGGTTTTCAGCGCTTCGATCATCCGCTTCTGATCGGCTTCCGATACCTTGAATTTGGCGTTTTCAAAGATGCCGGGATAGCTGTCCGGGTTATCGTCGATATATCGCAACGCCACGTCGGCGTTTTCCGCATTCAGGGAACGGTAATCCGGCTTGTACAGTTTCCCGTGATCATTCCCGAAATTCCGGCGGGCAAAGGCTTCCTCCGGCTCCTCTACCGCCAGGAACAAGCCCCAGTCCTCTCCGTTGACCGTCACCCAGACATAGCTGCAAAGGGGCGCAGGCACCCCCATGAACGCCATCATATCGTAGACCATGTAGGTTTTCAGGTAGCTGTTGTCCTGAAAGGAAGCGTCCAGGGAAAATTTGTCCAGCCCATAATAATTCCCGCCGTCCAGGAACTGGTCGAATTCCAGCTTGAGGCTGTAGCGGGAAAGCCCGTATTCCTCCGTCAGCCGCAGGGAATTGTTGCCCTTTGCCCGCAGCCCGATATTATGAAACGCTTCTCCGTCGATTTCGATGGTGCAGGCCACATATTCTTCTTGTTCGGCATCCTCAATAAAAACGCCCCAGTCCGCAATTTGGATATCAATGACGTGCACCCGGCTGTCGTCAAATAACCGTGTCACATATCCCGGGTTGGCGCTGGCTTTGGGAAGCCTCAGCTGTTCGCCGAACATCAGCAGCAGAGTGAGGAGGATTGCCAAAACCGCCGCGCCGATGCAAATCCAGTCGATATACTTATACTTTACCATTGCGTTATCCCATGTAGTCGCCGTTGTAGGAAACCAGCACCACCCGGGACACGCCCGGCATGGCCTCCAGCTCGTTGACAAAGGCGCTGCTGTCCTCTTTCAAACGAACCTCATAGTTGAGTTCCACACAGCCGTTGTCCACGCTCTTGCTCTTGAGATTCAGCCGCCTGACCTGGGACTTCACAAAAATCCGTGCCTGTTCCTCAATCCCGCTGTTTTCACAGTGCACCACCAGGATATAGGGGGAATCCACCGTCTTCTTTTTGGAGAAAGCAACCAGCACTACCCCGATGAAGATGCTGCCGAATACCGCCAGCGGAATCAGGCCGGCGGCCAGCACAATACCCACCGCAATGGCCCAGAACAGGAAAGCGATATCCATCGGTTCCTTGATAGCGGTGCGGAACCGGACAATGGACAGAGCGCCCACCATGCCCAGAGACAGCACGATGTTGCTCACCACCGTCATAATCAGCAGGGTGGTAATAAGCGACAGAGCAATCAGTGTTACACCGAAGCTGGCCGAATACATCACGCCGCTGTAGCTCTTTTTATAGATGAAAAAGATAAACAATCCCAGCAGAAAGGCCAATACCATGGCAATCACCATGTCCAGTATGGAGATGGTGGCGATATTCTCCAGAAAGCTGGATTTGAAAATATCCTGAAAGGTCATAAGGCCCTTCCTCCTCAGATAATTTTAATCGAACCGCCGGCATAGGGCGTATTTGGAGCAGGCCGTCGCCTGCCTTCCGGGTACCTGCACCGCCATGCGGACAAGCTCCGGCAAAAACACATCGTATTTGACTTCCAATACCGTGCCAGGCTCCATTGTGCGCATGTAGAAAATCGCCGGATTCAGGAAGTCCACATTTCCAAGCCCGGTGCGAATATCCCGATCTAACGTGATACGCACATTGCCGGGCGCATAGAGAAAAGCCTCCCGGTCGTAACGGACGATGGCCTTCGGCCACAGACCTTTCCCTTTGATTTTGCTGTAAAGCTCGATGAAGAGCGGTTCATCCGAATCCAGCAGGAATTCGGAGCTGCCTGAAAGCAACTCCTTTACCTGTTCCTGCGTCATCCGGGCGCTGCGCTTGCCGCACAGGCCGTTTGCTTTGTACTTCTTTTCCAGCCGGAGAAAGGAGGTATCCGCTCCGTAATACCTCAGCCGGAATTTTTCCCGCCGGTTGACCCCGTCGATTTTCTCCCGCAGGGCGCTGTCATAGGGCGTGTCAAAGTACAGGCTGGTTACCTGGTATGTACCGCCCGGCCCGGCGTTTTTGTCGTGGGGAAACAGCTTCCGGAGCCTTTGGGAAAGCACCAGATCCTCCCGCAGGTTGATCCGGTGCTTCAGTTCATGCCGCAAGGGGAGCTCATTCTCCCGCTTAATCGTCATAATCGGAATCCCCGTCGTCCCAATCATCGTCGGCTTCCCGGTCGTAATCGCTGCCGCCGTCGTCGTAATTGGTATCGCCGTAATTGGTATTGCCGTGATCACCATAGTTGGTATCGTTGTAATCAGTGACACCGTCATTATTCGAGCCATAGTCCGTATCATTGTAATCGGTGACGCCATCGTTGTTCGGACCGTAGTCGGTATCGTTGTAGTCGGTCACGCCGTCGTTGTTGGGGCCGTAGTCGGTGTCGTTGTAGTCGGTGACGCCGTCGTTGTTGGGGCCGTAGTCGGTGTCGTTGTAGTCGGTGACGCCATCGTTGTTCGGGCCATAGTCCGTGTCGTTGTAGTCGGTCACGCCGTCGTTGTTGGGGCCGTAGTCGGTGTCATTGTAATCGGTCACGCCGTCGTTGTTCGGGCCGTAATCGGTATCGTTGTAATTGGTGGAACCGCTGCCGGTGGCAGGGGTTCCGCTTTGTGTGCCGGCAGTCTTATGTTCCGCCTTGACAACCTTGCCGGTAACCGCGTGGATGTCATACTCGTACTCGTTCCCGTTCGCCATGAACTCCAGCTCAAAAACCGGGGTTCCGTCGTTGTGGTCGAATTCCTTATCGTCAAACACCGCGTCTGCTGCATCGACATTCGCCTGTGCAAGCGCAATTTCCTGCGCCTTTTCCAGCGTGATGTAGGGGGACGGCTTGCCGTCCTTAGCGTAGGCAGGATCATAGTCATCGTCGTCAATGGTCACGATACCGGAGGAAAGCTCCAATCCCCTGACCGCTTCCTGCGTGCTGGCGCTCATATCAGCCAGAAAATTGTCGCTGGGAAGTACCGAGCCCGGCTCCAGCTGCAGGACGATGTTCTTTTTGTTGCCGTCGATGTCATCCACAAAGTAGCCCGCTTCGTTGATTTCTACGATCAGATCCTTTAAAACATCCTCGCAGTCCTTTCCGATATAATCCGGATAGGCCTCCACAATGCCCTTGCCGTCATCGTTCCGGCCGGTCAGGGCGGTGACTTTGCCATCCCGGTTGTACTCGATCTGGATTTCCGGATTGACGCTCAAGGTGAGAACACCGGTTTCCTTCAGCGCCGTTCCCTCCTGTGCCGGCGCCCCGCATCCGGCCAGAAGGACTGTAGCCGCTACAGCCAGGGAAGAGACCGCCGCTAATAATTTTCTTCTCGATTTCATGTTGATTGCTCCTTTCGGTTTCCGTTTGTTTGTGGCTTTTGTTTTGCCTTACACCTATAGATTACGGGAGCAGGCTTTCAAAACCGGGGTAAGCCGGAAAAATTTTTTGAAAAATTCAGTCGTCATCGTCCGAATCGTTGTCATCATCCGAATCATCGTCGTCATAGCCGCTGTCGCCGCCGTTGTCGTCATCGTTGTTATCCGGATCATAATCGGTGTCCCCGTCCGTATAATCCGTGACCCCATCGCTGCCGTGACCATAGTCCGTATCCACAGGCGGCGTACTGGCGGAAGGCGGTGTATAACCCGTGTCTCCGTCATTTCCGGGACCGTAATCCGTATCCGTATACACCGGCGAACTGCTGGCCGGCGGCGTATAGTCGGTGACGCCATCGCTATTCGGGCCGTAATCGGTATCATCATAATCGGTGGCGTTGGAAGACGTCGGAGGCACAACCACGGGGTGAGACGGCTCAGACGAGGAAGGCGATGTGGACTCCGGCTGAGAAGTAGTCGGCTGAGAGGGAGTCGAAGATGAACTGTTTTCCGGGCTTTCCTGACCCTGCCCGTCTTGATGGTTCATAATTTCTATTGTAATGGTAATCCGCCCGTCCAAATGCTCTGTTACTTTGGTGCGCAGCTCCGTCCCATACTCTTGGAACAGGGCTTCGTCCGGGGAATCGATGGAGAAGGAAACCCGGCCGCCTTCCGACAGGAAGCCCATTTCAATGGCCCGGTCGATCAGCTCGTCGGCAACGGTTACCTTGTCTTTCCCCTTGCCGTCATAGCCCTCCAGCAGCGTTTCCCCGTCTTCATTCGCCCCTGTCAGCCCTACAACCGTGCCCTGCCGGTTCAGATCCATCTGCACCTCCGGGTTGATGGTCAGATATATGGACGAATAGGGCTGTAGATAATTCTGGTAATAGCCGATGCCAAAGAACAGCAGGAAGCAGGCGGCGATTGCAGCAATGCCGCTGCTGATCCACCGGACGGTATGCCGCTGTCTTTCCGGCGTCTCTTTCATCAGCACCGGATCATACACCGTCTGCCCGATTTCATATCGCAGATTGGCCGCTTTTAGAAAGCGCCCGTCTTCATCCAGAAGGACCGCATAGCCGGGGTGGCATTCCATAACCAAATAACTCATCGCACTGCCACTCCTTTCATCACCTGTTTCAAATGCCCGCGTATGATTTCGTACCCGTTTGTGTAAATAAGAAGCAGGGCCACCATGTATTTGCGGTGCCGCTCCAGTGTCTTGCGCTCCCCGCCGCTCCCCATTGCCAGCTGCCCGATGGGCAGGCGTTTCATCTTTAAAAGGTCCTCCAACAGCTCCGGGTTTTCCTTTGCGTATTCCAATGCTTTCCGGCAGGCGTCCAAAGTCCGCTGCTGCTTAGGGCAGTTGTCCGCCACATCGCTGAGACTGACGCCGAATTCCTTCATTTGCCGCGTCAGCTCCTCGATCTCTGCACGGGTCGCGTCCCGCAACGCCGTTTCTTCGTGGGGATCCCTGTCGTCCGCCAGCGTCTCTCCCAGAGTTGTGTCTTCTTCTCCTATCGGTGCATCCAACGATATGACGCGGCTGTGGCGCTGTTCCCTGCGGCTGTAATCAACCAGGCGGCTTCGGATCAGCATGGCCGCATATTTCAGGAAGGAACCCCTGGCGCGGGAATACCCGCCGATTGCCTCGTGAAAGGCCATCATGGCGATACTCAACTCATCGTCCTGCCCCTCTATGGGAGGACGCTTGAAGAACTTCGCCGTTTCCGCTTTGATAAAGGGCAGGTATGCGCGGATCAGGTCATCCGCCGCCCGTATATCTTCTTTGGATGCATAGACCTGTTCTACGATTTTATGTTCATCGTTCATGCAGCAGATCCCCTCCTGTATATAGAATACGTCTCCGTTTTCAAAAAAACGGGGTCGAAATAAAAAAGTATGTATAAAACCCAATCACGTAATGATACCGCTATCAGCGTTAAGGCGCGACCATAAACGGGTTAAAACTGTGTAAAATCAAAGTGAATCGTATGATTGAAGCAGGCGGCGCTTCTTCATTCCCGCACATTTTCGCTTTCATGCTTTCGAGCCGGTTTATTCCATAATTTTTACGCAGGCTTAACCCGTTCATGATAGATGTCAAACACGAGTCACGATATAATTATACTGAATTGCTGCATCTAATTGAGGAGGCATTTTTTATGGGGGCTTTCTTTGACTGGCTGCTGTCAAATTCGAACTGGCTTATTACAGTGATCGTCATCCTGGCGGTTGCGATCCCGTCTTTAACCGTAGTCCGCAGGCTGACGAAAGGGCATGTCAGCAAAAATTCCTGCACCGTACAGACCGTGGGATTTATCCGCTCCACCCGGCAGACCGGCCTGTATGTCAACGAAAACCCGCAGCTGCTTTTTGAACTGGACGCCCTGGCGGAGGACGGAACGGTATTCCAGACCAGCGTGCGGGAAATCATCCCCATGACGGAGATAGCCGGTATAGTTCCCGGCAGGGCGATCCCTATTCGCTATGACCCAGACGACAGGACCCGGGCAGAGTGGGACGATCATCCGGATGAGTCGCTGATGCGGGAACGCGCCGCCCGCTACCAGTGCCGGAAGCACCCAGGCGATCTTTCCTATGAACAGCGGATGGAGCTGTTAAAAAACGGCGTGATGAAAAAGGCATTGCTGAAACGCTTTCGGCTGACCGGGAAAGAAGAAGCCGGGGACTATGAGGCAGAGGCGGCCATCCAGCTTGCCGGCGAGGAGCAGAGCGGCCACACATTTGAGCGGACGCTGTATGTACCCAATACGGCTTTGGAACACCTGATTCCCGGGCGGTATGTGGACGTGCGCGTCATCCCGGGCAGGGAAGACCTCTTTGCTATCGTACTGGATACCTCCGTGGTATCCGGCATCAGTTAGGAGGGATACGGCATCCGTTTGATATAGAGAAAGGGGCTGGCGTTTCGTGGAAAACGTATTGATCCAATTTTTCAACTGGATGTTTGAAAATCCGACTCGGGGTACCTTGCTGTCGTATGGGGTGATTACCGCACTGTGTATCCTGCTGGGGTTTGTGCTCCCGGCCAGATCCGCAAGGCGGAAAAGGGAGAAGGAGCAGCGCCGGAGGGACGCCTGCACAGTGAAGACCTTGGGTTTTATCCGTTCCGCAAAGCAGACGGGTACATATATCAACGATAATCCTGAGATCCGCTTTGTGGTGGATGCGCTTGCCGAGGATGGGACATTTTTTGAGACCACCGTGACGGAGATCATCCCCCGGGCGCAGCTTCCCATGTGCGCCGTCGGAGATCCGCTCTCCATCCGGTATGACCCGGCAGACCGCTCCCATGCCATCGGGGATGATAATCCGGATGCCGATGTACTGAATGAGCGCATCGCCCACTACCAGTGCCGCAGGCATCCAAACGAGCTGACCTATGAACAGCGCATGGAGCTTAACAGAAACAGCGTGGTCAAAAAAGCACTGCTGGAAAACCTGCGGTTGACCGGGAAAGCGGAAGCCGGGGACTGGGAAGCAAAAGTGACAGTTCGGATCACGGACAATACGGCGGGAGACACGGTCATGAACCGCATCCTTTACTTAAACGACAAGATGCTTAAGCATATGGTTCCTGGCAAATATATCGACATCAGCGTTGTGCCAGGCAAAGAGGACTTTTTCGGTATCGTAACGGATATTGCTACGAAGGTTGTCCTTGAGAAAAGCGGGTCTTGAATGTCAAGCGGGCGCTCTTTCCTGTCCGGGATAATGTCACAAAAGAAAGGATTGCGTTTTGAAAACGATCATTCATGATTTTAATAAAGAAACCTTCTCTGCTTTTGAACTTCCGGATGAGAATGTTGTTGTTCTCAATGCGGACGGCCATTATGCTCCGTGCCGTGGCTGCTTTGCATGCTGGCTGAAAAATACCGGATTCTGTGTGATGGACGACTCCTTGAAGCATGCGGGCGCATTGATCGGGCAAAGCGACCCGCTGATCATTATCAGCCGTTTGTGCTACGGCGGCTACAGCCCCGGCGTCAAGGCTGTTTTGGACCGCGCTATTGGGGTATCCCTCCCCTTTTTTGCCTGGCGGGGCGGCCAAACCCATCATATAGGGCGCTACCCGCAGCGAAAACTGCTGCGCATTCTCTTTTACGGAGACTGTACGGAATCGGAACGGCAGACCGCCATGGAGCTTGCAGAGCGCAACCGGCTCAACCTTGGATATGAAAAAGCGGAAACGCTGTTTTTCCAAAATCCTGCACAGATCAGGGGGACGATATCATGAAGCTGCTGATCCTCAATGCAAGCCCCAAAAGGAGAGGCGGCGCTTCTCAATTTTTCTCCGGTATCCTCCGACTGTTTCTTCCCGGCCTTGTCAAAAAAACGGTTCCTCTGCGGAGCCGGAAAGACTTTGATCATGCACTTTCCCAGTTGGGCAGCGCGGATGCCGTATGTATCTCTTTCCCGCTCTATGTGGATGGATTGCCCTCTCATTTAGCAGAGTTCCTATCCCTGGCAGAAGAATATTGTAAAGCCCGTTCTCTTCGGTTCCGCCTGTACGCCATTGCCAACAACGGCTTTATAGAGGGACAGCAAAACCGTACCGCACTGCGGATACTGGAATCCTGGTGCCTGCATTCCGGCGCCATTTGGAGCGGCGGGGTCGGGATTGGCGGAGGCGTCATGCTGCGAGTGATGGGAATCGTCTACCCTGTTTTGATTGCGCTATCTATCGTACAGATCGCCGTTTCGTTTCTTACGGCAGGAAGCGTACCGCCGGACATGCTTTATACCCTCGCCATTCAGGCGGGAAGCTGGCTGTTTTTCAATTTCGGTGTATTGTTTTGCCTGGCCCGGTTGTCTGCGGCCGTTTACAAGCGCAAAACCGTAAAGAGCCGCTACACCCGTGTGCTGCTTCCATCCTTCCTGTTTGTTCCGATTGCCGATCTGTTTATGATTCTATCCTCTCTGTCTTGCGGCCGGTTCCTGTTCGCACTTTTAAAACAGGACGATTGTTCTTGTGAAAGGTAAGGTGATTGCATGAAGTCCGTCATTTTATACGGAAGCAGGTACGGAAGCGCCCGCCGGTATGCACAGGAGCTGTCAAAGCAAACGGGTATCCCTGCTGTCAGTTATCGAGATATTCCGTTGCTTTCCGGGTGTCAGACCATCGTGTATATCGGCGCGCTGTATGCCGGAGGTGTTCTGGGATTGACAAAGACGCTGCGAGGGCAGTCATTCGGCGAGCATCAAAGACTGGTGATCGTTACGGTCGGGCTGGCTGACCCAGATATACCGCAAAATCGTGAGAATATCCGAAACGCCCTTCAAAAGCAGATTCACGCCCAGCTATATGACAGAGCAGCGGTTTTCCATCTGCGGGGCGCCATCGATTATCAGGCGCTATCTCTGGGACACCGAACCATGATGGCGCTGCTGCACCGCTCTCTGCAAAAGAAACCGGCGGAAGAATGGAGCGAAGAAGACAGGGCGTTAATGGAAACCTACGGCAAGCAAGCAGATTTTGTCGATTTTGTATCCCTGCGGCTGATCATCAATGAGATGCAGAGGGATACGGAATGAAAGAACCGGTAAAAAACATTTTAAAGCTTATTTTCGTTGGTATAGCTACAACGGTTGTGCGTATTATCGGACAGCTTAGTATACCCGCAGGAGAGCAGGCGGTTCTGGCTCCCAGCATTTTCGCACAAAACGGAACCATGCCTGTTGTCTTTACGATTTACGGGATTTTCGCCTACTCCCTGATTGCCGCGCTGTTCCTGCTCATACGGAAAAGGATGGGCGGGAACCATATCCGGCAGGGGCTGCGATACAGCCTTGCCTGCTGCGCAGTGTGGATTGTCTACCTGTGGGAGCCTCTGCCCCATGTGGCTCCCTTGGATCGGATCACCTATCCCGTAGCGGACGGTTTGGCTCTCCTTGTCATGGGGCTGCTGCTGGGCTGGCTGTTCGGACAAACAAGTCCTCCCATAAAAAAACACCGCCTGAAGCCGCTCGCCCTTCCCGTGCTTATCATAATCCTTTGCTTTATAGCAGGGCGGTTGCTTCTGTACTGCGTTGCCGGTATTTATTCGTCCTTCCCCGAAAAAACCGTCGAGACCCTGTTGTGGTGCCTGCTGGCAGGTTTTGTGACTGCCTGCGCCATGGCGTGGCTGAACCGTTATGTGAGCGGCGGCAGCCGAATCAAAAGAGCACTGATCATGGGTGGTCTGCTGTTTGGGGTGGATCTGTTTTTGTTCAATTTCTTTATGCCGCTGGTTTTTACCGCCGACATCCCCGATCTCATCCTGCGCACACTGACAGATGCTTTAACCGTGGCAGTGGGCTGCCTGGCGTTTCCGAATCCGCAGAAAAGGAGCGCGTATTGATGGCTGAAAAGCGAACTGTCCGCTTTGGGAAATGGCTGCTCAAGGTTGTGATATCTTATGCGGTGTTTATCGGGATCGGCTGGCTGCTCGGGCGGATCCCGGCTGAAAAAATTGGCCTTTCCGAGGATATGTTTTTCGATCTGCGGATGTTTTTCATGCTGTTCGGCCCTATCTATCTTACACTGATTGTAAAAATTGTTCTGACAATTCTGGCCGCAATAAAGCATAAAGAAAAAGACACAGCCGAACAAAACAGGGGCGTTCTGCTTGCCTTCACTGCCATATTGATGCTTGCAAATCTGTCCAATGCCCAAACCATAGCTGATTTGAGCAGCGGGCTCATCGAAAGTAAAGGGCTGAAAAGCCTGAACCGGAGCAAACGGTACAATCTGAAAGGTAAGCGGTTTTTAAATGTTTTCCTTCCCATCGCCTTTTATATGCTGATCCTGGAGATCCTGACCCTGCTGGTCTGCATCGTCATCTTTGCGCCGTTATCCAATGCGGCGAGCAATATTTTTATCTTCACCATTGCATTGACCGCGATGATACTATTGGTAATCCCCCTCATTCTTACCCTTATCTCTGGATTCAAAGGAGATAAAGCCGAACATGAAGAAAAGCGGAAAATGGAAAAGCTGGATGCCGTCTCATCCGGCGATCTGGTTCTGGAAACCGACCCGATTCGCCGAAAACAGTATCTGCGGCTGCCGAAGCTGCTTGTGCTGGCGGTTTGCCCGGGCGCGTTCCTGCTTCCTTTTCTCGTGCTGTATTTCACCAAGAACCATCAGGGCCAGTTGGCGGTCTTGATGCTGCGTCAGCCGTTTATGGCTCTGGCGGCTGCCTCGATCTTCGCTGTGATCCCGCTTCTGCTGTACTGGGCGAACTGCTCAGGGACGTCTTTGGTTCAGCGCGTGTATCTCTCGGAAAACCGGCTGTACTATACCGGCTACAGCGGCAGCATGGACGAGCGGGTGGAATTTGCCTTTGTGCTGCTCCGGCTGAAAAACTATTCTGTTGGAAAGCGCTCTATCCGTATCCAAGGAACATTTACCCGAAAGACAAAGGACGTCTACGGTGCGCATCAGAAAAACGCCTTTTCCAAGACGCTCTGGATTCCCCGTACTTTTCCGGTGAAGCAGGAACGGATTTTACTGGATTTTTTAAGAAAAGCGGCAGCGGATCACGCTTCTTTTGACCAGCATGTGGAATAGGCGCCAATCGGTGCAAAATAGAATCGCGGCAGTCGGGTTAACGATTGCCGCGATTTCAGATGAAAGCTGTAAAATAACAGGCAGGGATTGCCCTCCGGAGGCGCGTTGGAATTTTACCGGTTTGGCGCATAAGTTTTTTTCATATGGTACAGACGGGAGAGGTTTTCTATGGAGGTCTCTCCCATCTGTTCGGATACCGCCACTACCAGTGCGTCTACCAACGCCGCAGGCGCCGTCATCGAGCGATACTCTTTTGCCTCTCCCCGATAGGCGAACAGCTGGATATCTGCCCGTTCTTCTTCCGGGACAAATGCACGGGAGATAAACGCAAGCGTCTGGTAACCGGCTTCTTTCCGGTATCCCAGAATCATTTTTCCCTCCTGCGAGAGCTTGGAAAAGCTGAACATAACCACCAGATCGCCGGTCTCTGCCTGTGAAAGCCCTTCCAGCACCTCCGAGCCCCCTGATGGCAGCAGAACGGACTGAATCCCAAGCCGCCGCAGGCGAAACATCAGAAGCTGCCCCAATGAGGACGACGCGCTTTTCGCATGGATAAATACCCGATGTGCAGAGCAAAGCGCCGAAACTGCCTTCTGAAATTCCTCCTGTTCCAATCCCTCCAGCGTTTTCTGCAGGTACATCTGCTGACGCAGGAACCAATTGTCCACGGTGAATGCTTCTTCAGCGTGCAATGTCTGCATCAGTTTGACAGCCGGGCCTTCCGAAATGTTCTGATCTGCCACCAGCCGCCTGAGCTCCTTATAATCCCCACAGCCCAGACGGCGCACAAAGCGGGAAATTGTCGTACCCGAAACATCAAGCTTTTCTCCCACTTCCCCGATGGAGGAAAGCAAAAATTCTTCCGGGTTATTGGAAATATAGTCCAGGATCCGGGATTCAGCTTTGGTGATCTGCTCCGGCATCCGGGGAAACTGTAAAGTCATCAGCTGCGACTCCTCCTGTGGCCTTTCTTTGCTCAAACCAGCTCTGTGCGGGGCGGTTATTCCCGCAGATCCGCATTCCAGTCAAAAATAATCCCGGTCTTTGGATCAATCTCAAACTCATATTTGATGCCGTCGTGGAACAACTCCCCCTCAAAGCGGCCCCGACCGTCGCCGCTTTCTTCCCACATCCGGATGTTTTCCGTGCTGGAGGCAGGAACCTTGCTCTGGACTGCCTGTTTGGCTTCCTCCAGCGTGACGGGGCTTCCGCCCAGCCTGTCAAGCCACTCTTCATCTACCTCGTAATCGGCGCCGATGATCTTTCCGCCTGTTATGGCGATTTCAAAGTCATAATTCCCGTACTCTGTTTCAAACTCCACCTGGAAAATCGGGATGTCGTTTTCCCGGTCCCGTTCCACTTTCACGTTATATGCGTCTTTTTCCGGAACGCCGGCGTTTTCCATCGCCAGGGCAAGCGCGGCATCCTGATCGATTTCAGCATCTGTCGGCTGGCTGCCGCCGGATGGCTTTGAACTGTCCGGAATCTCATCATCCGGAAGGATTTCGGGCTGCTCGGTACTGGAAGCTGTCTCCTGCGGAGCCTGATCTGCCACAGAAGATCCTTGCGGAGAATCGGATGGCATTTGGCCGGTTGTTCTGCCGCAACCGGCCAGCAACAGGCACAAAACAGAAAATAACAATGCAATTCGTCTCATAAAGCGCTCACCTCTACGCTATACAGTATATCAGAAAGCCAGGCTCTGTTCAAGAAAAAGGCCCGTTACATACCTTTTTCCCGGAAAACCAAGATACCCTTCGCTGAGCCGGTGGTTGTTGCGGATACCAGTTCAAAACCCTTCCGGGACATTTCATTGGCAGCCAGCCGGATCCTGTCCGCCATTTCTCCGGCTTTTGGCGAATAATCGATCACCACCGTTTGGTAGGCCACGGCAAGCCTGTCTTGAAAAGAATAGGAATCCCGTTCTTTTCCACCGCCCAGCAGAACGCTGACATAGTCCCCGCCTAAAGCATAAATCTCCTTCAGCACCCGTTTCAGGATACAGGCGGTTTTTACCTGAAACGCGGCCTGCTCCGAAACTATAATTTGATAGGCTCCTGACGACATTTGACGGCGCAATTCATCCAGTGTGACGGAGTTCTCTGCAAATTCTGTCCAGATACAACCGTATTGCACCGCCTGATGGGTATCGCTCCCGCTGACTACCGGTTTGTGGAGACGTTCTCCCAGAGAACGGGTGAGCCGTTCGGCGCGTTCCCGGTCCTCCGCCACATCCTTGCCGTTTAAGTCCAGGAAATCCAGCCGTTCCAGCTGTTCCCGGGGCATCTCCGGAATATGTCCGCCTGCCCGGTAAGGGTGGGCGGCGCCTACCAGAACGTCGTATTTCCGGAACAAGTCCAGCAGCTTTTCAAATGGAAGAAAATGCCCCGGCTGCTTATGTGAGGCCAGCCGCTGATTGAGTTCCAAAATCGTTTCTACAGTTCCCAGCGACAGAATATGCCCACCCTCGGCAATATCCGTCTCCATGCCCGGGAATATCCGCAGCCCGTTTTCCAGCAGAAGGGCATCTCCTTCCCGTTTGCTTTGATGCAAAAGATAGCCGTACAGCTCATCGAATTGCAGCGTATTGAAGTGCTCGGTCAGGCACAGGGCATCCAGCCCAGCCGCCTTTGCTTCGCCGAACAGCCAGTCGGTATATTGGGTGGAAAACGGAAGCCGTTTGGCCAGTTTCCCGTGAGTATGAAAATCCAGTTTCAAGTTACAGCCTCTTTTCTAAAATAATGTGGATAACAGGATGGAAACCGCGATCCAGAGGAAAGAGATCGCCAGGAACAGCAGGTCGTTATAGGTGACCTTCAAAGTAGCAAGCTTCATCTTTTTCACCGCCTTGTTGACCGCCGCATAACGGTAGCCTTTGATTTCCAGCGCCTCCACCGTTGTCCGGGAGCGCTTGGCGGTATTGAGCATCAGCGGGTAAAAGGCGTGCATGACCACTTTGATCTGATAGAACAGGTACTTGACCTTCCCCCAGAACCTTTCGTGCACTGGCGGATTCCCCCGCATCCGGAAGGAGAGCAGGATGTTCTGGAACTCCTCCATCAGCATGGGCAGGATCCGATAGGCGTAGGAGATGGAAAAGGAAAGCCGTTCCGGGCAACCGTACCACATCAGCCCGTTGGACAGACGGTCCGGATCCAATCCGGAGAACACGGTGACGGAGGCCAGAGAGCAGGTGGCGACCTTCAGGGTGAGGATCAGCAGCGGAACGATGGTGGAAGCGTCCCCACCGAAAAGGAAGGACACCACCAGCAGATATCCCGTCTGAGTAAAGACGCCGACCGCGAACAGCAGCAGCACCAGGCCCGCCACACGGGCCAGTACGGTAGTGACGAGCACCAGTAAAAAGCAGGCCATCAAAAACCATAGGTTATTCACAAACCAGGGCACCAATCCGAAAAACAAATACCACACCAGCAGAATCCGCGGGTCCAGCCTGGCGATCACTGTGTCATCGTTGCCGTAGGCGTTTTTGAGCACCTGATTGCGCAGAAAGTCAATGGAGAATTTATCCAGGATATTTTCGGAGAGCTTCTTTTTCATCTTCGTTGCCATCCTCACGCCTCCTCAAAGCTGTGCAGGAATTCCTCCACCGTATAGCAGAGGGCTCCGCTGTCCAGCGCCTGCGCCATGGAAAAAATCTCCGGCGGCCGGATTCCTACGGTGTCCAGGATTTCCTGATTTCCAAAGATCTCGTCCCGTGTTCCGTCCGCCACCACCCGGCCCCGGCAGAGCACTACGATCCGCTGCGCCCACTCACAGACCAGCTGCATATCATGGGTGGCGATCATCACCGTTTCGGTGATATCCTTTATGTCCGTCAGCGTCCGCATGATTTCCTTGCGGGTGGCGATATCCAGGTTGGCAGTCGGCTCGTCCAACAGCAAAATGCCGGGGTTCAGGGCAACGCCGATGGCGAGACTTGCCCGGCGCATCTGGCCGCCGGAGAGAAGCCGGCCGTCCCGGTCCTGCAATTCCGTCAGCCGGAAGCGGGCCAGCAGTTCGTCGGTGCGCGCCTGCCAGTTTTCAACATCCCGTACCTGCATGGCATAGGAGATATCGGCACGGATGGAATCCTTGATAAACATCTCCTCCGGGTTCTGATAAACAAGGGAAATGCTTTTCGACAGCTGTTCCGTCTTTTTCTTTCGGGTGCTTTCACCATTCAGGAGAATGTCGCCCGTCCCCGGCTTGAGAAGGCCTACCATTAGTTTCATTAAGGTGGATTTCCCTGCGCCGTTGGAACCGATCAGGGCGATCTTCTCTCCGCGGCGAATCTCCAGATTCAGGCCGTCAAACACCAACCGGTCGTCTCCTTTGACGCTGCGATAAGCGATGGATACGTCCCGAAACTGCACATTAGGCTCACCGGTCTCTGCCTCTTCCTGTTTCGTAAAGGCACAGGGATGATACTGTAAATGCCGAAAAGCGTTTTCCCCTTCCGCTACGGTGGTGGGCAAGAGCTGTCCCTCCGGCAGCTTCCCTTCCCGTTTCATCCGGTGAGCGGCAATGGTCACCTGGGGCGGGAAGATATTGCATGCCTGCAGCTCCTCCACCCGGCGCAGCGCCTCGCCCGCGGGAAGCTTCCACGCAATGCCGCCGTCCCGCATCAGCATCACATGCTTGCAGTAATCGGCGATATATTCCGTATGGTGCTCGATGACGATAATCGTCTTGCCATGCTTTTCGTTCAGCTCCTTCAGTACGCCGTAGATTTTATCCGCATGGCTGGGATCCAGCTGGGCGATCGGCTCGTCCAGAATCAGGATATCCGGCCGCAGGGAAACAGCGCCCGCCAGCGCCAGCAGATGGGTCTGCCCCCCGGAAAGCTGCCAGATATAGTCGTCCTCCCGTCCCTCCAGCCCGCAAAGGGAGAGAGCCTGCCGTCCTCTTTCGATATAATCCGGCATGGCGTAGTTCAAGCAGGCATAGGAGGCGTCATCCAGCACGGTAGGGCGGACGATCTGATTTTCAAAATCCTGATAGACATATCCCGCCTTGCAGGCCAGCGTCCCCACATCCGATTCCAGGGTGTTGATCCCTCCCACCTTGACGGTCCCTTCAAAATCTCCGTCGATAAAGTGAGGGATCAGCCCGTTTAGGGTTTGCAAAAAGTGGACTTCCCGCAGCCGTTGTTCCCAACGACCGCCAGGAAGTCTCCATCTTCAACCGTAAGCGATATGTTCTTCAGAATCGGACTTTTTGCGGCGGGATAGGAATAGGTCAAATTCTCTATCTCGATGATGTTCATTGTTCCTCCGCCTGTTTCCTGCCGGCCTTGACTTTTAGCGCAACGATCGCAGCAACAGCGATTACGGCAGCAACCACAAGACCGATGGCCAGCGCTGTCCCGCTTTCCGCCCACTCGGCTTCCCATTCGATCAGCGGGGTGCCGCTGGTAGCCAAAAGTTCGGCGCCGGCCGCTGCGGCAAAGGCAACGATACAGCCGATGACAACTTTGGCGTTGATCCCGCCCAGCCAGGTCTTTTCATCCCGCGGGCGCATCCCCAGAAGCGGCTCGATCTTGCCGTACAGCTTCGGCACCAAGAACAGGGTAGGCAGCAGGCAGAACAGGATACCGGAGAACAGCAGGTCGTTGAGGAACGCAAAGCCTTCGGTGGCAAACACGCTTTCCGGCAGGCCGGCGACAGCTTCAAAATCCTCTACGGCAAACTGTACCTTCAAAATATCTACGACGGTTCCCATCAGCAGCTGAAGCCCCGTCCCGGTAATGGCCGCAATGCCGACCATTTTATAGTTCTTCGGGTTTTTCACCATCCGTCCGGCAACATACACACCAATGGTTACCGTCAGGAATTTTTCCAGCTCGCCCAAGCCGCCGAACTGGCCCAGCATGATCTTGCTGAATACCAGCTCGCCGGTAGCCGCGCCCAGCGCCGCTGAAAGCGGGTCAAACAGCATGGCCAGCGTCAGCGGGATAAACAGGAAGTATTCCACCGAAAATTCCACAATACCGGCCTGAAAGCTGGGAATCAGTTCGGTAAACAGGGTTGCCAATCCGTACAGTGCCATGGTCAATACGAAGACCATGAGTTTTTGCGACTGCGTCGCCGTCTGCTTTTTCGAGAGCTCCATGTCCTTTCATCCTCCAAATTACAAATAATTTCTTGCGTTTCTCTGCATTTACAATATACCATACGTTCTGTTAGCTCTCTATCATAGCAGCGTAAAAAGTAAATTAAATTTGCGTAACTTTATTTTATAAAAATTTCTTACCGTTTCGCAGTCATAGTTACTTTCTCCGGATGAAGGACAGCAGGATGGCGAGGATCCCGACGAGAAGGATGCCGGCCGAGAGGCCCATGAGGATACCGGTGGCAAAATCCTGGAACGGGGAACCGCCCGCCGTCCTGGAAACGATTCCCAGAGCAACGCCAAGCAGGATCAGCAGTACACCGAAATACCGCTTTCGGCTGCTCCTGAGCTTTTGCCTTATCCGTGCGATGGTCTCCTGAAAAGAACGATTTTCCTTCATATCGCTAACAACCTTTCCTGTGCATATATAAAATCAAATTCATTTACATCCTTTTTACCGCATCCATAGCCAGGGCGGAACGCTCACACTCTTCGGCGGACATGGTGACCTGCCAGCACAGCGGACTGCCCTTCATTTTTTCCGCCGCGTAGCTCAAGCCGTTGGTGCGTTCGTCCAAAAGGGGATGGTCAATCTGCTGCGGGTCGCCCAACAGGATGATTTTAGTACCCATCCCGGCACGGGTGATGATCCCCTTAGCCTGTTTGGGCGTTAGATTCTGCGCCTCGTCAATGACCAGATAGGTTTTGGAAATCGACCGGCCGCGTATGAAGTTGAGGGCCTGGGCGTCTACAATCCCCCGGTCGAACAGCTCCTCCACTTTTCCGGAAAGGCTGCGTTCATCGGCAAATCGTTCCTTCTCGTTCTGATCCACCAAAAGTTCCAGATTATCGACTACCGGCCGGAGCAGCGGCGCAATCTTTTCCGACTCGTCCCCCGGGAGGAACCCGATATCATCGTCAAACTGGGCGTTGGGGCGGCTGATCAAAATGCGCCGGTAAGCCGGTTCCTCCTGTTCCATCATGGCGTGCAGGCCGATAGCCAAGGTGTAGAAGGTTTTTGCTGTGCCGGCCATACCCTTTACGATCACCAGCGGCGCTTCTTCCGCATCGGCCATCAAGGCCTCCTGTAAAAATTTTTGACCCACATTTCTTGAGGAAACGCCGTAGGGCTTTTTCTTCTGAAAGGCGAGCGGAACGATTTTCTTTCCGTCAAAACGGCCGAGCTGGGTTTTCCTGGCAGACTGATCCGCTTTAAGGATGACGAACTGATTGGGTACGAGCGTCACAGGAAGCTTTTCACCGGCTTCGTCCGCCTGATACACCTCCTCTGGGGCGATATGCTTCTTTTTAAAATCCCCGAATTTCTTTTCCGCTACAAAGACCTCGCACCGGCCGGTATACTGCTCCTCGCTGACAGGCGCCTGCTCGGTGGTGAAATCCTCCGCCTGAATCCCCAGCATCTGCGCCTTAACGCGCACCACAATGTCCTTTGTCACCAGGATAACCGGCGTTTTCCCGTTTTGCAGGCCAAGGCAGACTTTTAAAATCCGGTTGTCGTTTTTATGATCCGGGAAGCCTTCCGGCAGCTTCACATCCACGCAGTTGACCTCTAGGCGCAGCGTGCCGCCGCCGGGCAGGGGGACGCCCTCCAGCAGGTTTCCCGCCGTGCGCAGCGATTCCAGGTACCGTATGGCCTGCCGCGCATTAGCGCCCCTTTCCCCCTCTGTATTTTTCAATCCATCCAGTTCCTCCAGGACGGCAAGAGGTAAGACAAGATGGTTGTCCTCAAAGGATTGGAGGGCATAGGGTGCCTGAATCAGGACATTGGTATCCAGAACATATGTTTTTTGCATGGCATTTTCTCCTTTTCATTACAGAAATTTGATTCTCTTCATAACAAAACAGCCGGTTTTTCGGAAAAAGCGGCGCAAAGCAACGCGCTTCCTCCGGAAAACCGGCTGATGCTATACAGGCAATATGCCAGAAAATGCAATCCACTCTATATTTTTATTATACATTTGATGTACTTGGTTTTCCATATAACTGGAGTTAATTATCTGTAAAATACCAGTAAAATAAATATATGATTATCTCCGGCTTTCTTGAAGAGTGCATGAGAACTTTTTGAATGATAGTTCCATCTTTGAATTTCAAATTTCTGATAAAGTGAAAGCGAAAATTTAAATGGGTAAGCCTGTCCTTTTTCAGCTAAGCCGGTACATATTCGCTCACCGCCTTGGTTTATCATGACAAGAAGTCTGTAAAGCATAAAAAAATGTACACTTATATTTAATTTTCATGGTATAAAACCCTTGAACAGGAACGGTATTTACCGTTCCTGTCAGTCTGTCGAGAAACCCGGCTATGCATCAGGCATACGCCGGGTTTGGGTCATGTAGCGGCCAAAGGAGGAGAATATAGAGA
>OJPZ01000315.1_pt1 | contig 26789 bp, 29 predicted proteins | sample 1598611 | NCBI WGS metagenome assembly OJPZ01 (sample SAMN03922494, study PRJEB24848) | human gut metagenome | isolation source: stool sample | host: Homo sapiens | place: Germany | collected 2011-11
AAGCCAGCCAGCGGGTCGGCGTGGGCGCATCGGGATTATAGGCCACCGGCAGGCGGCAACGCACGATGTCCGGTTTTCCCTCCGTAAAGGAGCCATCCAGAAACAACGTGCCGTTTGCCAGATGAATGCGGTCAGCCTCCGGCGGGAAATCCTCTACCAGCGCCGCCAGCTTCATCAGCTCCACGATATTGCTGATTTTGCGGGGGATATTGCTGACCGCACAGCATTTCAGTTCCTCAAAAATTTCTCCACGCAGTGGCAGCTCATCGGTCACGCGGCCATCAGGCGTGAAAAAAGCTCCGTTTGTGTAGATGATTTTGTGTCTGCCGAGAAAATCATCACAAAACAGGGCTTCATTGATACTCTTGCCGTCAAACCAGATGGGCTGGTTGGCCTCACGCGATTGCTCGTTCTTCGCCACGGTGCTGCACCTCCTTTTCCAGACGTCTGAGCCGCTGCTCCAGCGCGGTGATAGTGCCGTCCTTCAGCAGCATATCCACCGCTTTCACACGCTGCTTCAGTTCCGCAAACATGAGAACGTCCAACAAATCATTTACATACTCGATCATATGACAGGCTTCCACAAAGCGGTCATCCAGTTCATCCTCCGGCGATTGCGGGGCATATTCGACCTTCCAGCGTTCCAGCAGATGCAGATAATCGCAGAGCACCCGCTGGCAGTGTATCTCATCGTTGCGGAAAGCCTGCGCCAGCGGATAGGGCTTTTTCAAAGCCATCGCTGCCGGGGGCTTGTCCGGGTCGATGCCAAAGTCATAGGCCAGCTTCTTTGCGGCCTCGTAGCTGCTCAGGCCGAACAGCCGCGCCACAAAATCGATCACATCCCCGGTAGCCCCGCAGCCAAAGCAATAGAAATAATCCCTGTTCAGCTTCATGCTGGGATGCCGGTCATCGTGGAAGGGGCAGCAGATCATATCGCCCCGGTTGACCTTACAGCCGTAGTATTCGGCGGCCTGCTTCACGGTGACAGCGGATTTTACAGTTTCAAATAAATTCATAGGCTTTGTCCTCCATTATTTATTGACGGTATCTGCCCGTCTGCCTGAATATACGGGGAAAAAGCCTATAAACCGAAAAATCCGCTAAAAGTGCAAGAAATGAAAAAACGCCGCCCTGAAATCTTGCAAAAATGCAAGACCTCAGAGCGGCGAAGCCAGCGGAAAGCATTTGCCCGCGCTGGTTTTATCAGGTATAATGGATAAAGAGAGTTTTCAGAAGAGAGGTGCGTCACATGGAGGGAGCCTATCTGCCCGGCAATATCCGGCAGCGGATGCAGGAGCTTATGAAGGAACATAAAATTACCCAGGCACAGCTGGCGACCCGCATCGGCAGCACCGAGAGCGCCATCAGCCGGTTTGTCAGCGGTAAGACTGATAAGATCAGCACAGAACATTTGCTCCGCATTGCGAAAGTGTTTGAAGTCTCCACAGATTTCCTGCTGGGGGAAGTCAACACGCCCGACCGGACAAATTTTGATATTGAAGAACTGGGCCTGTCGGTGCAGGCGGCGCGGAATCTGTACACCGGAAAAGCCAATGCAGAGATCGTCAACCGCCTTTTGGAAAGCCCTCGCTTTGCAGAAGTCACCTATATGATTGAGCAATATTTTGACGATACGCTGGCCGCCGGTTTCGCCGGACAGAACCAGATGCTTACTACTCTCAGCGCCATGCTGCGCCGAAACAATAAAACAGACGCTGCGGTGCAGGCGGCCAGAACTGTCAACCGGCAGAAAGTTCCCGTATATCAGGCAGACCTGACGATGATACAGAACACATTTATGGCGGCGCTGCGGGAAGTGAAGAAAGAGATCGGCAACGATTTCACAGCAGCGCAGTCCTTGACCAAGGGCATCACTCAGCAGATGTTTACCGAACTCACCAAAGGGGCGGATGTTCATACTCCGACCATCACGCCCGAAATGATTTCCGCCGCCGTCACCCAGAGCGCAGCGGGGATGGACGGTGTGCAAAAGGAAGCATTAGACAAGTTCGGTCAGGCGCTGACGGAATTTCTCCAATCCACCTTAGACCACGCGCAGGAGAAGCAAAATGCCGACCCGGAGCAATGAGCAGCTGTGCAGACTGGCACAGAAAGGGGATACGGCTGCCCGTGACATTCTGCTGGAAAAGAATCTGGGATTCATCCGAAAAATTGCGCTGGAGCAATACCGAAACATGGGGCTGGATGAAAATGATATTGGAATTGATTTGGATGATTTGATGCAGGAGGGAAGTATCGGCCTGCTGAACGCGATCCCTTTGTTTGATGCCGGACGGGGCATGAAATTTCTGACCTATGCAGCACCGGCGCTCCGCAACGCCATGACGGACTGCATCCGCGCCGCCCTCGGTTTATTTGAGCAACGGATGGTGGATAAGAAAGACGCCCCCGGCTTCCAGAGAGTATATCTGGATGACGTTCTCTCAGAGGATGAACGGATGCTGCGGATCGAAGCCATAGCCGACCCTCACACCCAAACGCCGGAGCAAATCTATATCCAAAAAGAGCAGCTGATAGAATTGTATGCGGCGCTGGACAAGCTGACAGCCAGAGAGCAGACCTATCTGCTGTACCGCTATGGCTTTACCGATGGAATCGAGCACCCGCTGATCGGCGCGGCGCTCCATTTCCATCTCAGCGAGAGCCGGACAAAGAAGGTGGAGGGCGAGGCGATGGACAGCCTGCGCGGAAAGCTGCCGTGGTGGTTCTGATACGATGGGAAGCAGCGGCTGACGGGGGCTTTGATATACCTTTGTTCCGCAAATGACACGGCTGACAGACAGTGCTTGCCCGCACCGCCTGCCAGCCTTTTTCTGTCGCTTATGCTGCCCCGCAAGGGGCAACCTTTCCCGCCAGAACGCCGCAACTGTGGCCACACTTTTCAGGGTGTGCTACAATTCCGGCTGCCATCTGCTCCACAAAGGTATAACACACTAGACTTTCCTACGGAAAATCGTGTGCCACGAAACCGCCGGTTTCTTTGGATTCTTCCGGTCAAAGGGGAACACTATCCCCTCTGAACACCCCAGACAAAGGAGAACGCTGTTCCCTTTTGGAATCCCCTTGCCAATAGGGATGCTACCGCCCTATTGAATGATTTAGATAAAAAACAAAATAAAGCATAGTTCGCCAGCACACCGCTATTCTGTCATTACCTTACACAGACATCTTGTAACTTTTTCGTTAAGCCTATTGACTCTGATACTTCGGAAGAGATATAATATAGTTGCTACTTAGCGAGCCTAAATAGCAAAGCTAAAGAGAGGCGACGATATGAATAACAAATATGTCCAGCAATTCAAAAAAGGCTCTCTGGAAATGATACTCTTATGCCTAATCGGACGCAAGGAAACTTATGGATATGAAATTATAACCGAATTGAACAATAGTGCGTCTGTTTTGGGATATGCGAAAGAGGGAACCATTTACCCCATTCTGTATCGTTTACAGGAAGCAGAACTAATCAAATGCCGATTGGCTCCGGCTGCGGCAAATGGCGGCTCAAAAAAGTATTATTCTTTAACTGATAAAGGCAGGAATGTACTTGATGAACTAATCTTATTTTGGTCAAGCTATGAAAACTGCGTAAACGGCTTTATAGAAAGTTATCAACAAGCGAGGGTATCCAAATGAAAGAACAATATATCAAACAGGTTGAAAAGGAACTATCTTTACCACGCAAAATGAAAAAAGAGGTTGTGCGTGACTTGAATGAAGTTTTTGCGTCTGCTATGGAGCATGGAGAAACAGAGCAGCAGATTATCCAGCGTTTGGGGACGCCAAAAGAATTTGCAGACAGCACCGCAGAACAGTTTGGCATTGATAATACCAAATCGAAAAAAAGGAACGGTATCATTTCTACTCTTGCTGCGCTTGTTATCGCGGTTGCTGCCTTTTCGGTATATGCTGTTACGCAATCAGGAAAAGTACCAGAAGGAGCAATCGGACAAGCAGACGCGACAACAAATATACAGATTGAGGGCGCGTTTGCCTTTGATATTTCGCAAATCCTTTTGGCTATTGGGTTTGCAGCAACAGCTATTGCTGTTTTGTTAATTATCCGAACCATACACAAAAACAGGAGGTAACCAATGAAAAAGTATATTTCTGTATTCACAATCATGGTTATGATTTTTTTGGCTGCGTGTTCTAATCAAAATACATCATCTACACCGACAAGCAATGAGAACAATACGCAATCTAATAGTGTTACAAAATTGGACGAGGGTGTTTGGCCTGAGAATGAGTACACAGAGGGGCTTCCTGTTGCGCCTGGTACGGTTGCATGGGCTACACTTGATACAGAACATGAGAATTGCAATATCAACCTTACCGGCATTAGCGAAAACGACTATAACGAGTATATGGAGCTTTTGAACCAAGAAGGCTTTTCCGTAATTGAAAATGTGTCAGAGGAAATCGAGGGAGAAAACTATGTTTCTATCGGGACACTTTTATCAAACGACGAAAAGTGGTTAAGTATCAGCTACATACCCAATAGTCTAACTATCTACATTTCCTTTGACAATAACTGAAAGAGATCACGGAATAGCAAAGCCAGCCGAGCCAGTCAACGGTCAAGATGAACGGCGCAAGCGCCGCCGTTGACAGCCCCGCCCGCCTTTGCAGATAGGCAATCAAGGGGCGACAGCAAGGAGTGCTGCCGCCCACAGTATTATCAGAGAGGGAGAATTCTATGAGAAATCGGATTGTAAAAGTGACAGAAGTTGTAGTCAGAAGCGCTTTTTACATCATCTCAAACTATGTATTTGTTAGCATGGGACTATCATTTCATACTCAATGGATTTCAATTCTATTTTTGCTTTCAATGGTATGGTCTACTATTGATTACGGAAAGTCCATAAATGAAATAATCGAAAAAAAGGTAATTGCTGAAATACTATGTATATGTTGCATTGCACTGAGTATAGCGATGGCATATTTTGTGGGATATATTCAAGGAGCATTCGTTTCCCTCTGAAAATACAGGGCCACAACTTTCCGCTTAATATATCAGTATGGAACAAGTTATCAAAAAGTCATGAATGCTCGTAGCTCACCGGCCCGGCCAGCAAAAGCAGTAAATCTGAAATTGATTTACTGCTTTTTTGCTCAATAGACTCTTAAATCATCTGAAAATATTTCAACGCATCCCTGATCGCCGCTTCCTTCTCCGGCGGACATTTTGGCACTTTAGCATCTTCCTTCTTTGACAGATTATAATTTTGCCCCACATCCAGCCCGCACTTGCGCTTTATTTGCGAGATGTAGAGGGAAGACACCTTCAAGCCAGTATGCTCCAACACATACGCCTTGATCTGCTCGTAGGTCGCCCCCTTCTGGAACCCGGACATATCCATATCCTCCAGTGAGAACTCCACACGAACCTTCTTCGAGTCGATTTCTCCCTTGGAAAGCAAGACAACCGTCTCCACGTGTGTCGTCACTATGATAGAAACACATTGACTTTGCCTCGTCGGTTGTATGGGAACACAAACCGGCGCTTTGTTTTGCTGCCTTGCTATTCTTTCTCGGCGGCTTAAAATTGGTGCCATCCAAACTGCTTTTGAATCCGGTCTTATAGATAAATGTCAGCATGGACGGGTCTTTGTTACCATCTTCATCATACCCGCCGACGATCACTTTTTCAACTATGCTTTCAAAAACATAACGGTCAAAAGTATCAAGCACTTCATTTTCTTCCAGCGTCCTACGAAACTCTGCAATCCGCTTTTTCATAGTGCTGTCTGTTTCAGCGGATTCCTGCAAGCTCTCGCGCTGTTTTTGGAGCTGTTCGATCTGGCTGCTTAAATCAAAATACTTCTGCTCGTATGTATCTTTGTCAATGATTTCTTCCAGCCGCATATCAACCAGCTTGGCCCGCTTTGCATCCAATGCAGCAATATCTTTCTCTACTTTGGCTAACTGCTTACTTGCATTACTATCCGAAAGGGTTTCTTCTGTTCGGGCAATAAATTCATCTAACACATCCTTGTTATTTTGGCACAGAAGCCGGTAGGATTCAATAAATGCCTGTTCAATGGTTTCCTCGGCAATTCCTTTACTGTCAGGACAAAACTTCTTGCCCTTTTTGGTGGCAGTCACACATTGCCAGATAACCTTGTTATACTGTGAACCGCTATGCCAACTTCGCCTTGTAAGTGTACCACCGCAGAAGCCACATTCCAGCATACAGCTAAAGGCATATTTCCGGCTGAATTTTTCACGCTTGCCATCCGTACCTAAACGGCGCGGCTTTGCGCGGCGCTTCAAAATCTCTTGTGCCTTTTCAAACATTTCATCTGATATTATGGCCTCATGGTGATCCCGGATGTAGAACTGATCTTCTTCACCGAAATTATCCAAACGGCGCTTAGAAATAGGGTCAAGCGTAAAAGTTTTCCCCATCAAAATGTCGCCTTTGTATTTTTCATTTTTGATTATGCCGATAACTGTTGTTTCGGCCCATCGGGTGCTGCCGCGTTTGGTCTTATACCCTAAGTTTTCAAGCTCCTTTGCAATTACGGAACCACCGGCCCCCTCGATATAGCGCCGGAAGATATACCGTACTATTTCTGCTTCTTCCTCATTGACCGAAATGCTCTTATCCTCTGGATGGTAGTCATACCCTAAGCAACCTTGGAATCCAACCAATTCGCCGCGCTGCATCTTCATTTTCAAACCCTTTTTGACATTTGCAGAAATGTTTTCAACTTCCTGCTGTGCCACAGAGCTTAAAATAACGAGAAGCAACTCACCGTCCATTGTCAAAGTATTTATGTTTTCTTCTTCAAAGAAAACGGCAATCCCTTTTTCTTTCAGCATACGAACATACTTCAACGTGTCCAGTGTATTTCTTGCAAAACGGGAAATAGATTTAGTGATTATCATATCAACATCACCATTCATGCAGTCGTTAATTAACCGCTGAAAATCTTCCCGCTTTGTTACCTGTGTACCTGTAATTGCTTCATCGGCATAGATACCAGCTAAGTCCCATTCGGATTTGCTTTTAATCAAATCGGTATAATGCTGAACTTGTGATTTGTAACTGTTGAGCTGATCTTCACTATCGGTACTCACTCGACAATAAGCAGCAACACGCAGGCGCTTTGCCAAATTTGTCCTTGCTCTGGACGAAAGTACATTACGCGCCTTAATGATTTCCACGTCTTTCATGGCGGCCCTCCTTTTTGTGTTCCTATTATAGTGTTATTATAACACATAGAGGACAGCAATTCAAGACAATAGATCGGAAACAATTTTGTAGTCTTTCATCAGACGACTTTTGATAAGGGAATATTCTCTATCAGAAATCAGCTTCTTTTCCAAAAGCTGTTTGAGAAAAGCAAGCTGCATACTATATCGAAGCAGATTGTCCTTTTTCAAAGATAATTCCCCCTTTCCATATCTAAAAAAATGGACAGAACGGACGGCTGATGGCATCAGCTCCACAGGAATTTCACCTCGGCCCATGTTTGTGGGTGCGCCGCGCAATGCTTTGAGGGCGTTCAACGCGGGAGTATCGTTAGCGTATGCGCCGCTGCTTATGAGCTGCCAACTCTCGGTGTAGATGGTTCTCGCTCACTCATGGAACATGAGGTCATGGCGCATCCACCGACGCGGAACATACAGAATGTGTCCGTTGCCCTATACTGCGCCGGTGGCCTCCCATCGGGCTTTCTTTTTCAAGGTACTGCCAGCTGCCCGCAGCAGAGGGAAGAAACAGGGAAAGGGTTAAGCTGTTTCAGCCTCCGGGGGCCGGTTCGTCACGGTATCGTGACGATGGAAGAAATGAGCTTGATTTCCAGACGGCGCTTCATGTACTCGTCTACGCACACATGAGGCTGGCCGTATTCGTCGTAAAGCGTCCGGGTACATAACTTGTTGATGTAGCCCTCGTAGTACCGCAATACTCGTTCCACGGCCTCGGCATCACCGGCGCGGGCGGCCTCGATCACCGAAAGGGGCAAAAGCTCAATGCCTTTGTAGTTGGGATTTTTCATCCGCGTCTAACCTCCCTCCGGCATCAACGCCATCAATTTTGTTCGCAGCTCTTTCAGCGTTTTTGTCCTGTGCCGCTGGACGGCACTTCTGGACATTCCCATGAGTGCGCCGATCTCGCCGTCTGCCAGTTCCAGAACACAGTGCAAAATCAAAATGCTCTGCGCCTGCTGGGGCAGTTCGGCAAATGCGGCGGCCACAAGCTCGTTGTCGATATGTAAATCATAGCCATGCGACGAAAACACAAAATCGTCGCTGGGGTAATGATCTACGGTGTAGAGCTTGTCCAATTCTGCCTGCGGTAGAACGCTGAACGACGTTTCACGGTCGCGCTGGCGTTTCATATCCCGGTGGTAGTTTCGGGCCTCATTTCGCAGTACGGTTTTGCAGAAAGCATCAAACCGGCACTGTTCGCCATAGTCGCGGGGGATAGCTTCCATCTTCTCACCCCCTTTCCTTGGGGGATGTGGTGGTTCTGTCCCTTTCCGCCAACATGACACCAGACAGGCCCTTTGCTACCCGCTAAACGTCTCCTTTTCGAAATGTTTTGAAAAAATTTTTTCGGGTTTGGCCGTGCTGCAAAAAGCGACAAAAAGCGCCCAGCAAGTCGCAACGGACCTGCAGGGCGCAGAAATGTTTTATAAAGAAGATTGCTTACATGGTATAGTTCATATCCAAAGCCGGACGACTCCGACGGAGGGGCTACGCTTTTTTTAGCTGATGAAGCTCATAGGAATTGTGCAAAAGTAAAATTGACACGGCAGCATCCTCCTATGGGCCGCCGTCAATTTGACCTTTGGTGATAGCAAGAAGCGGCGGCCTTGATTTCTCAAAACCGCCGCCAGTGAAAGATAAATTGAGCGTGAAAATGGGTCTGCCCAGCAGCGGTTTTTTTCTTTTCTGCCGCTGGGCAGATTATAAACACTATTTCGTTATCCCGATAACTGTGGCACCAAATGGCATAAGCGCAAGTTTTGCAATCTTAAAGCATTGTCGCCCAAAAGGTATTCCAATGATTGTACAGCATAGCAAAGCTCCGTTCAATGTGGCAACTATCGCTAACGGAATACCGCTTACAATAATCCAAATAATATTCGCAAGCGTAGACATTGCACCACCGCCATATTGAACATCTTTTCCGAATGGGAAAAACGCAAGAGCAGCCAGCTTAAAGCATTGCCTACCTATCGGGATGCCAATAATCGTTATACACCACAGGATGCCATAGAATGTCCACACAAGGCCCTCCCATAGACCTCCGCACAGAAACCATATTATATTTCCTAACCAGCTCATAGTGTTTCCTCTTTAGCCTGCTGTATCATTAAGCGTCTTGATTTCATAGACAGTTGGATAGTAAAAAGGCGTTTCTTCATTAAAGGCATTTTTGAGCGTTACTTTAACGGTATCGCCTGGCTGTATGGCCTCAATAGAAATGGGATTTCCGCTTGTATCTACTAATACCGTACTTTCACTAATTCCAAGCGAGTTCATCGGGCTGCCATAGATTTCTGTTGTACGCTCGACGATCAGGCGCACTTCACCGTCAGGCTGGATAACGGTTTCCTGAACAACAGCTTCAAAGGATAACTGTGACCATTTGGGCGATTGAGTAATTGCCAACACAGCAACAATAGCAATTACCACCAAGACAGTGCCAATGATTATCAATCTTTTCCTGTTCACATTCATGCCTCCCTTATGAAACCTGGTGCTTCTTAAAGCCCAGCCTTGCGAAAGGAAGCAAGCAAACAGTCAAAGCCGCATACAGAATTGTTCTTGTAGAAAATGCGTCCAGTACCAAACCGCCTAATTGATAAGAGATATAAGACCCAAATTGAGGTTGGATCGCATAGTAAGGCAGCAGGAACAAGGTCAAGTTGTAAGCGCCAGTCGTCCCGTTTGCGGAAAGGAACATCGGAATAAACAGCACAGGCACAAGTACGATCAATACAAGATACGGACTTTTCATTTTCGATGATAGAAGCAGCGTCAGGCCGATCATGGCAAACAGTACAAAGTAAATCACGCCCAGATTGACCAGGATTCCTTGCAGGAATGTAAATGGATACGGGATTGTTGTACCCGCAATCTGCATGGGAAGATTCCAGCCATCAACGCCAAATGCCGCAAGGGGCAATCCAAAGGCCACAAGGATATGAATGGTAAATGCAAGAAGCCCAAACAGGTAGGATGCAATGATCTTTGCGGTTGTCAGTTTTGTTTTTCCATACTTGCCCGATAAAATGACCGCATCTGTCCCCGCTTGATACTCGCCGGAAAATACGGGGGCAAGTACAATGCAAACGGCCAATATTGCGAACATCAACAGTTCAAAACAGGTATTGATGGTGAGCCATCCCTCATAATATCCATACTGGAACGGCGTTTCTACCTGGCTGTTCATATTCTGCCAGTATTCTTTCTGTTCATCAGATAATCCACGGGATGAATTATTTAACAGGGTGTCTATTTTTGCCTCTCTTGCCTGATAGAAATTTGCGCCGTTCGCTATATCCACTTCCGGCAGGCTGCTGTACCAGGCTGTTACCCCAGGGGCAGCATAGGTAGACGCAATCGTTTTTAACAATTCTTCCCGCGGTGCAATATCATTCCAGTACGCATCGCCAATTAAAAACTGATCTGTTCCGTCATATCCCACATTATCGGGATTTTCAAAAAGCTCCTGTACTTCACGGATTGTTTCAGTAATGTATTCATCCGTCAGGGGGACGGAAATCTGTGAATACTGTTCCTTTGTATAAGCAATCCCATCCAGGCCCTTAATTACTCCATCCGCATTGTAGGTCTGATACTGCAAAATCGGCAGGCCAAAAAGAAATGCCGTTAATAACAGGCTGACGGCCATCACAATAAGCGTAGATTTCTTCCGCAGGATTTTCAAAAACTCATATTTAACCAGCGTTTTCATCATTTCCACCCCTTTCATTCTGCGCTTCCTCGCCAAAATGGTACAAGAACAAATCTTCCAAACTCGGTTCAACCGTATAGGCATCTACCGCCGGAGCTGTTTCATCCACAATTCGCAGACGTACCTTATTGTTTTCGTGGTGCAGATTGACGACACAAAAGTGCCTGCTGTATTCGGCGGCGTCCCGGTCATTCACCAAGACCTCCCACACTTTGCCACGGATGCCGTCAGTAACCGTAGACATCGGTTCTTGCAGCAAGAACCGTCCTTGCTTCATCATCAAAATCGTGTCTGCGATATAGGAAACATCGGAAACAATGTGCGTTGAAAGAATCACAATCTTTTCCTTTGCAAAGTCAGAAATGATATTGCGGAATCGTACCCGTTCTTTGGGGTCAAGTCCCGCTGTTGGCTCGTCTAAAATCAGAATAGACGGGTCATTCAGTTCCGCCTGGGCAATACCCAAACGCTGCTTCATGCCGCCGGAATAGGACTTGATTTTCTTGTCCGCCACATCATGCAGGTTGACCATATCCAGCAGCTTATCTGTTTTTCTGCTGGCTTCTTTCGGGGCAAGCCCCTTTACCGCCGCCATGTAAAGCATAAATTCGCGGGCCGTAAAGTCAGGATAGAAACCAAAGTCCTGGGGCATATAACCCAAATGGGCGTAATACTGTTCGCCCAATTCCTGCATAGTCTTTCCATTCAAGCGGATGCTGCCGGAAGTGGGTTTCAAAACGCCGCAAATCATTCGCATCAAAGTTGTTTTTCCGGCTCCGTTTGCACCAAGCAAGCCATACACCCCAGGCACCAAATTGACATTTATATTATCAACGGCACATTTGGCTCCATATTGCTTGCACAAATGCTGTAATTGCAGTTCCATACAAAACCTCCTGTTGGCTGTTATTTAGATCACGATATAAAAGATGGATGATCTATGCTTATAGCATAAACCATCCATCTTATCGCTGGCTTTTCTGTATCTTAATTTAACCTTAATTTGCGGGGAGCATAATCAAAAATTCTGTACCCTCGCCGGGCTTGCTCTTAACCGCAATATCTCCGCTGTGGAGCGTGACAATCTGCTTTGCGATTGCCAGACCAAGACCGCTGCCCTCCGGCTTTTCTTTTGTGTTTGTTCCCCGATAGTACCGATTAAACAGGTTGGATAGTTCTTCCTCGCTCATGCCCACACCATTATCCCGAATAGAAATGTGAATACTGCTTTCTTGCACTTTCGTAATAGATATGGTGACTTTCGTTTCCGGGGGATTATGAACCAGCGCATTGACAATCAGGTTTTGAACCGCCCGTTGGAATAGGTCAGGGTCAATCGCCCCAGTAATTTCCGCCAAATTGCTTTCAAATTCTAAATCACGGCTTGAAAAGGCCGGGTCGTTCGTAATATCAATCACCAATTCTCTTAGATAACGCACCAAACGTACCTGTTGCGGGTGAAACGGAAAGGCCCCGGAATCCAGTTGGTAGGTCAGCTTCAAATCATTTATCAGTTTTTCTACATGATCGACATTTTTCAGGATAACAGAGCCGTATTCCTGTACGGTCTGACTTTCCGTCGCAGCACCATCCGAAAGTAATTCCGCGTAACCCTTAACCGGCGATAAAGGCGTTTTCAGATCATGGGTAATGTTTGCAATCCATTCCTGACGCGCCCGCTCTGTATTTTCTCTTAGCTGGTCGCTTCGCTGAATCTCCATGTCCATTTTGTTTAGTGCAGCATAGATGCTGCTGAATATGCCATTTTCCTTGAATGGCCGGTAGGTGCGTAGTGAAATACTTTCAATGCCTCTTGTGATTTTCCCCATCTGGCGGGTGAGCCAAAACCCATAGCCGAGAAATGCGGCGGCAGCCATACAGAGAATGAAGAGTATCACCATGCGGAATATAGGTGAAAGACGTCCGACTGTTTCACCGTTATAGTACAGCATATATTTTCCGATGGAATAAGGGAACCCCACAAGATAGTTCCATACTTCCCCGGACGCTTCATAACTACTCACAAAAACGGTATTCCCATTTTCGTAACCACTCGTTCCAAATGCAATCAATTCAGACGCAGAGTAGCTTGTCGGGTAGTTCTCCGGCTTATTATAAGAGAAAATCTCCTGGCCGGATTCATCAATAAATTGAATCCATAAACCATATTCGTCCAGCCGTTCCAGCCCTATATCCTCTATTTTTAGTTCCCCGTTCTCATACTCAATCCAAGCAGAGAAATTCTCTGTAAAACGGTTCGGCCAATTAGCCAAACTCAAGCCCTCCGGCTCAGGAATCGAAAAAAGATAATAATACAAGCCGATTGCAAAAACAGCAGCCAACAACACCAGGGCGCAAAGAATAACAAATATTCTTACAAGGGGATTGACTTTTTTTCTATTCATAGGGATTCACCAACTTGTAACCCAAGCCTTTCATCGTGATTATGTATTGTGGCTTTGTAGGGTTGTCCTCCAGCTTCTCGCGCAAATGCCGGATATGCACCATGATTGTATTATCACATCCAAAGCCGTCCTCACCCCAAACTGCTTCATATAGCCGTTCACGGCTGATAACCCGTCCAATGTTTTGGGCCAGATAATGCAAAATCTCAAATTCCCTTGCGGTCAGCTCCATATCCTTGCCATTCTTCGCAACCCGGCAACCGTCCGGGTCAATCACTAACTCCCCAATGATAATTGCATGGGGCCGTTCCGGGCTTTGCCGATACTCTGCCCGGCGCAGTTGTGCTTTCACGCGGAAAGCTACTTCTTTGGGGCTGAAAGGCTTTGTCACATAATCGTCACCGCCCACAGCCAGACCAAGAATTTTGTCCACTTCATCATTTTTGGAGGAAAGGAACAGAATCGGACAGTGGGAAAACTGTCTAATACGCTTGCAAACCTCATAGCCGTCTATATCTGGCAGCATCACATCTAAAATAACAATGTCGGGGTTGATTTTTTTGCAGGTGTCTACGGCGGAAATCCCACTCTCGATTTTTGCAATATTAAAGAACCCCTCTATATTCAACGCCTTTTCCAGAAGAATTAAAATGTCTGGTTCATCGTCAACAATCATAATTTTATAATCGCTCATTTGATTACCGCCTTTCCTTGTTTTGTCCGGCCATCAATCGGCTTTTCCGCCATTTTGGGAATAAGCCAGATCGTCGCCACTTTCATAGCGCCGGGGATGCGTCCCGCAGCGCAGTAATAATTTATCCATCGTGGGGTCACGCCCCATTTTTCACTTGCTTCTTTCAGTGTCATGTAGTCCATGTTCATACCTCCACAAGCTACATTATAATTCCTTTGCTCGAAGAATACAACAAACAAAATATGAATTATAAAGTTTAAGCTATCTGCATATAGCAACATTCCATGAGCAGACTATGAAATATAGAATGTAAGTGGGTGATGCAATATGGCAAAAATCGAAGATTGCCCCGGTTTTGAAACTTTCGGCGCAGACGTAAAGGAAGCGCGGAAAGCAAAGCATCTCACACGAAAAGACTTGGCGGAAAAGGTAAACATCGAATCCCGGTATCTTGCCAATATCGAGAATGAGGGAACGATTCCCAGCCTTCCCGTCGTGATACAGCTTATCAAGATTTGCGGCCTTCCCGTGGAGCACTACTTCAATCCAGAAGTCATGCGAGAGGAAAGCGAAGATCGGAAACGTGTCAGCCACAAGCTGAAACTTTGCCCGGAGCAGTATCTACCAATCGTGGAGGGTGCCATTGACGGGGCCTTGAAAATCAAACAGCCAAACGAAGAAACGGAGGGTGAGTAAAAACATCCTCTGTTTTCTTTTTATGGGGACGCGCAAGCGCCCTCTTTTTTTGCACTTTTTTCTGTCCAGCGGTCTATTTTGCGGGTAGTTTTGGCGTTTGGGAACGTCTTGTTAGCGGAGAAACAGTAACGTAGCAAGCATAGGGAGTGTAGCCACACTCCCGAAAAAACGGCACGACCCGCCCCTGCCGGGCCTCGTCCGTTTTGCTTGTTGGGGAAGTCCCCAAACCCCTTAAATGGAAAGGACGGTGAAGCATGGTAAACAGAACCAGAAAGATTGTGCTGCGCGTTCCCGTGACGCCGGAGGAACGAAAACTGATTGAACAGAAAATGTCGCTGCTGCATACGAAAAACTTTTCAGCTTATGCCCGGAAGATGCTCATTGACGGCTATATCGTCAACATGGACACCACCGACATCCGAGCGCAGACCGCCGAGATACAGAAAATCGGCGTCAACGTCAATCAGATTGCAAAGCGGCTGAACAGTATGGGGCCGGTGTACGCGCAGGACATCGAGGACATAAAGGGGGCGCTGGCGCAGATATGGCAGTTACAAAGATACATCCTATCAAGTCAACGCTAAAAAAAGCCCTGGACTACATCGAGAACCCGGACAAGACCGACGACAAGCTGCTGGTGTCCTCCTTTGCCTGCTCCTATGAAACAGCAGACATTGAATTTGAAATGCTGCTGGCGCAGGCGTACCAAAAGGGCAACAATCTGGCCCACCACCTGATACAGTCCTTTGCCCCCGGCGAGGCCACGCCGGAACAGGCCCATGAGATCGGCAAGCAGCTTGCCGATGAAGTGCTGCAAGGGAAATACCCCTATGTGCTGACAACCCATATAGACAAGGGCCACGTCCATAATCACATCATTTTTTGTGCCGTGGATATGGTCAATCAGCGCAAGTACGTTTCCAACAAACAAAGCTATGCCTATATCCGGCGCACCAGTGACAGGCTTTGTAAAGAAAACGGATTGCCCGTGGTGAAGCCCGGCCAGAGCAAGGGCAAGAGCTACGCCGAGTGGGACGCCCAGCGGAAAGGGACGAGCTGGAAAGCGAAGCTGAAAGCCGCCATTGACGCCGCCATCCCCCAGGCCAAAGACTTTGACGATTTTCTGCTACTCATGCAGGCCCAGGGGTATGAGATCAAGCCCGGCAAATTTATTTCGTTCCGCGCCCCCGGACAGGAACGCTTTACCCGCTGCAAGACGCTGGGGGAAGCCTACACCGAGGAAGCCATCAAAGAGCGTATCAAGGGCCGCGTTATCACAAGAGCGCCCAAAGAGCGCAAGGGAATTTCTCTGCGGATTGATCTGGAAAACAACATCAAGGTTCAGCAATCGGCGGGCTATGAGAAGTGGGCGAAGCTCCACAACTTGAAGCAGGCCGCAAAGACATTGAATTTCCTGACGGAACACGGGATAGATACCTACCCGGATTTGGAAAGCAAGGTGGCCGAGATCACCGCCGCCAGCGACGAGGCCGCCGCTGCCTTAAAAGCCGTGGAACACCGGCTTGCAGATATGGCGGTGCTGATAAAGAATATTTCCACCTACAAGCAGCTCCGGCCCGTGGCCCTGGAATACCGCAAGGCAAAGGACAAAGCGAAGTTCCGGCGCAAGCATGAAAGCACGTTGATCTTGTATGAAGCTGCGGCCAAGGCCCTAAAGGAACAGGGTGTGACGAAGCTCCCCGATCTGTACACACTAAAAGCCGAGTACAAACGGCTGGCCGAGGAAAAGGAACGGCTGTATGAACAGTACGGCGAAGCGAAAAAGCAGATGCAGGAATACGGCATTATCATGCAGAATGTGGACGGCATTTTGCGGGTGACGCCGGGAAAGGAGTGGACGCAAGAACGATGAACATACCGAGAATGAATTACCGCCAATACCGCAAGGCCCGGCGTCTGACGCATGAGTGCTGCAATTACTGTGACGGCAATATCCAATGTTGAGGTACTATACCGTAAAAAGAGAATGAAGCAGAGAAAAGCGGTCATGTTAAAAACATGACCGCACATATAAACAGTATTTATTCTTTTGCTCTTTGCCGAAGAAAAAACATAAGCACAGCAATTAAAATCAGATTTAGAATAAGTACAACAATGCTACCCTCCATCTTATAAATACCACCAGACAAAAGTGTACTGCCATCAAAAGTAATTGTAAATAAATGAGGGTAATCTTCCGCCAGAGATACGCCGCCTAAAATGACAGCACCAACAGCGTTCCAAAAAAAGTGCATTATTATTGGTACGAGAAGTGAATGAGTATATTCTAAAACAACTGTCATCAAAAGGCTCATGGAAAGCACATTTAGAACAGGAATTATACCAGCTTCAAAAGCTCCACCATGCATGAAAGTAAACAATGCGCTTGAAATAATCGTTGCGCAGACCACATTGTAATTTCCTTTTATCAGCTGATACAAGTATCCACGAACAAGGAGTTCCTGCATTACAGTGTTGATGAAAACAGAAAAAATCCATAACCATAAAAAAGAAACGGTGTTGACACTTTCTACTTTCAACACGCCCAAAAACAGCATAATTAAAAAAGTTAAACCCAACCAGACAGCGCCACCCAAAATTCCTATAACACAATCTTTAGCAAAGTGACAAATGGGAAAAACCTGTGTTTTTCGCCTTTCAATGAGCCAAAACAAAAAAGTGATTCCTACAATACAGAGGAACGGAACAAGTTCTGCCCAAAATCTCCAAATAGCAGGAATTTCAGTATTTGGTAGAGGAATGAAACTGGCAAGCATTGCCCACCCAATAAAATATAAAAAGGATTTTGCAACTACAATTATAAATTTCTTCATTATGAATTTGCTCCAAATACAATATTTATTTTAATGTCCTATTATACCACGAACATACGGACTTGTCTACTGCAAATCTGGCCATAACATTCGCGTTATAAAAATCGTTGTCTTGAACAGTACAGCGAAGCGAAAAAGTGGACGCAAAAATACGGCATCATCAAGCAGAATGTGGACGGCATTTTGCGGGTGACACCGGGAAAGGAATGGTCGCAAGAGTTATGAGCTTACCGAGAATGAATTACCCGCAATATCGCAAAGCCCGGAAGCTGGTGCGGGAGTGCTGTAATTACTGTGACGGGAACTGTCTGCTGCTGGACGATGGCGAAGAATGTATTTGTGTTCAGAGCATTTCCTATTCGCTGCTGTGCCGGTGGTTCCGGGCTGCTGTTCTCCCGCTGGATGCGGCCCTGTGTGCCGAGATCACGAAAGACCGGGACGAGGTGAAACGCTGCTCCGAGTGTGGAGCTGCATTTATGCCGAAGTCCAACCGGGCCAAATACTGCCCAGCCTGCGCCAAACGGATGCGCCGCCGCAAGGAAGCCGAACGCCAGAGGAAACGATACTGGAAGCACGAAGCATAAAAGAAAAGATGCCGGACGCAAGCGGCCACAGGGCCGCCGCGCCCGGCGCTTCGCTATCTGCTGTTGCAGACAATCGCATAAATCAGTTTGTTTTCAAGGCGGTGCTTCATGTACTCGTCTACGCATACATGGGGCTGGCCGCAATCGTCGTAGAGCGTCCGGGTACAGAGCTTGTTTATGTAGCCGTTATAATACCGCAAGACCTGTTCCATAGCCCCGGCGTCACCAGCGCGGGCCGCCTCGATCACCGAAAGGGGCAAAGGTTCCCTATATCTGGCCTGCTTCATTTTTCAATACCTCCCGTCAGTTTTGTTCTCATGGTTTCCAGCGCCTTAGTCCTGTGCCGCTGGACGGCGCTGCGGGACATTCCCACCACCGCGCCGATCTCGCTGTCTGTCAGCTCCAGGACACAATGCAGTATCAGGATGCTTTGTCCTGGCTGGGGCAGGCTGGCAAAGGCAGCAGCCAAAAGCCCGTCGCTGATCTGAAGCTCACAGCCATAGGCCGGAAATAGAAAACTGTCGCTGGGGTACTGATCTGTCGTGCAGAGCGTGTCCAGTTCGGAAAGGGGCAGCGTTTCAAAGGACGTTTCCCGGCTACGCTGGCGCTTCCTTTCCTGGAAGTAGTCAACGGCTTCATGGTACAACACCAGCTTGCAAAAATGGTCAAACTGGCAGCGCCTCCCGTAATCGTCAGGGGTAACTTTCATCTTCTCACCCCCTTTCCGTAGGGAGTGAACAAGATGTTCCTATTAGTTGTCCGGGGCCTATGCTGGCCCCGGTCTGTTGACCGCCTCCTTTTCCATCTGAATTTATGCCGGAAATGGCAATCTGCGAAAATCGACAAAAATCGCCCGGCAGGTCGTAAACCTACCGGGCGGCGTTTTGAAGTGCTTTGTTGTTTTCTTACATGGTATAGTTCATACTCATAGTCAGAATGTCCCTGCGGAGGGGCAAGGCTTTTTTTAAGCGGTAGAAGTGGGTTAGATCATAGTGATAGCAAAACAGCATGGCGGCGTCCTCCTGTGGGCCGCCACGCCTTTAACTACTGGAAACAGACAGAAAGAAAGCGGCGGCCTTGATTCGCTCAAAGCCGCCGCTTTTATATGGCGCATGGAAATACCTCTGCTGTACGACGGCTTTTTTTCTTTTGCCGTCGTGCGGCAGATAGTTCTTTATTTTGTTGATTAGTCTGTTGCTCTTAATCGTTCCACAATACTTTGCTTTTCCAAATTCTTAAAACAGATATACGGAATCAGAATTGCAAAGATAATCAAAATTGGTGTGCAAATCACAAGCGGCATAAGGGTAAAATGGAAAGTTGCTGTCCAGTCGCCAGACACCATTGCGCGGACACCGATTGCTACGCCCAGTGTTCCCAAAACATAGGAGGCAACTAAGGTACTCACCGCATAATAAAGGCCCTCGTCAATCAACATACTGCGAAGCTGCCGCTTTGTCATGCCGATACTTTGTATCATGGCAAATTCTTTCTGCCTCGACACAATGGCCGTAACCATCGAATTGATGAAGTTCAGGATGCCGACAAACGCGATAATCACACTGATTGAAAACCCTGTAATCGTGTTTGCCCTTGTCTGCTCCTGGTAGTGTTCCGCCAATGTGTTCTTAGATGTGAATGTCAGGCTTTTATCTGCATCGTTCCGATAGTCAATCAACATCTGTTCTGCCTGGGGCTGAAATTCGCCAGCCACATCAAAGAACATTTTACGCAAGGTGTTTTCGGGGTACATTTCCCGGAATGTATCAGCAGGCAGATAGAAAGAAAGGAAATCTGCCGTATCACTGTTTACTCCCTCTGTAATCGCTGTAATATTTGCAACGATTCCCATGACCTCATATTGCTGCCCATTCAAATCTACCATATCAGCGACAGAATAGGTGGGCTGTGTTTCTTTTTCCAATTCCTCTGCGCCCTCTGCGGCCTCTACGAGAATATAGCTGCCGGATTGAAACCTATCTTTGTCAAAGGTGCCGTCCAGGATGCGATAGTCCTCTGAAAAAGTATCAAGTATCAGGCCATCAACGCCATACAACACGGCAACACATTCTCCGCTGTCTATCATATCGTGATAAGATTGTGCAAGCCCGGCGTCGGTAGCTTCAATATAAGGCAGCCGTTCATCCGCATTGTAATAGGTCTGAATATTTGCGAGGGCCGTCGCGCCGATCTCATGGACAAACACCTGTGAATAAAGATGCCCGGTGGCTTCCAGCCCGTCCAGACTGTTAATCCGGCTTACCAATTCATCTGAAATTGTGGTGCCATACGGATTATAGGTGCCGAAGTTTGTTGCAATAGAGCTGTCCTTAACTTCAAAATCACTGATGACCTGCTGGCTCATGTATTTATCAATATCAAAGCTGGCATTTTTCGCATAAATGCAGGTCAGCAAGACCAGCCCCAAAGTCAAAGAGCAAATAACGGTAAAAGTGCGCTTCTTGTTTCTGCCTAAGTTTGCAAGCGCCATTTTCGGAATACTTGCGCCGCCAGTGCTTTTCTTGATTTTCTTCTTGCTGTTTGTTCCCGTATCGGTATAGCGCAGGGCCTCCATAGGAGAAACCTTTCCGGCAATCTTAGCGGGCTTCATGCAGGAAATCAGTACCGTCAAATACGCAAACAAGGCCGACCCAATAAACACATACGGGTTAACAGAAACAGCCGCCTTTGTGCCGGTGCCGGTAATCAGCATGGGGACTAATACCGTACCCAGCACATAGCCCAATATAAGCCCGATAGGAATACCAATTAGGGAAAGACGGTTGGCCTGACCGTAGATCATCTTTTTCAGTTGCTTTTTGGAAGTCCCCAGCGTTTTCAATTTGCCATAGAAACGAATGTCCGTAGCAACGGAAATCTGAAAGATATTGTAGATAATCAGGTAGCCGCTGGCGAATACCAAGACCATGCAAATGAGCATGGGGATTACTTCTTTCAAAATATTCTGATTCATCGTGGAATCATAGGCCATGTTGGTGCCGTAGGAAATGTCCGTCAGTCCCGTATCTGTCAAAATCTGTTCTGCCGTCTGTTCCAAATAATCGCCGCTACCGACATTCACATGAAGCATACCCATACCAAAGAATTGACCGTTATCGCGCTGATCTGCCTGACTGATACCGGCACATTCCTTTTCTACAAACGCCTGGGACACCCAGGCCATGCTTGCCATAGCAGCGGAATTTCCATCCCAATATCCAGAGAGTACAAAGCTGCAGGTGGTGTAGTCTGTGCTGGTCAAGTCCTTTCGCCACCGCAGCGTGATTTCCTGTCCCAATTCGTAGGGCAGGCCCATTTTATCAAGGGTAATCGTGTCCAGCGCAATTTCATTTTCATTGACAGGCAGCTTTCCCGTTGTCGGCATGGAAAACGCAGAGGCGGCATAGTTTTCATCCGCATAGCGGATTTCTACCTGTCGGCCTGTCAGTTCTTCGTTTTCTGCAACGCCGATTACAATACTCTTGCCCCAATCTTTGACCGCCTCATGCGCGGTGATCTTGTCCATTTCAGCATCCGTCAGGGAGCTAAAAGTCAAATGGCTGTTATAGCCCGCCTGCTGGAAGTTCATTTCCTGCAAATTTTTGACCATGCTCTGTGAGAGGACAAACAAAGATGTGAACATCAATGTTGTCAGTACAATAGCAAGAATGGCAACAAGATTCCTGGTCTTGTTCGACTTGAAACTGCGGCTGGTCAGAGTGCGAATGATAGGTTTTTGCTTTTTCATGGTATCACCGCCTTACTCATGGATTTTTCCATCTTCAATACGGATGGTGCGGTCAGCCTGTTCCGCGATCTCCGGGTTATGGGTTATCATTACGATGGTCTGATGGAATTTCTTGCTGGTAACTTTCAAAAGCTCGATCACTTCATCGCTGGTCTTACTGTCCAGATTGCCGGTAGGTTCATCGGCCAGGATAATAGCGGGTTTGCTGGCCAATGCTCTGGCAATCGCCACACGCTGCTGCTGGCCGCCGGAAAGCGTGTTGGGCATATTGCAGAGCTTCTTTTCCAGTCCCAGCAGGGCAACTACCTCCTGAATAAACTTTTGATCGGGCTTCTTACCGTCAAGCTGAATGGGCATGACGATGTTTTCATACACGTTCAGGATGGGAACAAGATTATAGTTCTGAAAAATAAAGCCGATACGCTGGCGGCGGAACACCGTCAAATCCTCGTCTTTCAGCTTACCCAGCTCGAATTTGTCCACCCTCACGCTACCAGAAGTGGGACGGTCTAAGCCTCCCAACATATTCAGCAGAGTTGATTTGCCGCTGCCGGATGTGCCGATAATGGCAACAAATTCCCCTTGCTCAATGGAAATGCTCACATCGTCCAAAGCTCTTACGATATTCGGTTCTTGACCGTATTGTTTTGTCAAATGAGTGGTACTTAAAATACTCATAGTGTTTTCCTCCGCTTCTTTGCTTTTCGTTCCTGTTGGAACTAAGTTCATTATATCGGCCAGAAAAAAAGGAACAATGGCAAACGAGAAAACTAACATCCACAATGCAAAATCTAACATACGGACACAAAAAAGATGCCGCCTTGTATGGAAAGCGGCATCTATAAATTATGGAATTGGAATTAGGATTTTCAGTATGAACATACCATTTTCGGTTTTAATGCTGCATTGGCCGCCGTATCGCTCCACAGCCTTTCTAATGTTGGGAAGTCCAAAGCCATGTGAGAAAGCATCTTCTTTTGTAGTTCTCTCGGATATGGGCAGTTCAGAAGCAGCATTGTTCTCCACAATAATCACCAGCATATCCCTGACGCGGTTTGCCCTTACGGTAATTAACCTGTAATCTTCCGGCAGCTTTTCGCTGGCCTCAATCGCATTGTCCAACGCATTACCAAAGATCGTACTGATGTCTAATAGTTCTATGAAAGCGCCATCCTCAAAGGAGATAACGGCATTAAAATCTATCTGCTTTTCCTGTGCCGTCTTAGCCTTATCCCGGATGATAATATCTAAAAATTCATTCCCCGTGTGATGGTAATTTTCGTATTCCTGGATTTGACTTTGCAGCTCTTGAATGGATTTTTGAACCTCCTGACCGTTTTCGGCCTGGGTCTGCAACAGCAGCAGATGATTTTTCATATCGTGGTAGATGCTGCGTACCCGTTCTTCGTCCCTTTGTTTCTCCTGATAGTAGGCAAATTGCTTTTCAAGGACTTCAACTTTTAACCGTTCTTCCCGTTCCTTTTGCACCGAATAAAGGTATCTGGCCGAATACACATACAACATGACCCCTACAATGGCTACTCCGGCTAATGCTAAAAGGCCACCCATAAGATATGCACTTTCTCCATACTGATAGGATAAGGAATAGACCACTTCGATTGACATCAAAATGATAAAACCACAAATAACAGGAACCCATACATTCTTTCTTTTTGCAATTTCTGAAAAAGGTTTCAGGATTTGCTTTAGAAGCAAGGTAAAAGCAAGGAGAAGTATTCTGCTTACCAATATTATCTGCCATCGGCCCCAATCTGTCCCGTTGATTTCAACATAAATATCTATATTTTGCATTTTGCACACCAGGAATATGAAACATTCCTGCGCCGACATACAAAAGAAATGGCAAATAGCATACATCCCTGATGTTGCCATTCTTACGGAGAATAGCAGCCTATACATAACCATGATGTATATGACTTCCAAAACCATTTTCAGCAGATATGGCACCGATAGGAAAGTCATTCCAAATACCCATACTACGGCGAAACCATAAATGCAAAACACTTTCCCAAGTCTATTCTTATAATCTACAATATTTGAAAGCAACAAGGCCAGACAGAAGAACTCAAACATTGTAGCTAATATATCTATGACATAATAAAACATTTCCATCGTTACAACTGATCTCCCATATATTCTGCAAGCTGCTCCATGAACGCTTTACGTTTCGGCTGGCTAATCGGGATTATCTCGCCGGTTATCAGCTCAATCTCCAGGCTCTTTACTTTAACATTTTTCACATAGTACAGATTGACAATGTAGCTGGTGTGGCAGCGAATAAAACCTTTGCCCTGTAGTTCTTGTTCCATCTCTTTCATGCTCTTGTAGCAAATAATATTTTCCTGCTCTGTATGTAGGAGCAAATTGCGGTTAAAGGTTTCTACATAGCGGAGAGATTTCAGAAACACCTTATATCTCCCTATATCGTTAGTAATCACCATAGCGGGGCTATCGTCTTTCCGATGCTTTTTCAACCATTGATCCATTTCCGCTTTTAGTCGGACATACTTCATCGGCTTAATAATGTAATTGGTGGCCTGATATTTATATCCCTCTAAACCGTATTGTGTGAGGGTAGTCAAAAAGATAATACCAACCTTTTCATCCATCTGGCGGATACGCTCGGCGGCCCGCAGGCCGTTCACCAGCCGCATTTGAATGTCAAGGAAAATCAGATCAATGGTGGTATCGTACTTTTCAATCAGTTCCATGCCGTCGTAATAAACAGTTACCTTTATTTCTTCGCCGGTTTCAGCGGCGTATTGATTTAATAGACCTGTCAGGTGTGCGACAAAATCTTTCTCGTCATCGCAAATCGCTATGTGTAACATTGAAATCACCTCGTTTTTTTCTGCGTCCATCAACCGGCTTTTCCGCAGTTTTGGGAATGAGCCAGATTGTTGCCATTTTCAAAGCGCCAGGGATGCGTCCCGCAGCGCAGCAATAATTTATCCATCGTGAGGTCGCGCCCCATTTTTACTTTCTTTTTTTAGTGCCATGTAGTTCATGTTCACACTTTCACAAGCTACATTATAATTCCTCTGCTCGCAGAAAGCAACCAACAGAATATGAACAATACACCGTAAGAGTGGAGCATATCACAACAAAGCATCCAACCTACGCATTTAGGGCCTGAAAATGCCTGAAATTTCAAGGCTTTTCCGGCGTAGTCGCTGGGGCGGCGGTATTCTTTATCTCGTTGCCGCCGTAGCGGGGTTCTAAATGCGTAGAAATTGCCAGCAGAGAAGCGCCGGTTCCCTCTGGCCTGCTGCTCCCGGATATGGTATCATGGAGGAAATCAGTCTGACGGAGGTATCAGAATGAACGGACAAGAAAATCTGCTGGACTATGAAACGATCAGGGCGGCAACCGCTGGTGAAAAGTGGGCCACGGAAAAGGTACTGGCCCACTATGCGGACTACATAGACGAGCTTTCCACGGTAAAGATCACACAGCCAGACGGCAGCGTGAAAAAGGTCATTGACCAGGATATGCGGCAGCATATCTCCATGAAGCTGCTGGAAGCATTGCCGAACTTCCAGATGGGACAGGAATAAGCAAAAAGAAAAGACGCCGGACGCAAGCGGCCACATGGCCGCCGCGCCCGGCGTCTGCTTTACTTATTCGTCAGTGAAATGGAACTTCTGGCCGTCATAGTCGGCATCCGTCATGCGTTCCAGCTTGGAAAGGGTCTGCTGGGCCAGCGCCCGCATATCCCCGTCCATATCCGGCAGGGCAGCGGTGATCTTGCCCATCGTCCTGCGCCGGTCTGCGTTGTGATACATACAGATTAGGTTTTCTTCTTCCACGGTAAAGTACATTTGTCATACCTCCAATTCGTTTTTCCTGGTTCTGGCCGCCGCCTTTTTGGGGCTGGCGGCCTGTTTGGTGTCGGATAGCTGCTTTCGGATAGAGGGTCGGAGCCTGCGAATACTCACGTCCCGGCGCTCGTCCTTTCCGATCATGGCATATACCCCGTGCCGGTCTTTTATGCCGGTAAAGCACAGGGACTTATAGGGCAGCATGGCAAAGAGCCGATCATTGTCCTTGGTAGAGGCCAGCGCGTTAAAGTGCGGTGAGATCTCCACCATGAAATGCGTCTTGTTGGGGCTATTGGGTGCAGACAGGTCTTTCAGCTTATCTACGATGCGTTGTGCCTCGGTTTCAATCCGGCTGTCATGCAAAGCGGTGATGTGGGCCTTGAAATCTCCCGGCCTTGCCTGCTTCCGGCTGTTCTGCTCCTGCTGTAACGCCTCCTGCAGCACAGCCGGGTCGCAGGGCTGGGCCTCATACCGCTGGAAATCTCCAAACACCCGGTCAGGGCTTCCGTCAAAATACTGTTCCGCCGGAATATCACGGCTTCCATGCTCATAAAAGAGCCGGTTCACACTAACCGGCAAGGCGGCATCAATGACGTGCCGGAAATGCTGCTGGAAGTCCAGCTCATAGAGATTGCCCCAGATAGTATCATCCTTGTTGCCGGTCAGCTCCACGGCGTAGGCAAGTATCTTATCACGGGTCTGTTCTCCGTAGAACCGCCATGTATTGTGCTGCCGGGTATCTTTCAGGAACACGTCACGTTCCCGGAAGCAGTACGTCCCAGAGGGCCGGGACATCCACAGCAGGGTCTTGTCCACGGCCTGATCGCTGGCGGCGGCCCGCTGGATGATGCCCTTGTCAATGTCAAAGTCGCTCTGATAAAACGCGGTATTCTGCCGCATGAGCTGATCCAGCGCGGCCAGAACATCCACATTCTCAAACCTGTTCATGGCGTCACACCTCCAATTCCTGTGTCTTTTCCCGCTGCGGCGGTTTCTTCTGCTGTTCCTCCTTGGCGGCTTTGAGCTGCG
>OJPZ01000325.1_pt1 | contig 26320 bp, 26 predicted proteins | sample 1598611 | NCBI WGS metagenome assembly OJPZ01 (sample SAMN03922494, study PRJEB24848) | human gut metagenome | isolation source: stool sample | host: Homo sapiens | place: Germany | collected 2011-11
CCGTTATCTTTGCCTCCAAAGAGAGTGGGAAAAATCCATGAAAACATTCAGGATACGTTCGACGAGCGATTTGCCCGAGGTGGCCGAAGCGATTCTCGACGCGCGGGCCGGCCGCACGGTGATCGCGTTTCGCGGCGGGATGGGCGCGGGCAAGACGACGCTGATCCGGGCGGTCTGCGACCGCCTCGGCGTGACCGACACGGTGACCAGCCCTACGTTCGCTATCGTCAACGAGTATCGCGGCGACGGCACGCCTCCGGTCTATCATTTCGACTTTTACCGGATCGACCGGATCGAGGAGGCGTTCGACTTCGGCTACGAGGAGTATTTTTTCAGCGGAAACCTTTGCTTGGTCGAGTGGCCCGAGAAGATCGAGAGCCTGCTCCCGGACGATGCGATGAACGTGCGCATCGACGTGCCCGACGAGGATGAGCGCGTGATCTCGATCGACTGACTTTATTCTGTTTTGCCGTATCGCCGTATGGCTTCGGGAGAGTTCTTCCCGTCGCTTCTGCCGGTTTTCGCGTCATAGCGCGCTTTGCCGGAAGTAGGGGGGGCGTCGCATTGTGCGATCGCTACCGGCGGAGTCGTACCGTCGTCTGGCGTGCGGATTGTCGTGAGCCGCGTCCGGCCGGCTGCCATGCGTTTTTTGCGCGAAGCCGCACTGAACTTCCGGTCGGATCGTCTTTCGAGCCGCTCGGACTGCCGGCTACGTTTTTCTCGTGCGCGCTTATCGTTTTCGCATGCGGGGGGTGCCCTCCGTTTCGGCTGAGCGACGCCGACTCTCTTCCCTGCCTTATTTTCCGATCCGGGCGATCGTTTTCGGATCGGTCAGCTCGCGCAAGGCGTCGCGGCCGATCCAGCGGGCCGTACGGTCTTGCGACGAGGCCAGCGTCCGGCTCAGCCCGACGGCCTCGCCGTGCAGCCGTAGGCTTCGTTTGCCGATCTGTCTCAGAGCCCAGTTGACGGCTTTCTTGACGAAATTGCGCGGATCGTCCGCAGCTTTTCCGATCAGTCCGAGCAGCGGCAGAAACCTCTCGTCGGGCGACCGCTTGTCTCCGATCGCCAGCGCCGCCGTCAGCGCGAAGGCCGTGCGCCGGACGTATTCCTCCTCGCGCGGAGCGTATCGCTCGACCAGCTCGTAGGCGAACGCGGTGCGGCGCAACAGGTTTTGACAGCACAGGTCGCAGACGTCCCATGCGTCGAACTGTTGCGTCCAGCGGTCGACGAGTCCGACGGTCGTCTGCCGGGGATCGGCGATCATCGGGGCCAGCAGGCGGGCCTCGTGCCAGCCTGTGTCCCAAAGCGCGACGGCCAGCGGGTGGTCCGTACCCGTCTCCCGGGCGATCTTTCTCAGCGCGGGAACCGCAATGCCCAGCGCCCGTTCCGTTGGAATGCCGAAACGGCTCATGCCGCTGCGGTGTTCGGGCGAGGCCGCTGCCCGGAGGATGGCTATCAGGTCGTCTGCTCGATTCATCGTGGTCGTTTCTGTCCGGTCGCCGCTGCTCCGCCGCCTTCACGTCTTCCGGCCGGGGACGCGATTCCCGGAAAAGGCGTGATCCGTTCGGCCGGCTGCGGCGGCTTCGGGAAAAGCCCGAACGTGCCGGAAATGCGGAGGCATATTCCCGGCTCGTCCGTTTGCACTATCTTTGCTGGCAAATGTAACGAAAAAACGATGAGGTACGACTGCCTGTTTTTCGATCTCGACCGTACGCTGTGGGATGTCGATCGCAATCAGAAGAAAGCCTTGAGGGTGCTGTACGGCCGTTACGGCTTGGATCGTTCCGGCATCGGGTTCGAGCGCTGCTTCGCGGTGTTCGAGCGGATCAACGCCGGGTTGTGGGACGATTACCGCGACGGGAAAATCTCGCGCGAGACGCTGCGCGACACGCGTTTCGAGCGGATGCTCGACGAAATCGGCCTGAGCGACCGGGCGCTGGCCCGGACTCTGGCCGACGATTACCTGAAGCTCGCCCCGACGTTCCGCGGCCTGATTCCGCATGCGAGGGAGGTCGTCCGCGAGCTGAGCGGGCGGTATCCGATGTATGTCGTGACCAACGGTTTCGCCGGAGTGCAGCAGATCAAGCTGCGTCACAGCGGGTTGGAAGGCTATTTCCGGGGCGTCGTTTGCTCCGAAGACGCCGGGGCGAACAAACCCGATCCGCGCATTTTCGAATACGCCCTCGATTTGGCAGGGGTAAAGGCCGGTGCGGCCGTGATGATCGGCGACGACCCGTACAGCGATATTCCCGGCGCGGAGCGGGCCGGGATCGATTCGATCTGGTTCGATCCCTCGGGTATGCCGTGCGAATGCCGTCCGACGTACAGGATCGGATCGCTCAGGGAGCTGCTGGCGTTGTTGTAGGCTCGGGCTTTCCGTCGGGAAGGCCGGCGGAGTCTTCCTGTCTTGCGAGCCGAAAACCTTCCCCTGATATCCATAACGGTCGGTTTTTTCGTTCCGGCGCTGCGGGGCGGACGAACGCCGGCCCCGGAAGTTCGGCGGTTTCGGCGGTTCCGGACAGATCGTGTTGCAGGCCGCGTGCCGGTTTTTCTTTTCCCGTTTCCGGGCTGATCGTCCGGCGGCGGTACGCTCCGCAGGTCGGGAATCGTGCCGATACGGCTGCCGGACGGGTACGCCCGTCGGCTGCTCGCCGGGTCGGATTCGTAGAAAATGCGGTCCCGTCATAAGCGCAAAGCCGAATACGTTCGGCCCATGCCGCCGAAACGCCGCGCTTGCTCCGAGAGCTGCCGTTTCCGAGGCGGGCGCTCCTCCGGGACTATGCCTATTTTTCTGCCGGATCGGGCCGGGATTTTTTCATCTCGATCAGGATGACGCTCGATTCGGATACGGTGCGGACTTTCAGCGGGCCCGAGACCGTCCCGGCGGAAAAAACCTTTTCCAGATCGTGCGTCGGGTCGAGCATCCGGACCTCGATGGAGCCGAACCGCTCGATTCCGTCGATGTCGAAAGCGATTTCCAGAGGTCCCGATTTCCAGCAGGCCGTCAGTATGGCCAGATCGCCCGCGGCGTTTCGTCCCGCCAGCGTGCGGGAGCCTTCGGGCAGGTTCCCCGCCGCCGCTACCCGTTCGCCGTAGCGAGTCAGCTCGCCGAAGGCTTGCATGCCGTAATAGGTCTTGTTCGGCGTCCGGTCGTCGTACAGGCCCCAGCGCGTCGTCGTGACCGTGTAGTAGAACGCCCGGTCGATCGGCGTGTCCTGCCATCCGATCAGCACCGTGTTCAGGAAGGCGGCCGACTCGAGTCCGCGCATGAACCGGATCGCCTCGTTCTGCTCGACGGGCCCCATGCCCCACAGCGCGCCCCCGTAGGGATTGTAGTGCCATTCGTTCAGGTGGATTTCCGTATCGGGGAAGCCGCTCTCGTCGAGCCATCGCCGGGCGTCGAGCGCCATTTGCAGCAGCTCGGTGTCGGACGGAGAGTAGTAGTGGAACGAATAGAAGTCGAGCGGAGCCCCGTGCTTCGCGCAGTTCTCGGCGAAGGCTTTCACCTTCTCCTCTCCGAAAGCGCAATGACCCGGCCCGCCGAACTTCAGGTGCGGGAACCGCTTTTTCAGCTCCCGGGCCACCGTAGCGTAAAAGTCGTTGAACGCTTCGAGCGTCCCGGTCCACATTTTCGGGCCCAGATCGGGCTCGTTCCAGATTTCCCAGTACTCGATGTCGTAGCGGTATCCGTTCCATTTCCCTTCCGTATAGTGGCGGATGACGTTCGACACGACGTCGATCCATTTGCCCGCGTCGGAGGGCGGGTCGGTGAAATATTTGTTGCGGCTGTGCTCGATCGACGTACCGAGGCGGTAGTATACCTGCGTGCCGCTTTCGACGCAATTGCGGATGTAGTCGTCGGTCTGATCGAAATAATAGTTGCGGGGATCGTTCGCGTCGGCATGGAAGTTGGCGAATATCAGAGGAATGTCGACTACCCGCATGCCCGCGTTTTCCAGCGGCGCGTCGTGCAGCCGGGTGATCGGGATGTTCAGCCGCGAGAACGATTCGCGGATGTCGCAGCCGGGCATCTCCTCGTCCATCAGCGGAGGGGCCAGATTGCCGCCGTTCAGTTCCTTGATCGGCCCGGCCGCGCTGTCGGCGAATATCCGGACGCTCGCCTTTGCAACGCCGGTCCCGCCGTCCCGGTCCGGTCCTGCCGTTGCGGAACCGGCCGTCGCGGCGAGCAGGACGCATACCAGCAGGCGCATGCCGTATTTCGATGCGGTCGTCTTCATTTCATCTTGTGTTCGGGTTGTTGCTCGCCGAAGCGGGCTTCGGTCTCAAAGATACTCAAAATCTCCGTTTCCGTCAAGAAACTCCGTCGCGGTCCGGCGGGCAGACGTTTCCTCCCGGCGGGAAAATGGGTGCGGAATTGCCGTGTATCGGATGCGGAAGGTTAAAATTTTTTCTATTTTTGCATGCAGGAGTGGATTTATGTTAGAAAAGTTTTATATTTTTACCCTAAAATATCCCGGGAAAGAGTCCGGACCGGCATTTTTCGTGCCGTTCGCGCGCTTTTGTTCGGGGGCGTTGCGGTACGGAGAACATGAATGGAATCGGATAAACAGCAGAAACGAGAGAGATCTGGATTTACTAACCAAAAGTTACTTAACAAATTAAAACGTATGAAAAAGCTTTTTTACTATTGTTTGTTACTGCTTCCGACTTTGTTGATATGGCAGTGCAAGGACGACGACTATCCACCCCTGCCTCCCGTGGATACCTCGCTCAAATTTCATGTTGAGGATACGCTGGTGATGTCTACGGCCGGCGGTAGCAGCACGATTTCCTTGCAGTCGGCGAAGGATTGGAAGCTCGACGTCGAGTACGACGCGACCGATCCCGACAAGGACTGGCTGTCGACGGACCCGACCTCGGGCACGGCGAGCGGCACGGCTTCGGTGACCGTTACGACGCTTGCCTCCTTGGTAGAGCGTAAGGCTACGCTGGTACTGTCTCAGGTAGGCGAGGATACGGAAGCGCCGGTGCGTCTGGTCGTTAGGCAGGACGTGGACGGTTTCTCCGTGGAGAAAAAGAATTATCCTGTAGGCTATGAAGAGTCGGTCGTTCATGTGAAGTTCCTGACCAATGTGACTAACTATGCCGCCGAGGTGGCCGAGAAAGACCAGAAGTGGATCATTCCTCTGCCGGCTACGATGGCTACGACCGAAGGCAGTCTCTCGTTCACGATCAAGAAGAATACGGGTCCTGCCGCCCGTACGGGTACGATTACCATTTACGATGCCGACGGCAACGCTTCCAGTGTGGACGTGACGGTGACCCAGGAGGGCGCTCCGGTTACGGGCTCGATAATCTATGAGGGAGATAACGCGCTCGACGCCGTGATGATGAACGTGAACGGCGAGTATGTCTCTTGGGTGCTGAGAAAGGATGCCGACGAGATCGTACAAGGTGAAGCTAACCATATTTCTGAGACGGGTTGGTGGTATGCGACCCCTCCGGTTAGCGGTTCTAATATTCAGTATGGCGGTGCGGCTTACGGCGGAGTCGATTACACGTTCGATCAGGGACCGATCGCAGTGCGTTTCCCGATGCCTTTCCCGATGACGACGCTGTGTTTTATCGGAACGAACGTGAAGTTCTCGCTTTATCCGTGGAATACCGACTATGCGACGACGACGGCTCAGACGCCGGTGCTGGAGGAATCGTTCACGAGCGGAGAGTGGCAGTATCCGGGCGGTAACCCGGGCGGAGGTGCGACGGGTCGCTGGGATCCTTCCGGAGATTATCTGGCCGTGATCGAATCGATCGGCGACGGAGCGATGGTCGGCTGCAACGTCGTGCCGAACGAGTCGCATCCGGAATGGAGCGATATGATGAGCGGATACGAGATGTTCCTCGACGGCGAATCGAGCGGGCAGACCGGAACGTTGATTGGGCTGTCCTGTATGATGGACGATGTCGATCACTCTCAGCCTTTCTCGATTCCCGGTACGTCGAATCTGAAAAGAGTTTTCTCTTCCGACGGTACAACGTGGAATATGACCGACGAGTATTACCTGAACAAGGCGATGGTCGATGAAACGCCCATTCCGGGGGATTTTCACTCAGGAAAGTACGGATATGCCGATAACGTAAGCGCCGTGAAAATCGGTACGAAGACGTTTATCGCCTTGTCCGACGTCAACGGCAAGATTTGGGTGGCTTCGACGACCGACGGTAAGGACTGGGCGATCGTGAAGGAAGAGCTTTCGCTGACCGGTTCGGTTTCTTCGATGGTGGTTAAGGACGGTACGCTCAACTTCTACTATGCGAAGGACGGAGCACTCCATCTGGCGACCGCGTCGGCTGCCGACGGCTGGGTTGATGCTCTGACCGATGCCGGTCAGGTTCTCCAGTTGCCCGACGGCGTGAACAACGGTACGGTCGTTTACAACGATGTGAACAACCAGTTCCAATTCAACTACATATCCGCTGATAGCGAGATTCTCTCAATGGTATCGGATGTTGCGAACGGTTCGTTCGAACAGGGCGGTATGCTTTTGGAAGGTGCAGGTAACGGAGCCGACAAGCCGTTCTTCGTGACCGACGGCGAAGGCCATATCGGTACTGACGCCGGTATCGCCTATACGTTCGACAGCGGCGTGTACGTGCAGATGTAGTGCTGTAGAAAATAAAAAGGCCTTATGAAGGCCGGTTCGGTGGCTCTCCCAAGCATTGGGGGAGCCACTTTTTTTGGAGCGAATGGTTCATGCGAGCCGCAGGAGCAGAACTGCCGAATTCCGATCGAGCGAAGGCATGTTGCCATGAAAAAGCGCGGCAAACCGGGTTGTCTTTGCAAAAGCCGTGCACTATGCGAAGAACCGAATCGGCGGTATTTGCCCATGTATTCCGCTTTCTGTGATTTCGGTGCCGCTTCGATTTGAAACCGGTCGCAGGCATGACGGCATGGAATGAAAAGTGCGGCCGGGTCCCTATATTAGGGACCCGGCCGCACTCGGATCGTTTGTACGAGCCATAAGCGGATCGGATGGCGGAACGGTTCGGGAAAAACGGATGAAAGTCGCTCCCTCCCCCTACTTTATCGCATTTTCTGCAAGTGCCGTTCGTATAAAGGGGCGGACGAAACGAATCTCTGTCGCATGCCGAATCAATTACCGAGCTTCTGCTTGAAATACTCGATCGTCTTTTGCAGGCCCCGTTCGAGTTCGACGGAAGGGCTCCAGCCGCCGAGCCGCCGGGTTGCGAGTGAGATATCCGGTTTTCGTTGCTTCGGGTCGTCGCTTGGCAGTGGGTTGAAGACGATCTCGGATTTCGAGCCGGTCAGCCGGATGACCCTCTCGGCGAGCTCGAGCATCGTGAATTCGTCCGGATTTCCGGTATTCACAGGACCGGTGAAATCGTCTTCGGTCGCCATCATGCGTATCATCGCCTCGATCAGGTCGTCCACATACTGGAAGCTCCGGGTTTGAGTGCCGTCGCCATAGATCGTGATGCTCTCGCCGCGAAGCGCCTGAACGATGAAATTCGAGACGACCCGTCCGTCGTTGGGATTCATTCTGGGCCCATAGGTGTTGAATATCCGGATGATTTTGATCCGTACTCCGTTCTGGCGGTGATAGTCCATAAAGAGAGTTTCGGCACAGCGCTTTCCCTCGTCGTAGCACGACCTCAGTCCGATAGGGTTCACATTGCCCCAATATGTCTCTACCTGCGGATGCACCATAGGATCGCCGTATACCTCGCTGGTCGAAGCCTGCAAGATTTTGGCCTTGGTGCGTTTGGCCAGCCCGAGCATATTGATGGCTCCCATGACCGAGGTTTTCAGGGTCTTGATCGGGTTGTACTGGTAGTGCACGGGCGATGCGGGGCAGGCGAGGTTGTATATTTCGTCGACTTCGGCATGGTACGGCTCGATGATATCGTGGCGTACCAGTTCGAAATGGTCGTTTTCCAGCAGGTGGCGGATATTGTCCTTACTGCCGGTGAAATAGTTGTCCATGCAGATGACGTCGTGCCCTTCGCGCAATAACCGCTCGCAAAGGTGCGAGCCGATAAACCCGGCTCCTCCGGTTACGAGTATTCTCTTCATACGAACTTTTATTACTGTTTATTTCCGATCCGGGTATACGCGAATCCTTTGTTCCGGAGCTCATTCCGATCGTATATGTTCCGGCCGTCGACGATCAGGTTTCCTCGCATGGCTTGGCGGACAACGTTCCAGTCGGGCAGCCGGAACTGCTTCCATTCGGTCACCAGCGCAATGGCGTCGGCTCCTTCGGCGGCTTCGTAAATGTTACGGCAGTAGACAACCCGGTCCCCTATTTTTCTGCGCGCCTCATCCATGGCGATCGGATCGAAAGCCCGGACGGTCGCTCCGGCTTCGAGCAGCCTGTCGATAATGACCAGCGCCGGGGCCTCGCGCATATCGTCGGTTTCGGGTTTGAATGCGAGTCCCCACAGGGCAATCACTTTTCCGTTCAGATCAGCGCCCAGCGCCTCTTTGAGTTTATCCGCCACGATCACTTTCTGAGTCTCGTTAACCGCCTCGACGGCCTCGATGACGCGCATCGGGTATCCGTTTTGCCGTCCGGTATGGCACAGCGCCTTGACATCTTTCGGAAAGCATGACCCGCCGTATCCGCAGCCGGCATAGAGAAAGCGGCTTCCGATACGATCGTCGGCTCCCATGCCCTTGCGTACCATATCGACATTCGCGCCGATACGCTCGCAGAGGTTGGCGATGTCGTTCATAAAGCTGATGCGGGTAGCGAGCATGGCATTGGCCGCGTACTTGGTCATCTCGGCCGACGATACGTCCATAAACAGAATTGGAAAACCGTTGAGTAGAAACGGTTTGTAAAGACGCTCCATCAGCGTGCGTGCCTGTTGGCTGTCCACTCCGACTACCACGCGGTCGGGGTTCATGAAATCCTTGATGGCCGCACCTTCCTTGAGAAATTCGGGATTCGAGGCTACGTCGAAAGGTATGTTCACACCGCGTTTTTCGAGTTCTTCCCGGATGGCGGCTTTTACTTTCTGTGCCGTGCCGACGGGTACGGTGCTTTTGGTTACCAGCAGGGTATAGCGGTTGATTTTATGTCCGAACGTTCGCGCTACGTCCAGCACATAATGCAGATCGGCGCTGCCGTCCTCGTCCGGCGGGGTTCCCACGGCGCTGAAAACGATTTCGACTTTGCCGAGAACCGAGGTAAGATCGGTCGTGAAATGGAGACGTCCTTCACGGACGTTTTTTTTGACAAGTTCCTCGAGTCCCGGCTCATAAATCGGCATGATGCCGTTGTTGAGTTTATCGATCTTTTCGGTGTCGATATCCACGCAAGTAACATTCGTGCCCATTTCGGCAAAACAGGTTCCCGTGACCAAACCGACATATCCGGTTCCTACGATTGCAATGTTCATATTAGCTGATTTGTTTGATGCTCGCCTGGAATGGTCCACGCATGCCCAAAAGTTCCCTCCCCCGCGCTACATCGAAAGTTTCCCGCCAAGCCGGTCCCCGGCGGGCCGTCCCGGTCCATACTTCCGCATGATCCGTTAACGGCTTGCGCAGGGTCTTCGGCGGGCAGGCGGGTTCGATTATCCTCGGCCCTGTCCTTTCAATGCTTCGATGCAGGCCCTGTTGGCACGCCTTCGCTCACGATCTATGATCCATCCCCATTTATTGAAATACTTGACAAGGCTGCCGATGTGGATCAGCAGCATTTTCCCGTTTTTACGCGAAGCGGCCTCGTGGGCATGTACGACGACCGCATCGGGACAGTACACGGTACGGGTAATGCGGTGGATACGACGCGAAAAATCGATATCCTCGGCGTACATGAAATAGCGCTCGTCGAAAAGCCCCGTCTCTTTCAGCGTCCCGATTCTCAAGAACATGAAGCAACCTGAAAGAAAGGGTACGTTCATCTCGCGGTCGTAACCGGTAAAGCGCAGTTCAAAACGTTCCCTGCTCGACTTAAGGAAGCCGGCGGGTAGGAATCTCCGCAGGATCAGGTCGAAAGGTGTGGGCAACAGCTTGCACAGATACTGCGTCTCGCCGTCGGGATACACGGTCTTAGGGGCGACCAGGCCGGCATCTGGGTGCCGATCCATATAGGCGGCGAGGATTTCGATCACGCCCTCGCCGAACCAAATGTCCGGATTGACGATCACATGATAGTCGGCTCCCGCCTCGACGGCCTCGCGCATCGCGATGTTATGCGCTCCGCCGTATCCGATGTTAGCGCTGTGGATATAACGAATACGTCCCGATATTCTTTCCAAAAGACGCAGCGCGTCGTTCGACGAGTTATCGACGACGTATATTTTCGCGACCGGACTTTTCAATAGGCAGTCCAGCACTTTCCCGATTTCGGAATAGGAATGGTGGTAAGCGACGACCGATGCGGTAATCATAAACGTACTTCGGTGATTTTATTGGGTTCGCTGAGTGTCTGGCGAATATCCCCACGAGGTATATTCCACCGGCGATAATCTGTAAACAAGAAAAGAGCGCCGTTTTCAGGACGTATGACGGCAAGGCGATAGCCGAGACGAAGAACGAGACGGGAAAGAGCGACTTCCCCTTTTCGGATAAGCAGGAGCTTGTGTCCGATTCCGGCACCAGGAAAACGATTCTGGTTGGACGCAACGATCTCCCGCAAGACAGAAGTGGTGGTCAGAAGGAAAAAGCTTTGCAAATGAGGGGTGAAATTATTGCGCACTAAAGACTGGAACATGCGGGTACAATAAGAAATACCCAACATGCCTATTTCAGGATGCCGCTCCATGCAACGAATATAGCTTTCTAAAAAATCGTTTTGGGCGGCGTTGACCGAGCTGTTGGTCAGGATGACATAGGCATCGGGCTTATTCTTAATGCGATCGAAGAAAGCCGCATACCCTGAAAAATCCATTCCTTTGTTGCATGATAGAATCAAATGATCTGTTCTGTTACGAATTGCCGAAAGGTCGGGATGTCGGTCCGCAGCGGAGAGAGTTACAGTCAACTCAACCCGTCCCGAGGCCCTATATGGAGAGAAACGTTCCAATTGAGCCTCCAGACCGCAATCGAATGTCGCCCCATGCTTGATCGTTTTCTGGCGGCGCATCGGATAACCTCCCCATTCATGTACACAGACATATACCTGCTTCGAAGCAACCGGCGGACGTCTGCGCAGAGGAGGTCCCGCCGTTTTTCTCCGCTTTTTTAAAACCTCTCTTGCCGACAGCCATGGCAGGCATATCAGTTCGCTAACGAGCAGCGCGTAAAATGCGATCGTATGCTTCAGCGAGCTTGCGTTGTTGCGTTTCATAGTCGTACTGTTCGACAGCCCATGAGCGATTTGCCGCGGCAACTCCCTCTACGTCCGCAGAATCAACGAATGCCGCGACGGCTCGCTCAATATCGGGCGCTTTCGGATCGATAAACAGATTGGCGGAATGGACGATTTCCCGCAGAATATCCAGATCGGGGCAAATCACGAGTAACCCGTAATACATTGCCTCGACGAACACGAGGCCGAACGACTCGCCTTTGGTGAGTAAAATGAACACGTCGTGTGTACTGTAATAAGCCGACGGGTTGTCCTGATACCCGGCCAACACGACCTGTTCGGCCAGTCCCCGGGAGAGGATCAGATGCTCGACCTGTCGCTTGTAAGGCTCGTTCTGCCCGTCACCCACAATGGTCAATCGTGCCGCGGGCTGATAGCGCAACAAGCGATCGAACAAGGTAATCAGCTCGAGCGTTCCTTTCGATGGATCTATTGAGCCGACACAAAGGTAGTTGTAACGATTTGAACGGGGCGGGCGAATAGAAGACGAGCTGTCAAGCAACTGCGGCGAAAGCCAGTTTCGGATAAGAATAGCCTTGTGCGGAACAAGCGCGTACCGCTTGATGGTATATCTGCTTACATGGATTGTCTGTCCGGACAAGAGTTCCACGCTCCACATCACGCATAGATGAAAGGCATAGACAACGGCTCGTTTTATTCCGCGATACCGGGCGGCTGCCTGAACGGGAAGGGTATGAATCGTCGGAACATGAGGAATCCCATGCAGACGGCACAACAGGCTGCAATAGAAGGATGCCTTGGGCTGATGGGAATGCACCAGATCGGGGCCAAACCGTCGGATTGCCCGCATAAGGCGTCGGCATTTTGTCGGAGTGATAGTCCACGAGAGCCATTCCACTGTCTCGACTTCGATACCTATCGCTTGTAAACGGGATATCAGCGGTCCGTTACGGAACGCGAGAACCCGAACGGCATGGGAACGGTGTTGGAAGCTAACCACATCGAACAGATGCTGCTCGCTACCGTAGCTATTAGGCCGGTCGATCACATAAAGTATGCGGCTCATTGCTGTTCGGCTTCTGCTTGTTGGTTGAGTCTTTCCCGCCCGGTACTGGGAAGATCGAAAATCCGGTGTACGAGGTAGTTCTGATAGGGCAGGTAGGATTTGGCATGAACTGATCCAAGCAACCACAGATTGCCTTGATAGAAAATGACCGCGATCAGCAGCATGGAAGCTATCAAACGATTCTTCGCTATACGGAGCGTATCCGGCAGCATGACTAAACCTGCTATCAGGCCGAAGATAAAATAATAGTTGATGCGGGAATTGAGCTCGATAGACTCCCACAACATTCCCCGGCAAAAAATGTATATGGCAAATAAGTTAAGAAGAATATTGGCATAAGGCGTCATACCGTCCAACAACTTTCGTCGTCGGATGATATAAACCAGACCTGCCATATAAAGCAGCAGCTTGGAATTGAGCCCCCATGCTTTTATACCCTCTTCCGACGTGTAAACACCCAACTTGTAAACGGCTCCCGCCCAAGGCAGTACCGGAACGATGAGTTTCTGCACGAGTATTTCGACAACCGGTATTCGTAGGGCAATCACCGTGAACCCAACCATGGTAGTCGTATATAACAGCCATGACGGGAACCTCCGGTTGACAATCCAGTACAACGGTAGTACGACGACTGCAGAAAGGTGAAACAGCGCCGCAATCAGAATGGTCGCCGCATAGCGGACGGTTTGCCGTTGCTGGATATAGCGTAGCGAGTAAATGAAGATACAGACGGCGATCGATTGCCTGATCCCGTTCATATCGAGCGTGAAGAAGCAAAACGTATAATAAGCCAGAATACAGGGAAATCGGTACCGGGGCAAATATTTGCCGATCGAGCCAAACAGCAACAGGTTCGTAACGAAAGCGATCAGAAAAAACATGATGTTGATGTCGGTTCCGATCGTCCTGAACAGCGAGTTCAGCAACATGTAGCCGATATCGGTCGTACCCAGATCCGAAGTGATTCCGCCCGCTTGCTGGGCTTCGCCCAATGTCGTTGTCGTGCGATAGAGCTCGTCGTAGGCAAAATAGTCGGTTCCCGTTTCGTAACGCCATCCTGCTGTGAACCAAAATAGCAGAAAAACGCTCCAATAAAGGAAGTCGCTTTTCCCTTTGTCGAACCCCGGTTGGGAAGACCATATCCAACAAAAAAGAATATAGGCGAAAATTGCCAGATAATATAACATGGCCCTCTCGAATACGTCAGATCATTCGGATCAGTTTGGCCGGTATGCCACCATATACGGCGTTGCTATGATACTCTCCACGCAGAACGACGCTTCCTGCCGCAATGACCGTCCCGTCTCCGATGCTCGCGCCGTCAAGTATAGTCGTTTTGGCTCCGATCCAACAATTGTTCCCGATCCGAATTCCTTCGTGTGTCAGTCCCTGTTCCCTGATAGGAGTTCGGGAATCCGAAAAAACATGATTCTCCGCATGCATGCTGACAAAATTCCCGATCAGCACGTCGTTTCCGATCGTGATACCGCCTACGCAACCGTAAAAGCCGTGCGTGCCAAGTCCCGAACGATCGCCTACGCTCAAACCTTGTCCGATGTTGCTGAGTGTGGAGGAACACTCGATAGTAGTCGATTGTCCCACGCTCACATTGTTTCCCAGTATGATGCCGTGCTCCGACAGAGCGTCCAGATAGGATCCGCGGTCGATTCTTACGTTTCGTCCTGTCCGCAGTTTTCGGGCGCAACGTATCTTGACACCGGCTCCCCTGTATAGTGGTCCGGTTTTGTGACAACAAGTCATCAGTCCTCTCGCCAGCATGCCTGCATTTCTCAGGCAAAGAGCCACCAAATAACCGGTCGGAATGACCGGATTGAGCGTATAAGGCTTCCCTTTGATTCGGGAGAGAACCTGGCTGATAACGGTTCTGATCATATTCGGATGCTGTATCGACCTATCTTGCGCTTTTAAACAGCCTGCCGCAGCCTTAGGATTCGAGGGCTGTTTTGAGCGTTTCGAGGAACCTGTTGCCATATTTCAGGTCGGGTTCCATGTAATTGCCTTCGGCCCATTCATTCCATGATTTGAGAAAGACTATCCGTTGCTCGGCAGGCTTTTCTGCAACGATGTCCAGTACGCGTGCAACGTGCACCCCAAACTTTTCGGGTGTGCCATGATCCAGCACGATACCTTCGGCGCCGCTTCGAGGAGTATGATCCCAACCCGAAAAGATAGACGGAATATATCGCAAATCCTTTTCCTGCTCGCCGACGAACCATGCCGAAGCGCGGCCGTAGTCGAATATGCGGGGATATCGGAGCCAATCGACCTGTATCCGCCCCCAGACTTTACGAGGCAAGGATCGCCCTAACCTTACACAATCTAGCAGCCGGTTCGTGTTGACCGCATCCAGTCCGAGAGAAAGCACCGACTTGCAGTCTTCGATGAATGCCTGCCCGACAAAATAGATTCCCGGCAGCCCGTTCTCCCGGGCAAGCCGCTGCCATAGCTCGACAAAAGCCTGCATGTCGGGATGCTGAAGCGGTTTGTAAACCATGAACAAAGGCTTCCCGTCCACGGTAATGTACCGCCTGTCCCGGAAAGCGGGCAACACGGCATGGAAATGGTCAATGTAATCTTGCTCGCCCAAATAACGCTGTTCGATCAGCGTATTGCGGTTGGTGAGACCGTGAGCGAAGCCTTTCCATGTCTCGTTGGCCCACGCGAGAGCGAAAGGAAAATCCGGCTCGCCTCTGGCGAGAACTTCGTTGAACGGACGCTCCAGCAGGCGCTTGCCGCCGCCGAACCAATAGTGCCAGTACATAAAGCCTTCGACGCCATAGGAGCGCGCCATATCGGCCTGCGCCTGTCTGGTTTCGGGGACTCTCAGATCGTAGTATCCCAGGTCGGCCGGCACTCGAGGCTGATAATGCCCGCGATACAAGGGTTTCGCCTTGCCCACATTGGTCCATTCGGTGAACCCTTTGCCCCACCACGCGTCATTTTCCGGAATCGGGTGGTACTGAGGCAGGTAAAATGCAATGATTCTTGCTTTCACAGCGGTATTTCGGTTGAGGGTTTATGAATCGAGGGAACCCTGTTTCTCAGAGCTATTCTGCGACTGGCTGATCTGACGGATGACGCGGGCCGGCACTCCGGCGGCTATTACTCCTGCCGGAATGTCGTGCGTAACTACGGCATTGGCTCCGATCGTGGAGTTGTCTCCGATGGTAACGCCGGACAGGATCGTCACCTTGTCGGCAATCCGCACGTTGTTTCCGATCGTTACGACACCTTTCGAATAAAGGGGTTGGTCCTCCGGGTGCATTCCCAACTCCTCCGAAGTACCTCGGCCGTGCGAGTTGTCGACGATCGTAACCCGACGGCCCGTACGCACGTAATTTCCGATGCGGATCGCCCGGATAGCCGACAGATGACTCCATTCGCCGATCGAAACGTGTTCGCCGATCGCGATCTCCGGCGTGAAAGACTGGTCGCCGTACCGGTCCCACGCGTTGAGTATGCATCCTTTCTGAATCACGCTATGGCTTCCGATCGAGATGTACTTTCCGCCCCTCAGCGATACGGGTCGCCGGATATAGACATTGGCGCCTATGTGTTTGAAATGGCGTGCCAGCCAAGCCGTGTACAGATAGTCCCCGAGCGTGCTCAGGCGCCCGCCGCTCCGATAGGGAACGAGGTAGGATCCGGCTCTGCCGATTCCTCTCAGCAAGGCCTTGATTGTATCGATCATCGTTTCAGATATTTTTTGAACCGTTCGATGCCGTAGCGGTACAGCGTTCCGGGTACCGTCTTGAGCGCCGCCAACGGGAAATAGCGAAACGCCCAGATTCCGTACTGGCTGAGGAGCAGCATGGCGAATCCGTTCCAACGGTTGCTATTTTCGGTCTCGTAGTAAAAGTCGAGCCGCTTTCCGTAGTCGATGCCGACCCGGTTCCCGCTATGCGGACGAGCGTATCCGGCCAACAGATTGCGCAGACCCTCGGCGAACTCGTCCGGCGAGGTGATGCACTGCTTCAGCCTATTTCCTTCTTCGGTTCGCAGCGCCGGGTCGGAGCACAGGGCCCGGGCATGACGGGCAAAAGATTCGACATCGGTATGCGTGATTTTCAAGCGCGTCTTGTGACAGACGACTGTTTCGACGAAAGCCGATGGGCATTCCTCCGAGGCGTAGGCGAGAATCGGTTTGCCGTTCACGGCCGCATATTGCGACATGAGTCCCCCGCCGATCGGGTAAGTTCCCATGTAAATGTCGCATGCGCGAAAAACGGCATGGATGTCGCGCCGGCTTCCGAGCAGGAACACCCGTCGCTGGAAACCGTTGTTGCGAATGAACTCCCGGAAGATGCGCGCATCGCCGTCGCCGGCGTACAACAGTACGGCATCGGGATTCTCGTCCAGCGTCCGCTTGACAAAATCGAAATAGAGTCCCTTCCCGCCATAAACTTTGTAATAGCTCCCTCCCGAAAAGATTTTGACGCTATCGGCCGGGACTTCGGCAGGAAATCCTTCGAACGGGGTTTCGTTGAGAATGGGATAATAAGGCAGCATGAAAAGTTGCGACATGGCGAACCTGCGTTTTTCCAGCGAAATCGTCCAGCCGAAATCCCTGAACTCGATGTTGCGATCGAAGATGCCGCTGCCCAACCAGAAAGCATGGTCGGTGAGATTTATGTTATACTTCGCGATTTCCGGCAAAGCGGAAAAAGCGATAAGCGGCATGACCGACCAAGGCGCTATCTGTACCAGCAGGACCTGCGGGGCGTACTCGCGCAGTTTCCGGTGCAACTGTTCCGCCTGCTTCGTCGGGGGGAGCGACGGGGTTATTTCGAAGATTTCGACTCGGTCGCCGCAAGCGGCCAGATCGCTCTCGACGCCCGCCATTGCCTTGGAACGGTCTTCGAAGATGTAGAGAAACTCGACCTGTAACGCCCGCAATGCCCGGATGTACTGCTGGGTGAGTTCCCTGTTTTCTCGGCCGAACGAATTGTACATGGCGTATCTGGCGGTCTGTCGCGGCTCGGGAGACTTTTCGTCGAAAAGCGCCCGGCCGATCCTGCGGATCATGTCGTCCGTTTCGGGATCGCTATATATCCAGTTGAACAGATAGGCGATCCGGGCCGATAAAGCCAGTTCCCCGGCGGCCCGGTTATAGTCCCTTTCGGATATGGCGGTCCGGGCCAGTTGCTTGATCTTCGAGTAGCAACGCCGGACGTCGCGGATAGTCGGTTTCATGTTTTTCGAGATGAAACTTTCCGACCGGGCTGCCCGGCCGAGATGGATTTACGGACGCTTTCCGCCCATTCTTCGCCGTATCTTAGTTATCAGCGACGATACGGCGACGATCTCGTTCAGGTGCCTGTACGAAATGCAGCATACGATCAGTACGATCGCTCCGCCTATTGCGTATTTGACCCATCCCGAGGCGAGAAGCACCGTAAGCAGCGCTCCGGCGATCAGTCCGCCGTACAGGCCGATCAGCCTGAGATTGCGCCGGGACCAGCGGAACCGGAACTGCGTCCGGACAAGGACATAGACCAGCACGAGCTTGGCAAAGCTGCTGCAAATGGCCGCGATGCCGAGAATTTCGAGCCCGAACCGGTGCCATCCGGCAAAAACGATGCTGAGGTATGCCGCGCACCATACTCCGTCGGTAAGGATACAGTAGTGTCCCTTCCCTTTAGCCAAAAAAATTACGCTGAGCGGCCACGAAAGGAATCCGGTGAAGGCTCCCGCCATTTGCCATTGCAGAATAGCCGTAGCGGCCATGAATTGCGACGAGTACAGAATGTTCAGTACGACAGGGATGAACAGCAGAATGCCGGCGATCATCGGCGCGCCGATAATCAGGGCGATCTCTCCCTGTTCGTTGGTGAGCCGGGCCATGGCGGCGTGGTCGTTGCTCCTTTCGCTCAGACGCGGGAAGAAATCGGCCATCATAGCGCTCGTAATCAATCCCGTATATACATTTGAAATGTTCCATGCCGCCTGAAACATTCCGACGCCGTCCGTTCCGATTTTTTGCGAGACGAACGAGCGAACGATATACATGGTGGCCGTCGACGCGAAAGTGGTAACAACGATGAAAAAACCCAGTTTGGCGATCGACAGACCGCCCCGAAACGTTTCCTTCGGCGTAAGCTTGACAGGTTCGACCCGGATGCCTCGGACAAACCACCATGAAATGGCAAGCATCGCCGCCGCCGTCAGGATCATGGCGGGGACGATTCCCTTCACGCCCAGCCACCAGTACATCGGCACGGTGAGGGCGAATCCGGCTACGGCTCCGGCGACTTTCGCCTTCGCCATCTTGCCGATCATGCGCAGGCCTTGCAGCAAGGCGAGCTGCCCCTCTTGCAAACTGGTCAGCAGCAGAACGACCGAAACCAGAACGATCGGCACGGCATATTCCGCATTCCCGAACGAGAACCGACTAAGCGGGATACTCAATGCGATGGCGACCGTCATGCCCAGCAGACCGGTACCCCAGACCCACCGCCGGAGAATCCGGATGGTCCGTCCTATCCGCTGTCCGTCGCGCGACGCATTCGCCGCCGCAACGTCTTTGACCGCGCTGAAATGTATGCCCAGTCCCGTCGCGTTGCGGATCATGTCGACAATACCCTGCAGCAAGCCGAGCACGCCGACGCCGGCAGGCCCCAGCAGCAGGGCGACGATCTTGGTCTTGACGACCGTAATCAGGATCGTGAGAAACTGCGCGCCCCCGACGATTCCGGTCGACTTGAGCGCCTGTTCGTACGAGGTGTCTGCGCCGGACGTGTTTTCTGTCATTCCCTGTTGCATGACATGTCTTTGGGGCCCATTCCCAAGGCCAGCTTGAGCGCGATCAGAAAACGGAATATTTTGTAGTCGGCTGTCCGGTTGCGGTGCTCGCTGTTGAAGAACTGCTTCATCGAATGCCGATATCCGGGGCAAGCCGCTCGCGTTGTTTGATGTAGCGTAAAGATATACAACCTAATATATGAATATTAAAATTGCTACAACTCAGTTTCTAAAAGCGTGGATACGGTTCTGAAGCAAGAGAGCAATACGAAATACGGTCCAGTTTGTAAAACTCAGCATACCGAGATACTTGTTGTTCCAGCCCGGTTTCAGACAATAGCCATGAAAGGCTTTCTTATCCGTCCGACGATAGGCGGCCGTCAGCAGTTCGACAATCTGCCGCCGCTCTTCTTTGTCGAAAAGTCGGTACTGGCTTAGATACAGGCGAGTACATCCGATCAATTCGCCGAACAAGAGGCGTCGGTAATTATGGATGGTTTGCGGGTCGTCGCAGACGGTCAACAGCAGCTGTTCGCTCAGCCGGCTGCGCTCGAGTACGTGAAATCTGCGCACCGATGGCTTGTAGCAAAGCGATCCGGCATTCTGCCTGTAATAGTACTCGCCTTTGGAATAGACGATTTTCCGGCTATTGAGAATCACTAGCCGGGCCACATATTCGTCGATAAAGCCAATATCCGAGTCGAATGTGTATTTCATATAGGTGTCGAGTCGGCACATGGCCCGTCCGTGGAATTCCCACATAAGCGACTTGATCAGTGCTTCACGACCCGACAGCTTTTCGAAAACACCGTGCTCCCGATTGAAATAATAGGTTTTTTCGGGTTGGTCGGGCCACCAGTGCACTTGTTCCGGAATGACGTAGTCGGCATCTTGTTCGTTGGCCGTACGGATCATCTCTTCGAGCAGATCGGGACTCAGCAGGTCGTCGGCGTCCATACGATAAAGCCATTTGCTGCAAGCTTGTCGAACTCCGTAATTGCGGGCGTTCAACGCGCCTCCGTTCGGCTTGGAAAAGACACGGATGCGAGGATCCTTGGAAGCATATGCCTCCAGCTTGGACAACGATCCGTCGGTCGAGCCATCGTTGACGCATATCAGCTCCCAGTCCCCGAACGATTGCTCCATTACCGAAAGGATTGCGTCATCGAGGAAGGGCTCGGCGTTATACACGGGCATAACGATCGATATTTTCGGCATAATTTACTGTTTTAAAAATTATTGAGCAGCCGTGCAACTGCCTCCGCTTCGGTCCGATCCATGACCGGGCTGATCGGCAGACTGAGCTCCTCGCGGTGAATCCGCTCGGTAATCGGATAGCAACGGTCGTTCCATGCCCGGTAGCATTCTTGCTTGTGGGGCGGGATGGGATAGTGAATGATGGTCTGGACACCGTTTTCGGTCAGGTACTGTTGCAAGGCGTCCCTATCGGCGCAACGGATCGGGAATATGTGGAACACGTTGGCGTCGGAATCCGGTACGTTCGGCAGTACGATCTTCGGATTATCGATATGCGACAGGTAATAATTTGCGATGGTCCGCCGGCGCGTGTTGTCTGCGTCCAGATGGCGGAGCTTCACGTCGAGTACGGCGGCTTCGATTTCGTCGAGCCGGCTGTTACGACCGGTATACCGGAAAACGTACTTTTTCGCCGAACCGTAATTGGCCAGCGCGCGCACCGTAGCGGCCAGTTTCTCGTCGTCGGTCGTTACGCCGCCCGCATCGCCCAGCGCGCCGAGGTTTTTGCCGGGATAGAAGCTGTGGCCCGCAGCGTCGCCGAGCGATCCGGTCCGCCGGCCACGATAGAGGCAGCCGTGCGCCTGTGCATTGTCTTCGACCAGTTTCAGTCCGTATTTCCGGCACAGTTGGCCGATTCTGTCCGTGTAAGCGCACTGCCCGTAAAGGTGGACTATCAGAATAGCCCGGGTACGGGGAGTGACGGCCTGCTCGATCAGCGAGTCGTCGATCTGATAGGTTCTCAGGTCGGGCTCGACCGGTACGGGAACCAGGCCGTTCTCGGTGATGGCGAGGATCGAGGCGATATAGGTGTTGGCCGGAACGATCACTTCGTCGCCCGGTCTCATGACGCCCAGTTCCATATAGGCACGGAAAATCCAGATCAGCGCGTCGAGTCCGTTGGCAACGCCCACGGCATGCCGGGTCCCGATGTAGCGGGCATAGTCGGCTTCGAACCGCGCATTCTCCTGCCCTTGCAGGTACCAGCCCGAGCTTATGACGCGGTCTACGGCTTCGCGAATCTCCGCTCCGTGACTTTCGGTCACTTTCTGTAGGTCGAGAAACTTGATCATGGTTTCGGGTTTAGTCTTCACGGACGCGCTTCATGAACCGGGCCGGCGTTCCCACATGAATCTCGTAATCGGGAATGTCGCGCGTCACGAGGCTGCCTGCGCCCGCCACGGCGAAGTTTCCGATTTTGACCTTCTCGATCACTTTGGCGCCGAGCGTAACGTCCGAGCACAGGCCGATGGTAATGTACGAGCTGGTGATCGAGCCGACCGAGAAATGGCAAAGCGGTCCGACCGTCGTGTTGTGTCCTACCAGCGAATTGGCCATCATCAGCGAGCATTGTCCGATCCGGGCCTGTGCGCCGACGTAACAGTTCGACATGACGAATGCGCCCGGCTCGAGTATGGCGCTGTCGGCCACGAAAGCGGTTTTGTGCACGATCGTGGCGAACCGCTCGCGGGGAATGTTCACCCTGCGAAAGGTTTTTTCGGTCAGTATGTTGCGGCCGATCATGTGAATGCCCCACATGAAATGATATTCGGGGTTTTCCAACAGTTTCCCCACATCGTCCGTTCCGCCGAGTACAGGGTAGCCGCACACTTGCGTTTCGTAGTCGTTGACGAAGCCGGCCACCTCCCACTCGGGGTCGCCGAAACGGCGACGGTTATCTTCGATGCAGGCAGCGATCACGCCGCCGTTGCCCTCGCCGCCGATAATGATTACTTTCTTATTCATAATAAGTTATAGACTAAGATTGTCGTTTACGACCAGCAGGTGCGTCCTGTCGGCATTGAATTCGACTTCGCCGCGCATAATGGCGATTTTCCGACATGCACTGCGCGGATGGACGCAGTCGAAGCATTTGCCCTTCTGAACACAAGGCAGTTCGTCATACCGGTTATGGTGTTTGTTGATGTGCCGGATGTAATTCAGCGGTGCTGCCACATTGCGGATACGTTTGAGGGCTTCGTCGAGATCCATGCAGATTTTATTGGCGCCGACTACGATAATGACGTGTTTGGGGCCGAACATCATACCCGCCACTCGGTTGCCGCTTCCGTCGATCGACACGATCTCCCCTTTCAGCGTTATGGCGTTCGCGCCGATGATCAGGACATCCGAGAGTAGAGTCTGTCGCATCGCCTCTACCACAGTCCCCATTCTGCGGTAGTATTCGTCTCGGGGCAGGTCGAGCTTTCCGGTAGGTTGATCCTCAAATACTTTGTATTTGCCGTCAGGAGTGCGCTCGAAAGGGTTGATGATCCGGTGATCGGGTCCTCCGAATTGTTCAGCCAGCTGACGGTACACATCGCATTCGTGCAGTGAAACGCTGTCGCTGAAAGCGATTGTGCGGAGGTTACGTTGGTGGATGAAGCTGGTGATGAACGGCACGACATCGTGCTTGTCTGTGACAGGGTGAAAGTTGATCCTGCGTGCCTCGAAGGTTTTCTCCATCAGTGCGCACTGATGGAGAAAATGCGTATGGCGCTCTTGTGCGAGATTTCGTTCGTCGATTTTATCAATCATGGTTTGTCGTCGTTTTTGTTCGACCGATCATGGCATGTTTGTCAAGAATGGCTTGCGCCATTTTGACCATCGGCGGCCCGATGAACTTATTGTCCTTGAGGGCCACCCCTTTACCTTCGCGTTCGGCTTCTTCGGCCAGCGCGAGCATCTCCTCGGCCCAAGCCACTTCGTCCTCGCCGGGGGAGTAGTAACGGTGGCAAAGCGGCAGTTCCTTGGGATTCAGAATCAGCATCCCTTCGAAACCGAGTTTCTTGGAGAGAATCAGGTTGCGTTCGAGGTCCTCGAGATCATGTACGCGAATATGCACCGTGTCGATCGGAATCACCCCGCATGCTTTGGCGCCCATGGCGATCTGGGCCCGCGCCGTAAAAATACTCTGTCCTTCGGGATCGTGCTTGCCTCCCAGATCGGTGACGAAATCCTCGCAACCGAAAGCGACCGCCGTAACGCGGTTCGGACAGGCGTTGCAGATCTCTTGTATGTTCATAACGGCACCCGTCGTTTCGATGAGCGGAATAATCTTGAAAGTCCCGATCGGAAATCCCTTTTCGTATTCGATCGTCTCGAGCAGCTTGCCGAAGAAATAGATATCTTCGCCTTTCTTGCTTTTGGGATACATGAACCCGGCGATTCCTTCGACGGTCAGCTGATAGACGTCGCGCAGCAACTCGCCGCTTTCCCGGTCGTTGACGCGGGGATAAAGCACACGGCCCCGGAACCGTCCGTCGGCAAGATAGCGCAGGATGTTGTCGCGCGCCACCTGCTTGTTGGCGGCCGGTTGGACCGAGTCTTCGATGTCGAGCAGCAACACGTCGGCATCGACGCGTGCGGCACTGCTCATCAACCGGTCGTTATGGGCCGGGACGAACATCAGGCTTCGGAATAGATGGTTCATGCTAAGCTTGCTTTTTGACGAGCACATGACGACGGAAACTGATCACCGCTTCGCCGTGCTGATTGTATCCTACGGTTTCGACATAAACTACTCCCCGGTCGGGTTTCGATTTCGATTCCCGCTTGCCGAGAATGGTCGTTCTCGCATACAGCGTGTCGTTGACGAACACTGGCCCCAGATGCTTGACCTCCTCGTATCCCAGGTTGGCAATCGCCTTGCCGCTGATATCGGGGACGGTCATACCGACGACGAGCGAAAAGACCAACGTCCCGACAACCAATAGTTGCCCGTGCTGGTTCTTACGTGCGTAGTCCAGGTTGGTATGCACCGGATGATGGTTCATCGTGAGCAGGCTGAAAAAATTGTTGTCGCTTTCGAAAATGGTTTTCGAGAGAGCGTGCTCGACGGTTTCCCCGATGACGAACTCGTCGAAGTAGAGCCCTAATTTACTTGCTTCCATGGCGGATATAGTCGATGAATGACGCGTAATCGCGGATATAGTCGGCCTCGTCATAAATGTGCGAGGTCAGCACAAGGCAGATCGAACCCGACGAGAAACCCTGTTCGGCGGCCCAGATGCCCGGCGGAATGTGCAGGCCGTAGTAAGGCCGGTTAAGGGTGACGGTCCGCTTGTTGTGCCCGTCGTCGAGGACGATTTCGAAACTGCCGCTCGCTGCCACCAGAAACTGGTGACATTCGCGGTGGGCATGGGCTCCGCGCGCCTCGCCTCCGGGAATGTCGTACAGATAGAAAACCCGAGCTATCTCGAATGGCAGGTTGACCCCGCCGTGTACCGGCGTGATGTTCCCTTTCGCATTTTCGATCCGCGGCAGTTCGATTACCGAACAATCGTACACTGATTTCAGCATGGCATTATGCTATTTTGCGTTTCAACCACCGGGCTGCGGGCTGCTCGATCCATTTCAGGCAAGCCACACTGCCGAGCGTGGTAAGCACGAGAAAGACGAGTAGGGCCGGCAGGTTGTCCGTGTCGAGACCGGCCTTGGCGGCAAGGGTACGTCCGAACAGAATGGCTTGTTGATGAATCAGATAAAAACAAAAACTGGCTTCTCCGAACAATTGTATGGCGCGACAGGACAATCCTTGCGAAAAGATGCCGCCCCGTCCGGTTTGTAACGGCATGCGCGTTTTCGGTGGGGCCCCACAGATTTGTGCAATACGTAGTGTATTTTGCGGGGGGGGTAATTTGCTGATAACGAAGTATTTGCGAATGTGTATATTAGCATTGCAACAGGTCCCCAAAAGATGACGGAACAATAGTGATACGGTTTGGGGATATGGTCGAACAGGATAAATGTCGCGAAAACCAGAAGAATGGCTCCCGCTTCGGCTCGAGAGGTATGTCCGACCGTCGCCTGTCGCCGCTGATCGAATATCCGGAATACCAGAATGCCGAATACGAAATCGGCGAACAGGGAAAGCGGATTGATGTAAAAATAAGCGTGATAATGGTCTAAAGGAATCAGAGCGGCCGCAGCCGAATACGATATCGCGAATATGCCTGCGCCGACAGCGATCTTTTTCCCGGAGCCGTTTAACAAAACGGGCAGGACGAACGGGAACATCAGGTAGAAAAACAGCTCATCCGACAGAAACCACGATACGGCGTTATACGACATGTAATAATCCGGCGACGGAACCCAGCTTTGCAAAAGAAACAGGTTCAGAACCGCCTTGGGCAGATCCGCCGTGACAAAATTGCGAATACCCAGCAAAAATACGGCGGCGAAGCACAGGATATGCAGTGGATATAATTTGACCGCTCTGGCTTTGTAAAAGTCGCTCGTCGATATTTCCCGGGTCATCAAACGCTTTTTGTAGCCGTATGCAAGCAGGAAACCGCTCAGTATAAAAAAGAACGTGACGCCGATCGCCCCTCCTGCCTGCAGAACCGACTTGCCGTCGATCTGGTAATGATGCATAAAGATCGCAACGGCGAAAATGTACCTCCATCCCGTAAACGAGCGTATCATCCGTGCATCTCTGCTATGAATTCATCGAATGTCCGGATGTAATCTTCCGGATCGTAGACTGTCGACGAGAGAACGAGAGCCAATGCATTGGTCGAAAAGTTCTCGAGCGTGCGCCAAGTCATTTTCGGAATGTAAAGGCCGTAATACGAACGATTGAGACTGAATCGCCGCTGCTGTACGCCGTTATGCAGGACGACATCGAAACTCCCGCTAAGCGCCACGACGAATTCCTCATTCTCCCGGTAGGCGTGTCCCCCCCGGACTTCTCCTCCCGGGACGTCGTAAATCCAGTAGGTCCTGCGAATCTCAAAAGGCAGGTGATTCCTCCCTTCGATAAACGAAAGATTCCCTCGCTTGTCGAATATTTTCGGCAAGTTGACAATTTTTGCCATACAGTCCATAAAGCTGTATTTATTTCCTATTCTGATACATTTCCTCGTAGTATTTTGCATATTCCCCCGAGGTCACGTTATCGATCCATTTTTGGTTATCGAGATACCATCGGACGGTTTTTTCGATACCCTCCTCGAACTGGAGGGTCGGTTTC
>OJPZ01000329.1_pt1 | contig 26024 bp, 21 predicted proteins | sample 1598611 | NCBI WGS metagenome assembly OJPZ01 (sample SAMN03922494, study PRJEB24848) | human gut metagenome | isolation source: stool sample | host: Homo sapiens | place: Germany | collected 2011-11
CGTCAAACACCACATGGCGGGAAAAGTGCCTAAATCTAAGGATTTCTACAAGGTTCCTCTTTGTAGCAACACTATTGTCTCGACGTGCCCTGTATGGGGGAACATATCCACCGGCTGCACCTGCTGGGGGTACAACCCCCCTTGGGCCAGAATCTTACAGTCCCGAGCCAGGGTGGCGGGGTCGCAGGAGATGTAGATCAGCCGGGGTACGCCGCTTGCCAGGATGGCCTGCAAGGCGGCTGGGTCGCAGCCTTTGCGGGGCGGGTCGATGACCATGGCGTCCGGCCGAAGCCCCTGCTGCACCAGCTGGGGCAGCAAGGTTTCCGCCAGGCCGCAAAGGAATTGCGCGTTTTGGATCCCGTTGACCTCGGCGTTCCTGGCCGCGTCCTCCACCGCCGGTTGGACGCTTTCAATCCCGATCACCTTCTTGGCGTGCCGGGCAAGCAACAGGGAAATCGTGCCGATGCCGCAATACACGTCCAGCACGGTCTCCTTTCCCTGTAGGTTCAGCATGGATAAGGCGGTTTCATAAAGCCGCTGAGTCTGGACCGGGTTCACCTGTAAAAAGGAGGCGGCGCTCACGGAAAAATCCAGGCCGCAGATGGATACCGGCAGCCGGGCCTCCCCCCATAGGGTGACATATGCAGGCCCCAAAATCACGTTGGAATCCGCATCGTTCCGATTGTGCACCACGCCTATAAGCCCCGGCACCCGCTGCCTCAGCAAATCTACCAGGGCATCCTGGTAGGGCAAGGGCCCGGCAGTGACCACCACCGCCAGCACCCCGGCCTCCGAGGCCCGGGCCATGGCATGACGAAGGGTCCCTTGGCCGGTCGCCTCGTCATAGGCCGGGACATCCCATTGCCGGGCCCAGTCCTGGATGGCCAAAGCCGCCCCCATCACCCGGGGGTCCTGTATGCGGCAATCCTCCAGGGGAACCAGCCGGTGGCTATGGGGGGCGAAAAAGCCGATGGCGACCCCTTCCGGGCCGGTTCCCGCCGGAAAGCTGCCCTTGTTCCGGTAATGCCAAGGGGTTTCCATGCCCAGCACCGGCTCCACCGCAAGCCCGTCAAACCCGCCCAGCCGCTGGAGGGCGTCCTGGACCTGGGCCCGCTTGGCCTCCAATTGGGCCGCATAGGTCATATGCTGCAAGGCGCAGCCCCCGCACCGGGCATAGGCCGGGCAGGCGGGTTCCTGCCGGTGGGGGCTGCTGGTCAATACCTGCAGCAGCTTGGCCACCCCATAGCCCCGGTTGGCCTTGATCACATGGCACCGCACCGTTTCCCCGGGCAGCGCCCCTTGCACGAATATGGCATACCCGCCCATGCGCCCTACCCCCCGGCCGTCTGCCGTCAGGCCATGGATGGGTAGCTCTAAGACGTCGTTTTTTTGTACAGGCGGCATTGCTTTCATCAGTATTTTACATTCTCCTTGCCTAAGATCTGCCCCAGGGCCGTCAACAGGGCTGGGGCGGGATTTACATACATGGCACGGGGCACCAGCTTTTGCTTGCGGGTTTGGCCATCGAAAAGCACCACCGCCACATCCCCGGGATACCGCTGCAAGATGGGATGCACCTGCTCCCAGGGGCCTTGTTCCCCCAGGGACATGCGCAGATACAGCTTACGCTCCGCCCCCTTCTCCAGGGCCCGGACATCCTCCACCAAAAGGGTGTTCTTCTGCTCCTCCCGGATGTTCAGCCGGCCGCTCACCACCACGATGCTGTCTACGGCCAGCTTTGCCCCGTACTTTTCAAAGGCAGAGGGGAACAGGGTCAGTTCCATGGAGCCGGATAGATCCTCCAGGGTCACATAAGCCATCAGCCCTTTGCCGGACCGGGTGGGCTTGGTGCGAACAGCCGTCACGATGCCCCCCAGCTTGAGCCGCTGTTCCTCTTTGTATTGGCCCGTGCCGTCCGCTTCCAGTAGGCCGGCCACGGTGGTTCCCAGCTTTTTCAGCTCCTCCGCGTAGTCCAGCAGCGGATGCCCGCTGATGTAGATCCCCATGGTTTCCCGCTCCATGGAAAGCAACATGGCGGCCTCATATTCCGGCATATCCGGCACCGGGATATCCAGCCCTGTGTCCTCCTTGCCGCCCCCTGCCAGGTCAAATAAGGAAATCTGGCCCATGGCCCGCTGCTTCCGCTCCCCGGACGCCGCCTCCAGCATCTGCTCATATACGCCCAACAGCTGGGAACGCTTATAGCCCATGCTGGCAAAGCAGCCCGCTTTGATCAGGCCCTCCACCATGCGCTTTTTCCCATCGCTCCGGCGGATGAAATCGTAAAAATCCACAAAGGGGCCGTTCTTCTCCCGCTCCGCTACCATCTCGTCGATAAAAGCCTCCCCTACGTTCCGGATGCCCGCCAGGCCGAAGCGGATCTTCCCCCCCTCCACGGTGAACTTGGCTTTGCTCTTGTTGATATCCGGCGGCAGCACGTCGATGGACTTCTGCTTGCAATAGTATACATATTCCGCCATTTTTTCGATGCTGGTCCCCAAAAAGCTGTTGATCAACGCCGTGAGGAATTCCACCGGGTAATATACCTTCAGCCATGCCGTCCGGTAGGCCACCACCGCATAGGCTGCGGCGTGGGATTTGTTGAAGGCATAGGAGGCGAAATCCATCATCTCATCGAAGATCCGGTTGGCTACCTTTCGGGGAACCCCGTTGCGCACCGCCCCCGGCACCTTTACCTGGCCATCCTCCACGATGCCGTCTACAAAATAGGCCCGTTCCTTCTCCATGACCTCCGGCTTCTTCTTGGCCATGGCCCGGCGCACCAGGTCGCTCCGCCCCCAGGAATACCCGGCAAGGTCCCGGACGATCTGCATGACCTGCTCCTGGTACACCATGCATCCGTAGGTCTTTTCCAGGATGGGCCGCAGCCGCTCATCCGGGTAGGATACGCTTTTCGGGTCGTTTTTCCCGCGAATGTACCGGGGGATCTGCTCCATGGGGCCGGGCCGGAACAGGGCGATGCCGGCGATGATATCCTCAAAGCAGTTGGGCTTGAACTGGGTCAGGAATTGGCGCATACCGGCGGATTCCAGCTGGAATACCCCGTCCGTATCCGCTGCGGCAATCATTTCGTATACCTTTGGGTCCCCGTAATCCAACTTGGATAGATCCGGCCTTACCCCTTGGTCCGCCTCCACGAAATCCAGGCAGTCCCGGATCACCGTCAGGGTGCGCAGGCCCAAAAAGTCCATTTTCAGCAGCCCCAGCTCCTCGATGGTATCCTTGGTGAACTGGGTGGTGATGGCATCCTCGTTGCGCTGTAAGGGCACATACTCCACCGTGGGGCTGGCGCAGATCACCACCCCCGCCGCATGGGTGGAGGCGTGGCGGGGCAGCCCCTCCAGCTTCCGGGAAAGATCCAGCAGCTTCTGTACTTTGGGATCGGCTTCATACAGGGCCCGCAGCTCCCCGGATTGTTCCAACGCCTGGTCCAGGGTGATGCCCAGCACATTGGGCACCAGCTTGGCGATCCGGTCCGTGTCCGCATAGGGCATATCCAGCGCCCGGCCCACGTCCCGGATGGCCGCCTTGGCGGCCATGGAGCCGAAGGTGATGATCTGAGCCACATGGTCCGCCCCGTATTTTTGCACCACATAGTCGATGACCTCCTGCCGCCGCTCGATGCAAAAATCGATGTCGAAATCCGGCATGGACACCCGCTCCGGATTCAAAAACCGCTCGAAAATCAGGTCGTATTTGATGGGGTCGATGTCCGTGATATCCATGGCGTAGGCCGCCAGGCTGCCGGCGCCGCTGCCCCGGCCCGGGCCTACGAAGATCCCCTTGCGGTGGGCGAAATCCACGAAGTCCCACACGATGAGGAAGTAGTCCACAAACCCCATCTGGATAATGACATCCACCTCGTGCTCCAGCCGCTCCCGCACCGCCTGGGAGGCGCCGGGCATTTTCCGCTCCAGGCCTTCCCGGCACAGCTTGCGCAGATACTCGTTGTTGTCCATCCCGTCCGGCGCGGTGAACCCAGGCAAATGCCGTTGGCCGAACTGGATCTCCACCTGGCATTTGGCGGCGACCTTCCCGGTATTGGCCAGGGATTCCGGATAGGCATGGAGCATCTGGGCCATCTCCTCCTGGCTCTTGAGATAAAACTCCTCCGCCTCCATCCGCATCCGGTTTTCATCGGTGACCACCCGGTTGGTTTGGATGCACAACAGCACATCCTGGGATTCCGCGTCCTCCCGGTCCACATAATGCACATCGTTGGTGGCCACGGTGTCGATGGACAATTCCTGGGCCAATCGGGCCAGCTGGGGCAAAATCCGCTGCTGCTCCGGCAGGCCGTGGTTTTGCAGCTCAATGTAAAAATCCGGCCCGAAGATCCCTTGCAGCCGGGCCGCCAGCGCCTTTGCATCCTCGTACCGGCCCTGGAGCAACAGCTGGGGGATGTCCCCCGCCAGGCAGGCGGATAGGCAAATGAGCCCTTCCCGGTATTGCTCCAGCACCGTATAATCGATCCGGGGCTTATAATAAAACCCCTCCACAAAGGCGATGGAGGAAAGCCGCATCAGGTTCTGGTATCCGGTTTGGTTTTTTGCCAGCAGGATCAGATGGGCATATTCCCGCTGGCCTTCCCGGTCCTTGAGGGAGCGGGGCGCCACATAGGCTTCCATGCCCAAAATGGGTTTGATCCCCTGCTTTTGGCATTCCTTATAAAAATCGATCACCCCGTACATAGCCCCATGATCCGTGATGGCCAAAGCGTCCATGCCCAGGGCTTTGGCTTTTTTCACCAGCTCCGGAATTCGGGCGGCGCCGTCTAGCAGGCTGTATTGGGTGTGTACATGTAAGTGGGTAAAGGCCATTTTTACTCCTCTTCCTGGGTATATCCGAGACCGCTCCCACGATATTCCTCCGCCAAGGCGGCCAACTTGGCAAAGCGATGGTTCAAGCCGGATTTGGATACCTCCGCCATCTGGGCCAGCTCCGAAAGGGTGGCCTCCGGGTTGTTCAAGCGCAGCTCCGCCGCTTCCCTAAGCCGGGGAGGCAGGCTTTGCAGCCCCTTGGCGCGTTGGATGCATTCGATATCCACCAGCTGGGCGGCCGCTGCAGTGGCCGCTTTGTTCATATTGGCGTCCTCAAAATTGTGGATACGGTTTACGCTCCCCGCCACCTGCCGCATGACCCGGGCTTCCTCAAAGGCCAGGGTACTGTTCATGGCGCCGGTCAAGGTCAAAAACCCCGCCACCATTTCTCCCTCTTTCAAATAGGCCACATAGGCGTTTTTCCGCTGGGCATACCGGGCCGGCAGGCCATAGTCCGCCAGCAGGCCGCACAGCTCCTGGGCAAACCGCTCATGGCGGCAAACGATCTCCAAGTGGTAGCCCTTTTTCGGGTCGCTAACAGAGCCCGCTCCCAAAAAAGCCCCTCTAAGATAACACCGCCGGTCCTCGTCCCGCTCCACCAGCCCTTCGGGGATGTGGCCCAAGGTCAGGCCTTCCTCCTGGCCCAAGCAGCCCGCGTCCAACAGCAGCGTCCGGCAACCGGCGCCGCTAAGGCGCACCAACGTGCTGCACGCATGCAGCCGGGGGGACCGGCTTACCCGGATATCCGCTTCCACCTGATACAATTCCCCTGCCAGCCGGGCGATCAACTCGCCTACCTGGCCGTGTTCCGTCACATATTGGATCCCCATGGCGCCCCGGCCCAGGGTAATGGAACCGGCGCTATAGGTAAGGGCGCACAGCAGCGCCCGTTTTTCCGAAGGCCGCTTCATGCGAAGGCGCACCAACTCGCCTTTTGTTTCCGATGCAAAGGACAATCCTATTCGCCCCTTTCCCGTATGGATGCCGCCTCGGTTGCAATATCCCGGTGGGCCAGGCTCACCTGGTACCGGTCCTTCATCCGGTGATACAGGGCCTCCGCGCAGCACACGGACCGATGCCGGCCCCCTGTGCAGCCAAAGGCAACCATCAGCCTGCGTTTATCCTGTTCTATGAAGCGGGGGATCAGCCGCTCCAGGGTATGCTCCACCTGATCCAGCAGGGCGGTGACGTTTTCATCCGCCAGCACAAAGGCTTGCACCGCCGCATCCCGGCCGGAAAGGGCCCGCAGCTCCGGCTCATAAAACGGATTGGGGGAAAAGCGCATATCCAACACCACATCCGCCTCAAAGGGCACCCCCCGCTTATAGCCGAAGCTGACGATCTCCAGGGCAAACCCCGTGTCCTTTTGGGAGAGGGCCTGTTCCAGGGCCTGGCGCAATTCCAAGGGCCTAAGCTGAGAGGTGTCGATAATATGGTCCGCCCGGTCCCGCAGGGTGCTGAGCAGCTCCCGTTCCGCCTGGATGGCCTTGCGGATGTCGCCGCCCAGGGGATGGGGCCGGCGGGTCTCGTTATAGCGGCGCTCCAGCACCTCGTCCCGGCATTCCAGGAAGATGATCTGGTAGGATACCTCCAGGGCAGCCAGCTTGTCCAAGGCCGCCACCACATCGTTGCCAAAGATGCTCTCCCGGCTGTCGATGACCACCGCCACCTTTTCCACCGGGGGATTGGCCCGCTTACACAGCAGGGCAAAGCCCCCTAGCATCTCGCAGGGCAGGTTGTCCACGCAAAAGTATCCCATATCCTCCAGGCGCTTGAGGGCCTGGGACTTGCCCGCCCCGCTCATGCCTGTTACCACCAATACCCGCATCATGTTTCGTCTCTCCCGATCACTCGGATCTCCGGTTCCAGCTTGACCCCGCTATGTTCCCATACCCGCTGCTGTACCAGCGCGATCAGGTCCAGCACGTCCCGGCAGGTGGCCCCGCCCCGGTTGATGATGAACCCGGCGTGGAGCTGGCTCACCTGGGCCCCGCCGATGGTCGTCCCCTTCAAGCCTGCTCCTTCGATCAGCGCCCCGGCAAAATGCCCTTTGGGCCGCTTGAAGGTGCTGCCCCCGCTGGGATATTGCAGGGGCTGCTTTTCCCGGCGGCGCTGGCTATAGTCCTGCATCCGCTCCTGCATATGGCCGTCATCCGGGGCCAGGGAAACCGTGGCGCCCAGGGCCACCCGCCGGGGCCAGGAAAAGGCGCTTTCCCGGTATCCCAGCTCCCCTTCCGCCGGGGGCCGCTCGATCAGCTCCCCCGTCTCTCTATCCAAATATTCAATGCTGGTCAATACGTCCTTGATCTCTCCCCCATACGCCCCCGCATTCATGGCCAAGGCCCCTCCTACGGTGCCGGGGATGCCCGCCGCCCATTCCAGGCCCATCAACCCCTGGGCCGCCGCATAATTGGCCAGGCTGCTGAGCAAGGCGCCTCCCAAGGCATGTATGCGGCCGTCCCCTAAGGCTTGTATAGTGGAAAACCCAGGGCCTAGCTTAAGTACCAGCCCCTCCACACCCCCGTCCCGCACCAGCAGGTTGGTCCCATTGCCCATCAGGGTCACGGGGACGTCAAGGGCTTTGGCCTGCTCCAGGGCAAAGCGCAGCTCCTCCCGGCTTTTTGGGGCAAACAGCAAGTCCGCAGGCCCCCCGATCCGAAAGGAGGTATGCGGCGCCAAGGGTATCGATTCCTCTGCCCCCATGGGCGCCAGCATAGCGGCCAGGGCGCGGGTTTCTTTGCGCATAGTGGATTCCGTCCTTATATTGGTAATTGCAATATCTGCATCAGCCAGTACGCCCCTTTCGCAGCCGCCGCACCGGATTTCACTCCGTTTACGCAGGCAAATGCCAAGGGCGTGCCGGGCCGGATGGCATCGCCATTCCTGCCGCGCTGTGTAGGTAGTTCCATTATCATTTTACTGTATTTGCGCCCCGTCCACAAGTTCTTTCATCCGTTCCCACAATTCCTCCCGCGCCTGGGCGTCCCCCGCCAGGGCCCGCTGGGCCAGGCTAGCCAGCGCATCCTGGTATCGTTGATACAAAAACGCGTTGGGTACCTTTGCCGTTTGCAACGCTGCTTCCAGCTGCTCCGGGGCCCCGGATAACCGCCCCGGCTCCACCGTAAGCTCTATGGCGGGCAGCAGCCCCAGGTCCAGCAGCTTTTCCTGGCTTTCCGCCTCCAGGACGATGTTGAGATAATCCTGGATGTACGGGCGCTTTTCCGCCGCCGTATCCCGAGCGATCCCCAGATACTGCACCAGATCCGTATACCCTTCCAGGGGCATCGCCTGGAAGGTAAACCCCTTGCCCGCGCTCTGCTGCCGCTCCAGATCCCCTGCTGCCCGGGCATCCGTCAGGGCCATGGCGGCGGCTTCGCTGGAAAAGCTGCTATAAGCCGCCAATTCCCCCGTATAGCCCAGCAACGCCGCCAAAATCGGTTCCCCTGACAGACCGTATTGTTGGGTTTCCCGCTTCCCATAGGTGAAGGTCAAGGTATCCGCCGCTTCCTGCAAGCCTGCCTGCCAATCCCCCTCCGAAAGGGTCACGCCCTTTTCTTGTTCCAGCCGGCTATTGATCAGCAAAAAATAGCCGCTCATGGCATAGGGGACCCCGTACGCCGTCCCGTCTTGGCTGCCGGTGCCTGCCAAGGCAGGCTTTACCGCTGTCTCCAGTTCCGGCAGCGGCGCAAACCGTTCCATATATCCCCACCCCATGGGAAAGGAATATACATCCGCCCGTTCCCCCCGCTCCATCCGGGCTGCGCATTCCTCCACCGTCATGGCGGTCACGTTAATAAACACCCCAAAATGTCGTTTCTCAAACGTAGCCGCCCGGTCGGATAACCAGGTGCCCAGGCTGCCGGCATAGGGCTTGAAATCTACGATATGCCACAGGGTGATGATGCCTGCAAAGGTCTCCTGGTTTTCCTGCTGTTTTTTTAAGGTCCAATCCCTGGGCTGCTGCAAAAGATAGCCCGGCATGATGACCAGATAGGCCAGCACCAGCAGCGCACCCAGCCCGCCCAAAATTCGCTCCCGCTTTCCCATAAGCCGCCCCCTTCCTTGGTGTATCCTATGTCCCTTTTCCGCCCTTCATGCGAGGCGGCCGGAGGCTTTGGGCAAGCAAAAAAAGGAGCCTTGCCAAGCAAAGCTCCTTGCGAATCCGTCCGGTAGTTGCGATATGAGGACTGCCCTATTCCTCAACTCGCGGTTTGAAGTAAATTAGTTCTGTGTTTTGGTTTGGAGGAAAAACAATGAAGATTACTGCTCTTGACTCCGGACGGCGAAACTATCATTTACTGATATTATATTAGCACTACTTAATCCAGTATGCAATAGTTTCGAAAGAAAAATTCGCATTTTTCGTAATAATTCATAGTTTAGAAACATTTTTTCTCCCGTTCCCCTCGCCGCCCCAAAAAGGCGAAGGGCAGCCAGCCTGTCCTAAATTTTCCCCTCCGGTAGGGAGCTAACGGAGCAATGGCACGGGTTAACGGCGCAAGGGAAATTATTAAGGCTTTCCCGGACGTAATTTTATAGCTGAACTATAAAAATCATGTTACCGCAGCCTATTTTGCCATACCTTTGGCCATGTTGCGGAAGATGCCGGGGATTTCCTGCAATTCCTGAAACGTGCCCCGCTGAACGATCCGGCCCTTGTCCATGACGAGGATCTCATCGCAATTTTGCAGGGTGGTGAGCCGGTGGGCCACGGAAATCACCGTGGTGCCGCAGGCTTCCTTCATCTTTTCGATCTCCGCCTGGATCTGCTTTTCCGAGGTATTATCCAGGGCCGAGGTCGCCTCGTCCAAAAGAAGGATCCGGGGCTTTTGCAAGAAGATCCGGGCCAAAGCGATCCGCTGCCGCTGGCCGCCGGACAGGTTTGCGCCCCGTTCCGCCAATACGAAGTCATAGCCGCCAGGTAGCTTTTCAATGTCCGCCGCAATGTTGGCTTTGGCTGCTGCCTCCTGAACCGCCGCCAAAGGGACGTCCTCCTTCATGCCGTAACAGATGTTGTGATAGACCGTATCCGCCACCAAAAAGGCGACTGAGGTACAATGGCCACGTTTTTTGCCAAGGTCTCCCGGGTGATGGAGGCAATGGGCGCGCCCCCCAGACAGATTTGCCCTTGGGCCTGTTCCAGCTTATCGATCACCTTTATGAGGCTGGATTTGCCGCATCCGCTTGGACCTGCGACCCCGATAAACGCCCCCCTTGGATGGCCAGAGAAATATGCCATAGGATCTGCTGCTCCGGCTTTTCCGGGTAGGCAAAGCACACATCCTGCAGATCTACCCGGTTGTTTTCCAGCTGCCTGGGCGCTTGCCCCTGGATGGGTTCATAAGAAAAATCCAAGGGTAGATCCACCATTTGGAAGTAATCCTGGGCCAGCACGGTACTTTCGGAAAATTCATCCAAGATCCGGTGCAGCTCCCGCAAAGGCCCGGTCAGCTGGGTAAAGCACAGATAAGCTGTCAGCACCGTACCTACGCTGATGACCCCACGGGAAGCCAGCAAAACCGATAGGCCGATCACCAGCACGCTAAATAGGGCTTCGTTGATGAACTTAAGGCAATCGTAGATGGCCATGGCCTTGTGATGGCGCATCTCCTTTTCCGCAGCTGCTCGGACCGGGCGGCCATCCGCGCCCCCTCGATGCTGGCGCTATCCAGGGCCCGGATGGTCTCGATGCCCCCCAACAGCTCCACCATCATCCCGTCCATATCCGCCTTGGCTTCCATCAGCTCCACCCGGATCCCCTTCTGGGTGCTGATCTGCCGGAACACGATGCCGGTTCCCACCGGGATCACCAGGATCACCAAGCAGGCCACCAAGGGAGGCAACTGGGTAAAAATGGTGACGATGGCCGCCAAGCCCGTGGTAACTGCCGGCGCAAAGTCCATGAACATCAATTTGATCAGCTTCACCGTGCCTTCCAGGCTCCGGTTCAGCCGGCCATGGATGTTGCCGGTCAGATGGCTGCGAAAATAGGACATGGGGGCCAGCAACAGGGAGGAGGTTGCCTTTTGCCGGGCGCTTTTCTCCGCCTGGGTGGCCGTATCCTCCACGATGAGCCGCCGGATCACCTTGATGACCTCGTTGACCACGTTCACCAGCAGGATGCCCAACAGAATGGGGATGACCTTTTGAAAGGTGGCGTCCCGCTCTGCCAACACGTGGTCCGTCAAATACCCGATGGCCAAAGGGGTAAGCTGGCTCAATACCGCCAGGATTACCAAGATAAAATAAACCTGACCTTCTGCTTTTTGGGAAGCAGGTCAAATACCTTCTTCCACATGCCGTCCTTCCCTGCTGCCTTCATCCGGATCCTCCCCCTCCATGTTTGGCGCCCGCAGGCTTCTTGCGGGCGGCTTCCTCGCCGGGCTGCGCCCGCCTATATGATCTCCCCTTGAAAAGGCGGCGTATAGGCTGTGTCCGCAGAATCCAGCTCCTGGACATAGACCCGGGTAAGCCCCAGGCTTAGGCAATAATCCACCGCTCGCTGGTATTCCCGCCGGGTCAGGCGCCGGTTTATAGGCGGCATGGTGGCAAGATGGCAGGGCACATATTGGCTCATCAAGGAGAGCTGGGTATCCAGCGGCAACTCCGCCGCAACGAAATCCAGCACCCCCCTTGCTTCGTCCACAGACCCTGGCAACACCAGATGCCGGATCAACAGGCCACGGGTGGCCACGCCTTCCCCATCCAATTGCAATACCCCGCACTGGCGCTGCATCTCCAGCACGGCGGGCCGGGCAAAGTCAAAATAATCCGCCGCTCCGCTATAGCGCCGGGCTGCCGCCTGGCTTACGTATTTTAGATCCGGCAAATAAATATCCACCAGTCCCTCCAGGGTGCGTAGGGCGTCCACCAACTCATAGCCGTTGGTATTATACACCACAGGGATGCGCAACCCATGGGCCTTGGCCTGTTCCAGGGCGGGCCGGATCACATGCAGATGGGGCGTAGGGGTCACCAGGTCGATGTTGTGGGCGCCCTTATCCTGTAGGCGCAGCATCAGATCCGCTAACGCCGCCGCATCCATGCTGGGGCCTACGGCCCCATGGCTGATGGTATAATTCTGGCAGAAAAGGCACGTCAGGTTGCACCCGCAAAAGAAGATGGCCCCTGCCCCCCGGCTGCCGCTCAGGCAGGGTTCTTCCCACATATGCAGGTCCGCCCGGGCGATCTGGGGCAAAGCCGGCGCACCGCAATATCCAACGCGCCGGTCTCTATCCACGCCACAGCGGAGGGGGCATTGACGGCAACCTTGGCTTTCGTTCATGTTTGCTTCCTTCCAGCCGGCCCGACGCTCATGCCCCGGGACGGCCCTTTTTGGTTTTCGACCGCCGGCGATCCGGGTTATCCGGCATCACCACATAGTCTGCATCCACCGCGCCCCGCTCGTCCGCCACGGGCTCCTGTTTAACCGGCGCCTGGCGTTGCCTGCCGGTTTGCCGGTTTTCCTTTGCGGGCCCTAGGGCGATGGCGTTGGATACATACCGCTTTACGCTAAAGGCAAAGCAGGTGCCCTTGCCCAGCTGGCTGTGCACGGTGATTTTTTCTCCCAGCTTGTCGATGATGAACTGGGCGATGGACAACCCCAGCCCCGTGCCCGTGCTGCCTCGGGATTTATCCACCTTATAGAACCGCTCAAAGATATGGGGCAGATCTGCCTCCGGTATCCCGCACCCGGTATCCGATACGGTGATCATCATGCCTTCCTGTGCAGGCTCCACCCCCACGGTGATGGTGCCGCCCTTTTCCGTATGGCGCATGGCGTTGTCCAGCAGGATCACCAGCACCTGCTCGATCCGGTCCGGGTCCGTAAGGCCGTCCACTGCCGCCCGGTCGTCCAGGGTCAGATGGATGCCCTTTTGTTCCGCCGCCGCGGTATAGCCGCTCACCACGTCGCTGAGCAGCTCCTTCATATCTACCCGCATGATCTCGATATACTCCGTCCCCGCTTGGAGCCTGGATAGGGTCATCATATCCGTGATCAGCCTGGATAGCCGCATCACCTCATGGAGCATGGTCTTATAATACCGCTGGCGGGTCTCCTCATCCTGGATCATGCCGTCCGCCAAGGGCTCCAACAACCCCCGTACCGCCGTAAGGGGCGTGCGCAGCTCGTGGGATACGTTGGCCACATATTCTCGCCGGGTGGCTTCCAGCCGCTCCACCTCGGTCATATCCTTGAACAAGCCTACCACCCCGTTGCGGGTGCCGTCCTCGCTGATCACCGGGGATACGCTGATCCATAGTACCTTGTCCCCGCTCATGGGATAGGTGATGGTCTGAGGCTTGCCGGTTTCAAACACCGTATCAAAGGTCTCCCATAGCTTGGGATCTTCCACAATGTCTTCCCGCTGCTCTGCGTTTACCGCCCCAAACATCCGCATCAAAGCGCTGTTGCAGTGGGTAAGGGCGCCGCTGCCATCCAAGGCCGCCACCCCGTCCGTCAAACTTTGGAGCAGCTGGTCCAGCTGGCCCTTTTCAAACCGGAGCTGGTAAATGGTGCCCGACAGGGTCTCGCATAGGTTGTTCAACGCCCGGGACAGCACGCCCACTTCCCCTGGCTCATCCTCATCCAAACGAATATCAAATTTACCTTTACTCATGGAAATAGCAGCCTCGCTCATGGCATGGAGGGGGCTGGTTTCCCGCTTCACCCGGAATACCGTCGCCACCAGCACCACCGGCACCACGATCAACACCACCCACAGCAACAGGGAGCTTAAGCGCATGCTGGCGGAATTCACCGCCCCTACGCTCTTTAACAGCAGCACCCCGCCACCGCCTATCGGTTCCCCAACTGCTAAGATCCGCCCCACATCGGGCATTTTTGCCTGGTTGGTGGAAAAGGATTGGCCGGATAGCACCGTATCGATCAGCTCGCTTAAGCCTATTTCCAGGGACTGTACATCCAGATTCCCCAGCGGGGAATTCATATGGACGATTTTCCCTTCCTGGTTGACGATCAATATGGTGGCATCCGCCGCCTCCATAAAGGAAGCGCACACCCGTTCAAAGGCATCGTCCTTCAGGTTGCCCTGGTTCCATTCCACCACCAGCTGCCGAAAGAGCACCACCTTCGCTTCCATCTCCTCCAGCTTGATGTCCGCGTAAGCGTCTCCAATCAAAAAAGCATAGCCTCCCACCATGATGGCGGAGGCTAATAGCATACAAATGGTGAGCGTGACCAGCAAACGCCGGAACAGTACGCTTTTCATTCTTCCTCCACTATTCTACTTCGAACTTATAGCCTACCCCGTAAATGGTCTTGATGCTCCAATTCAGGCCGGTGTTGTCCAGCTTGGCGCGAATGCGCTTGATATGGGTATCCACAGTCCGGGTCTCGCCGGCAAAATCGTAGCCCCATACCCGGTTGAGCAGCTGCTCCCGTGTAAACACCTGGCCGGGATTGGAGGCCAGCATATATAGGATCTCGATCTCCTTCGGGGTGCAGATGATCGGCTTCCCCCGCAGGGTCACGGTATAGCTCTTGATATCGATCACCAGCTCCTGGTGCACCACGCAACCATCGTCGTTGCTCTGCTGCTGCTCGCTGGTGCGGCGAAGCACCGCCTTGATCCGGGCTACCACTTCCCGGGGGCTAAAGGGTTTTACGATGTAATCGTCTGCTCCTAATTCCAGTCCCAATATGCGGTCGATTTCTTCCCCTTTGGCGGTGAGCATGATGATGGGCACCCGGGAGGTCTTGCGGATGGTTTTGCATACGTCCGTACCGCTCATTTCCGGCATCATAATATCCAGCACGCACAGAGCGATCTCCCCGTCCAGAGCTTCTACAGCCGCCTTGCCGTCGTACACATCCACCGTATCGTATCCCTCGGCTTTTAAATATATCCCCAGGGATTCATGTACCACCCGATCGTCATCGGCGATAAGGATCTTATTGGCGCTCATATCTGCCTCCTATAGCAACAGTGTATCATTGGGTCATGGCATGTCTATAGTCTATAGTATAGCACATCCATTCCCCTTGAAAAGGCCGGCCGGTTCCTTTTTCACAGATTCTTCCCATTTTTACCACTTGTCGCCGGCAGGGTCCCGGTTTTGGCTAAGGTAAAGGCAAAGGTCACCGTCCCGTTCTGGCTTTCCACCCATATTTTCTCGCCCATACGGGTCATGATCTCGTAGGCAATGGATAGGCCTAGCCCCGTCCCGCCTCCCGAGTGGGATTGATCTACCTTGTAGAATCGCTCAAACAGATGGGCAAGGTCCCGTTCCTGGATCTCCCCTTGGTTGGATACCCGCACCTCCAGCTTTTCCCCCTGATCCAGCGCCTGCAGGCAGATCGCCCCGCCGCCTTCTCCATGTTTGATCGCATTATCCAGCAGGGCGATGAGTACCTGTTCGGTGCGATCCGGGTTTGCAAAGGCCTTTGGGCAATGTTCCGGCACGGATACCTGCACCTGGCAGCCCTTCTCCCGAGCCGCGGCCTCGTAACGGTCCGCCACGTCATAGATCAATTCATCCACCCGAAGGGGCTGTTTGGTCAGGGCAACGGTACCGGATTGGAGCCGGGACAACTCCAGCAGGTCGTCGATCAGCCTGGAAAGGCGCATGGACTCATGAAGGATATAGCCATAGTATCTGGCCTGATCCTTTGGATCTTGCACCAAGCCATCGTTCAGGGCATCCGCAAGCCCCCGGATGGAGGACAAGGGGGTGCGCAGCTCGTGGGACACATTGGCCACGTAATCCCTACGGGTCTTCTCCAGCCTGGCGGCCTCGGTCACATCCTGGATCAGCAGCACCGCCCCTTCTATGCGGCTGCCTTCCGCCAGGGGGGAATAGGTACAGCGCAGGGTGGCCTCCCCCCGGGGCAGTTCCAGCAGCGGCGCTTCCTTGCCTTCCAGCACCGCAGCCAATCCGGACTGCAAGCTGGGCCACAGCTTGCTGCTCGTTACCTCCTCCTCCGTTTGGAGGCCCAAAAGCTCCCAAGCCGCAGGGTTTTTCTGCTGCACCCGTCCCTGGGCGTCAAAGGAAATGATGCCTTCCCGCAAGCCGTTGAGGGTGGAGGCCAACCGGTTCCGTTCAAAGGTCAGGTCCTCAATGGTGGCGGATAGGGTGGCGCTCAAATAGTTTAAGGATCGGCCCAAGCTTTGCAGCTCCTGGCTGCCCTGCTCTGGCGCCCGTATGCTGAAATCCCCCCCGGCCATGGCGGTGGCGATATCCCGCATTTTGCGGATGGGCCGCACCACATTGCTGGAAAAAACGTATACCGGCGCCGCCATGATGGCCATCACCCCCGCCATGCTGATCAACAAGGCCACCAACAGGCTATTGATGGCTGCCCGTACCTCCCCCAGGGGCTTGATCAGAAACACTGCCCCAATCACGTTGTCATAGCGGCTATACACAGGCTCCGCAATGATCACCCCTTGGTTGTCGCTATTAGGGGAATACAGGGCATGGCCTTCCATCACATCCGGCAGGTAGGCGGAAAGCAATGCGTTTATGTTCTCCAGCTCCCCCTGCTTGGGGTAGACCATCAGCTCACCCCGGGCATTGTACACATATACCGCCGCATCCCAGATATGATATCCCGAACCAATGGCCCGGCCATACATTTCCGTATTGATGTAGCCTTGCAGATATTCCCCAGTGAGCTCTGCGATAAATTCCGCCCGGGGGGCCATCTCCTGGGCTTTGATCCTGGTAAAGACCGTCCGTCCATAAAAATTGAAGGAGATGGCCGTTAAGGCCGCGCTTAAAATGACCGTGAGTAGGGTCACGGTCAAAGATTTTCCCAGGATGGTATTTTTCACGGGTTTTATTCTCCGCATTCGAATTTATATCCTACTCCATAAACCGTCCGGATGCCCCAGTTCACGCCTTCCTGGGGCAGCTTCTGCCGGATGCGCTTGATCTGGGTATCCACCGCCCGGGTGTCCCCGAAAAAGTCGTACCCCCATACCTGGGAAAGCATCTGCTCCCGGTCGAACACCCGCCCCGGCTTGGATGCCAACAGGTAGAGGATCTCCACCTCCTTGGGAGTGAACTGCACCGGCTCACCTTGGATGCGCACATCGTAATTGGAGATGTTGATCTCCAACCCGGGAAAGCGCAGCACCTTTTCCGGCTCCTCCTTGGCAGCGCTAAACCGGCGCAATACCGCCTTGACCCGGGCCACCACCTCCCGGGCGCTGAAGGGCTTGACGATATAATCGTCCGCGCCCAGCTCCAGCCCCAGGATCCGGTCGATCTCCTCCCCCTTTGCCGTCAGCATGATGATGGGGGTGCGGCTGGTAGCCCGGATCTCCCTACAAACATCCACGCCGCTTTTCTTCGGCATCATGATGTCCAGGATAATTAAGTCCGGCTTGTAGCTTTTCGCCAGATCTGTAGCTTCCTGCCCATCCATGGCAGAGCAATATTCAAAGCCTTCATTTTTTAAGTAGACCCCTAGGGTCTCGTGGATCATGGGCTGATCATCGCAAATCAAAATGCGTTGCGGGCCTGCCATAAACTCACCTCTTGTTTTCTTTTTTCCCCGGCGGGAGCCTGCCCACGCCGATTATTCACAGATTTCTTTTCTTTCATTATAAGGTTCTTTACCGTCCGGTGCAACCTCCCCTTCCCCGATGCCATAATTGTACCCAATTGCGTCATATTCAGGCCCGCAACCTTCCTTGTCCCCTGTAAGATTGTTCATGATTTCCCGGCTTTTAATTATCCGTATCTATGCTATAATATTGTCATGCATACAAATAGTTTTTTTCGTCGGATACGCCCTATTTTTATCTTGCTGTTTTTGTTGCCGGCCCTTTGTGCCGGTTGTAGTAGCTTGCCGGTCTCCGGGCAGGCCACGGAGCAGGCCCTGGTGATCAACGAGGTGGTCTCTTCAAATTCCACCTCCCTCTCCCACCCGGAATTGGGTTCCCCGGACTGGATCGAGCTATATAACGGCACCAACGCCACCATTGACCTGTCCGGCTTCGGCCTGAGTGACAATGTAAAAGAGCCCCATAAATGGACCTTCCCAGAAGGGACCACCATCCCGGCGGGAGGATATTTGCTAATATATGCGTGCAGCTATACCGGCGAAGACGATAGCCTTTTATGCACCGATTTCGGCCTATCTAAAAACGGCGAATCCCTTCTTTTGACCGACGCCTATTACGCCATTTTGCAGCAGGTGGATCTGCCTGCCCTGCTGCCGGATGTTTCCTATGCCCGGGACGCTTCCGGCCAATATGGTTATTGCTCCGACCCAACCCCCGGCAAGGAAAACGGGGAAGTGGTCTTTTCCTCCGCCGGGGACGCCATCACTGCCGGCACCTCCGACGCCCTGACCATTACCGAATGCATGCCCAAGGCCGGGGCTTGCCTGGCCCCGGACGGAAAAGCCTATCCCTGGGCGGAGCTATATAACAGCGGCAGCGAGCCCCTACTGCTTTCCGACTACTATCTTTCCGATAACATCCATGAGCCCCTCAAGTGGCGGCTGCCCGGCGCCACCTTGGAAGCCGGCGCCTATACCACCATATGGTTCTCCGGGGACGAGGGCAAGGACGGCATCCACGCAGGGTTCCGCCTGGGCTCTTCCGACGACACCCTGGTGCTCAGCGACAGCACGGGAAACCAGATCTCCATCCTCACCTGGCCCATGGACCAGATCCCGGAGGGGGTATGCGTCCTGCCCGGCGGCCAATATACCGCCCAGGCCACCCCCGGCCAGCCCAACAGCCAGACCGGGATATTCTCTTCCCTGGAGTTTGCTCCCATGGAGGCGGACGCGCCGGTGCGCATTCACGAGATCCTGCTGCATAACCAATACAGCCTTCGGGATGAAACCGGCGAACGGACCCCTTGGGTAGAGCTCTATAACAGCAGCAGCCAAGCCGTATCCCTTGGAGGCTGCTATTTGAGCGACGACCCGGAAAATCCCTTCAAATGGGCCTTCCCAGAGGATTCCAGCATACAGCCCGGCCAATACCTGGTTATTTTCCTCTCCGGCAAAGATGCCGCCGGGGATGCCCTGCATACCAGCTTCCGCCTCTCGGACTCCGACGAAGCCCTGGTCTTTACCCAAACCAGTACCATGAGCCAGGATCAATGGGCGTTGCCTACCCAATTGGGGGATAACGTATCCATGGGCCTTGCGGCGGACGGGTCCATCGCCTACTTTACCACCCCCACCCCTGGGGCGGCCAATACCACCCATAGCTTTACCGAGCCCCTAAACGGGGGCTATACGGATATGGAGGGGGTCTATATTAGCGAGGTCTCCGCGGTGAGCGCCGCGAAAAGCGGCAAGGCGGACTGGATCGAGCTGCATAACGCCTCCGACAGTAAGGTGGATCTGGCAGGCTGGCACCTGAGCGACGATGCGGACGACCTGCAAAAATGCACCTTGGAAAGCATGACCCTGGACGCCGGCGGTTACGGCGTCGTTACTGCCTCTTCCAGCACCGCAAAGGGCGCGACAGCGCCCTTTGGCATATCCCCCACCGGAGAGACCCTGTTCCTTTCCGACGCCCAAGGCAATATCCGGGATGTGTTCCAAACCGGCGCCCTCCGGCTTGGCGTCACCGCCGGCCGTTCCGCCGGCAGCGCCAGCCGGGTCTATTATACCGAGGCCACCCGGGGGGAAGCCAACGGCGCGCAAAGCTATACCGGCTTTTTGCCCACCCCGGTGTTCTCGGAGATGGGGCTCTATCACGACCAGCCCTTCTCCCTGACCATCACCTGCGACGCCCCGGACGCCACCATCCACTATACCCTGGACGGCAGCGAGCCCACGGAGGCTTCCCCCGTCTATACCGGCCCCCTCACCATTCAGGAGAACACCCCGGTCCGGGCCAAGGCCTTTGGCGGGGGCCTCCTATCCAGCGATGTGGCCACCGCCACCTACCTTTTCGAGACCCCCCACACCCTGCCGGTGGTCTGCCTAAGCGCCCAATCCGACGACTGGGACGCCATGTATTCCGTGACGGAGCGAAAATTCCGGGTGGAAAAGCCCGGGCATTTCGCCTACTATGAAACCGACGGCGCCTTGGGCACCGCCTTTGGCTGCGGCCTTAGGGCCAGCGGCTCCTCTACCCTCCTGGCCAGGCAAAAATCCGTCGCCGTATTCCTCCGGGGAGCCTACGGACAAAGCGAAACGAATTATCCCTTTTTTACCGACAGCGACGTGACCGTGTTTTCCTCCCTGGTGCTGCGCAATTCCGGCCAGGACCGGGATAAGGCCCGGCTGCGGGACAGCTTCTTCTCCAAGGCGGTCAAGGGCCTGAACATGGAATACGCTGAAACCCGGCTGGTGATCGTATACGTAAACGGCCAATACTGGGGCATCTATGACCTGAACGAAAACCAGAACGAGGATTATATGGCCGCCCACTATGGGGTGGACCCGGACGCTGTGGACATCATCCGCCGGAACATCGAAGCCCTGGCCGGCCGCAACAGCGAAAATAAGCGGGTTCGGGCATGGGCCTTGGCCACGGATACCTCCGATCCGGACAAATACGCCGAATACATCCAATGGGTGGACCCGGATTACTTTATCGATTATCTCATCGCCCAAACCTATTTTGCCAACGGGGACATGTTCAACCAAAAATACTGGCGCAGCCAGGATTATACCGTGCGCTGGCGGCCGGTCTATTACGACCTGGATCTGGCCCTATCCAGCTCCAGCCCCACCCGCAACATCCTGCCCAACTACTTCAACGCCGAGGGCATTCCCTCCCGGGACGGCTCCCTTACCAATATGGACCTATATGTGGGCCTGCGGAAAAACCCGGACTGGTGCCTGGCCTTTGGGGAACGGTATGTCTATGTGGTCTACAACTGTTTCGATCCCGACCGTCTGACCGCCATCCTGGACGATATGGTGAACCAGCTCCGGCCGGAAATGGCCCGCCACATCCAGCGCTGGGGCGCCCCCAGCTCCATGGACAAATGGGAAACGGAAGTGGCTGAGCTGCGGGAATGCTTGCAGGCCCGTCAATCCTATGCCCTGAAATATCTCCAGCGGGAATTTGATTTTACGGATGCGCAGATGGCCCAATGGGAGCAGGCTGCCAAGGCCGCTGCTTCCACGGCTGTTTCTCCTACGCCTGCGCCCTGAGGCGTCCGGGCCGGGGGGGCGGCGGGCGCGCGCAGCGCGCACAAATGGGGGCGGGCCTTTTGGCCCCGCCCCCATTTGGTTTTGCCGGCCCTAGGGGCCGGCAAAACGCCGCCCCCCCGGCCCGGACGCCCGCAAACCCTGGCCCCATGCCCATACGCCCATGCCCAGGAAGGGGACAGCCCCCGCTACCGCCAGCGGGACAGGCTGGGCAGGAAGCCCTCCATCATAGCCCGGGCCTGGGCCTCCGTCATCCCCGGGTTGGCCTCCAGCATATGGGGGACGCAAACTTCGATCATCTGCTCCATGGTGGCCCCGGGAAAGGTAAAGGCCCCTTTTTGATAGCAATAGGTGCAATAGTCCGGATTCTTTTCCCCGTTGGCTTCCGTGCCCAGCAATTCCTCCGTAACCGGCATACCGCAGCTTTGGCAAAAATGCATTTCCATAAACATTCCTCCTGGTTTTTTCTCCAGCTTAGCATGGATATGCTGACATTTTATGGCAACTTTACAAGGGATTTCCGCTTTTATTGGGCCAAGTATGCCTGGGCCAGGGCCTTGACCCGCTCCTGGAGGCCCTGCCGCACCTGCAGGGGGCTTACCACGGTGACATGGCCGCCATAGGAGAGCAATTCCCCATACAGCCAGTCCCCCACCGGCATGGTCAGCAGCACCAACAGGCTTCCGTCCGCCTCCTGCTGGATGAAGGCGGGGTCAAAGGCATCGTATACCCGATGGGCCGCCGCCGGATGGAACCGCAAAATGGTGGGGGTAAAGGGCAGGGGCTGCTCCGCCGGCTGGGGTATGGGGGGCAAGGGGCCAAAGGTCTCCTTAAGCAGCTGGCCTTCCCCCATGCGGGTCAGCTTAAATAGCCGGTATGCCTGCCGATCCAGGCAATAGGCCTGCAAATACCAGGCAACGCCCCGGTATAGCAGCCGCACCGGACACACCCGCCGCTGTGAGGGTTGTCCCGCCCCGTCCCGGTAGGAAAAGGCGTAGACCCGCTTTCCAAGGATGGCGTCCCGGATCTGTCCGAAGCGGCCCGCCTGGCCTTCCGCCCAGGGGGAGAGTTCCACGGAAAGCCAGTCCGGGTCCTCCCCATGGAATAGGGCCTGCAATTTTTCCAGCAAAGCGCCGGCCTCCCGCTGTTCCCCCTCCGGCAGGCAGCGCAGGGCTAATAGAAGCCGGTCCCGTTCCCCCTGGGAAAACAAGGCCCGGTCCAGGACATAGCCCTCCAGCAGGCCGATGCCGCCGCCTTTACCCGGCAGGGCGTAGATGGGGATGCCTGCGCTGCTCAACGCGTCCACATCCCGATAAACCGTGCGTACGGACACCTCGAACCGGGCTGCCAATTCCTTGGCAGACGCCCGCCCTTTGGACAGCAAATAGAATAGGATGCCGAATAGCCTGCCCTCCCGCATGGGAAACCCCTTTCAAAAAAATAGGCTGAAGCCGCTTTGGGCAGCCTCAGCCAAATGGCGCGTTATGTTATTCTTCATCCGGCATGGCGGCGTTGTGATATACTTCCTGTACGTCGTCGTTGTCGTCGAAGCGATCCAGCATCCGCTCGATCTTTTCCACCAGATCGGGGTCCGAAGCCGCATCTACGGTATTCTGGGGGATCATAGACACTTCGGCGGAAAGGAAGCTATATCCCGCGCCCTCCAGGGCTTCCCGCACGGCGGAAAACTCGGCTGGGCCGGTATAGATCTCGAAAGCGTCGTCCATGGGGACGAAATCCTCGGCGCCTGCGTCCAGGGCAGCCATCATGAGCTCGTCCTCGTCGATGGTGGCGCTGCGCTCCACCACCAATACGCCCTTTTTATCGAACATCCAGGCCACGCAGCCGCTGGCGCCCATGGAGCCGCCGCTCTTATCGAAGATGTGCCGGATCTCCGCGGCGGTACGGTTGCGGTTGTCCGTTACCACCTCTACGATCACCGCGGTGCCTCCCGGGCCGTAACCTTCGTAGGTGATCTCCTCGTAGTTGGCGCCAGAGCCTTCGCCCATGGCCTTTTTGATGGAACGGTTGATGTTGTCGTTGGGCATGTTATTGGCCTTGGCCTTAGCGATCACATCCCGAAGCTTTGCATTGTTGGCAGGGTCCCCGCCGCCCTCTTTTACGGCGATGGCGATCTCCCGGCCGATCTTTGTGAAGATCTTGCCCCGGGCCGCATCGGTCTTATTCTTTTTATTCTGGATATTCGCCCATTTGGAATGTCCTGACATATTAATGCATCCTCCAAAACATCATAAATTCTAATAACGCTTTATTATAGCATCCCTTGTCATGTCTGTTCAAGAGTAGAGGCCCAGCTCGTGGATTTTTTCCTGCAATTTTTTCATATCCTCCCACGCCGCCTCCTTGCGGGCCTGGTTGCGCAGCAAGGCGGCCGGATGGTATGTGGCCAGCATCCAAACCCCATCCGCATATTTCCACATGCCCCGTTCCCGGTTTACCGTGGCCCCTGGATCAAAAAGATACTTGGTTGCCGTGGCCCCCAAGCAAACGATGATCTTGGGCTGTATCAGCTGGATCTGGGCCCGCAGATAGGTTAAGCATGGTTCCGCTTCCTCTGGCATGGGCATACGGCTTTCTGGGGTACGGCATTTCACCACGTTGGCGATATATACCTTTTTGCGGTCCAACTGAATGGATGCCAGCATCATATCCAACATGTGGCTGGACCGGCCTACGAAAGGTCGTCCGGACTGATCCTCTTCCCGGCCTGGGCCTTCTCCCACAAACAACACCGCGGCTTCTGGATCTCCTTCGCCAGGCACTACATGGGTTCGGTTCTTATGTAAAGGACAATCTTGACATATTGTCAGCTTTGCGTATAGGCTATCCCATGAATCATATCCGCTCACAGATCCTCCTCCCGCCGTTGGACGGCTCGTTTAATAAAGGAACCGATATCCTCCATGACCTGCTCCTTATCGGTTTCGTTGAGCAATTCATGTCGATCCCCCGGATAAATGCGAAGTTCTACCTGATGTCCTGTTTGCGTCAGCCAAGCGGCAACTTGTTTGACCCCTTGGGCGGCCTTCCCCCCCACTGGATCCTCCTGGCCGGAGAGCACCAGGATGGGCACGTCTGGCACCTGTCTGGCCCAGCTTTTGCTGGAGATGCTGCCTAGGCCCTGGAACAGGTCCCGGTAACCCGCCGCGGTAAAGGGGAAGCCGCAGGCTGGGTCCGCAACATAGGCGTCCACCTGGCTTTCGTCCTTGGAGAGCCAGTCGAAGGGGGTACGGTTGGGCTGGAAGGGCCGGTTATATCCGCCAGCCACCAGTTTATCCAGCGTTGGATTTGGCAATGCGCCCCGTCCCCGCCGGACTTCCCAGGCAGCGATGGCCTTGCCGCCAAACAAAAAGGGATTGCGCCCTGCAGTACCCATGAAGATGAAGCCCGCCACGCCCCGGCCATACTGGGCCGCATAGGAACGGGCCAGGAATGAACCCATACTGTGGCCCATCAGCACCAAAGGCACCCCGGGATGCTCTTGCTGCAGCAGCTGGCGCACCCGATCCACATCCTCCACTAGATGGGCCCAGCCATCCTTTTCCCCGAAATAGCCCCAGGGATCTTCTGGATTCCGGCTCTTCCCGTGGGAGGCGTTATCACAGCCTGCCACCAGGACCCCTTGCTGGTTTAAATAGCGGGCAAAGGCGGCATAACGCTGGATATGCTCGCTCATCCCATGGACCAGCTGCACCATACACCAGGGCGCTGCCTGCTCCCATATGCACACATGCAGCCCGTGGCCGCCTACGCTGGACGCCAGGGTTTTTTCTTGCATGACGATTCCTCCTGCTTGGGATATCCTGCCTCGCCGTATGAGAAAGGCGGGTATCCCATTAGCTTTTCTTATTGTAAAAACGGAATATCTGGCTTATAATTATATTATCATTATAGGTGGAAATTCTGCGGATTTCAACCAGGATTCCCAAGGATTCCTGTTTTGTTTAGAAAGGGGGACCAAAATGCCAGCCGATCTGGATCTATACAGTATTTTCTGTACGGTAGCCCGCTGCGGCAGCCTTTCCCACGCTGCCCGTGAGCTTTATGTCAGCCAGCCTGCCATAAGCCAGTCCATGCATCGGCTGGAGTATACCTTAGGCTGCACCCTGTTTACCCGCACCAGCCGGGGCATTACCTTGACCAGCGAAGGCCGCATGCTCTACAGTTATGCGGATAAGGCCGTCAGCCTGATTACCGCCGCCGAGGACAAACTCAACCGTATGCGCACCCTCCAATCCGGCGGCCTGATGATCGGCGCCAGCGACACCCTTTGCCAGTTTTTCCTGCTGCCCTACCTGGAAAAATTCCATACGGAATATCCGGAGGTGCAGCTGCAAGTTACCAACCGTACCACCCCGGATACGGTGGAGCTGCTCAAGGTGGGTAAAGTGGATATCGCCCTGGTGAACCTGCCCGTGGACGATAGCGCCCTTTGCGTGCGGGATGTGCTACAGGTCCACGATGTGTTCGTGGCCTCGGAGCGCTTTGCGCACCTTAAAGGCCGCCCGGTCACCATGGCCGAGCTTTCTCGGGAACCTTTGGTGCTATTAGAGCAGGCCTCCAATTCCCGCAAATACCTGGATGATTTTGCCTCTGTGTGCGGGATCACCCTGCACCCGGAGATCGAGCTGGGCGCCCATAGCCTATTGGTGGAATTTGCCAAGATCGGCCTGGGGATCGCCTGCGTTACCTACGAGTTTGCCGCAGACGCCATTCATAGCGGCGAGCTGTTTGAAGTGGAACTTAGCGTGCCCATGCCCGCCCGTAATATTGGCCTGATCTCCCTGGAAGGCGTGCCCCTTTCCGCTGCCGCCGACCGGTTCATCAGCATCGTCATGGACGACGGGTTGAATTTAGGCGAGCCTTAATATCACGATGGATAAGCGTCCTGCTTCCAAACCTTCCATTTTGCATCTTTATGGCCTCTTGACGGGGGCCATCCTGCTTTGTGTTATCATTTTCTCTGTAACGTATACTGGCGGTGGCGTTGGGATCCTGGTGGATGAACAGCTGTCTCTTATACACATCTCCGAGCCCACGAGACTAAGGCGAATCTCGTA
>OJPZ01000337.1_pt1 | contig 25803 bp, 24 predicted proteins | sample 1598611 | NCBI WGS metagenome assembly OJPZ01 (sample SAMN03922494, study PRJEB24848) | human gut metagenome | isolation source: stool sample | host: Homo sapiens | place: Germany | collected 2011-11
GATTCGCCTTAGTCTCGTGGGCTCGGAGATGTGTATAAGAGACAGGGCCTGGGCAGGGGCGGGGAGCATTGTGCCCATCACGGGATTTGCCAACTCCATCGTGTCTCCGGCCATGGAATTTAAACGGGAAGGGTATGTGATGGGGGTGGGAGCCAAGTTGTTTTCCATCGCGGGCCCGGTGCTGGTATACGGCATCAGCGCCTCCATCCTGGTGGGGCTGCTCACCTGCCTACTGGCGTAAAGGAGGGCCCATGAAAAGCAAGCGCGCAGGGAAGCAGACCCTGCTTTTTACCGAGCCGCCCCGGGTCATTGCCTCGGCGGCCATCGTAGGGGAGTTGGAGGGCCAAGGCCCTTTGGGGGGCTACTTTGACGAGGTGCTCACAGACGATACCTGGGGGGAGGAAAGCTGGGAAAAGGCGGAACGCAAAATGTTCGAGCAGTCCGTGCGTCGGGCCCTGGATAAGATCGGGCTGGAAAGCGGCGACATGGATTGCCTGCTGGGAGGCGATCTGCTCAACCAGATCATCTCCGCCAACTTTGCCGCCCGGGAGCTGAAAACCCCGTTTCTGGGCTTGTACGGCGCCTGCTCCACCATGGCGGAAAGCCTGCTGATCGGCAGTATGCTCATCGACGGAGGCTATGCCGGCCGAGTGGCCTGCGCAGCCACCAGCCATTTCTGTACGGCGGAGCGGCAATTCCGTTCCCCCCTGGAGATGGGCGGCCAGACTACCCCCACCGCCCAGCGCACCGTTACCGGGGCAGGCAGCAGCATTTTGGCCTATGAAGGCTATACCGGTAAGATGCTCTATGGCAACGTATTCATTACCGCCGCCACCATCGGCCGGGTGGTGGATCTGGGGATCACGGACACCACCAACATGGGGGCTGCCATGGCTCCAGCTGCGGCGGACACCCTTTGCGCCCACCTGAGCGAAACAGGACGCAGCATACGGGACTATGACCTGATCGTCACCGGGGACCTGGGCAGCTTTGGCAGCGAAATGTTCTTGGAGCTGTGCCGGGATAATGGGGTGGACGCCAGCCGGCGGCATCTGGATTGCGGCAACCTGATCTTTTCCAGCAAGCAAAAGGTAGATTGCGGCGGCAGCGGATGCGGCTGTTCCGCCAGCGTATTGAACGGGTATCTGCTCAACCGGATCGAGCAGGGAGATCTGCGGCGGATCTTATTTATGGCCACCGGCGCCCTGATGAGCCCTACCAGCGGGATGCAGAGCGACAGCATTCCCGGCATTGCCCACGGGGTGGTGCTGGAACGGAAATAGGGGAGGGAGAATCCATGGAATATTTATGGGCTTTTGCAGTGGGGGGCGGCATTTGTGTCATCGGCCAGCTGCTCATCAGCCTGACCCGTTTGACCCCCGCCAGGATCCTGGTGATCTTCGTGACCACCGGGGTGGTGCTTACGGCGCTGGGGGTCTACGAGCCCCTGGTGGATCTGGCCGGGGCCGGCGCCACCGTCCCTCTGACGGGGTTTGGCTATGCCCTGGGCACCGGCGCCATGGAGGGGGCCATGGAAAACGGCTGGCTGGGCGCCTTTACCGGCGGCATTTCCGCCACCGCAGGCGGGGTGGCCGCAGCCATCCTGTTCGGCTACCTCAACGCCCTGCTGTTCAACCCGAAAACCAAGAAGTAAGGCTGCTTTTAGGCAAGACCCTAGGGCCCGGCAAAATTTTTGCCGGGCCCTAGGGTGCGGGAGACTCCGGCCGTCCGGGGGGGGCGGCGGTTCCAGGGCCGCTTACGCGGCCCTGGAACGCGCCCGCCGGGGTTACCGCATCCCCGGGACGATGGGCCAAAGGCCAACGAAAAACGCCCCGGAAGACCGGGGCGGAAAATACGGGGAAAGGGGCCTTATTGGATGGCCGCGTCCGTAGCCGGGAGGAACAGGGAGGGGTTCACCAATTCGGTGCCGCCGTCCTCGGTCTCCCGGATCTCATAGGCGGGATCCAGGACCGTGCCGGGCACGTAGCCGGGCCACACATAGTAGGTCAGGTCATGGGCGTTGTATTTGCTGGTGGCGATCTCCTTGGTCTCCACCACGGCCCCATCCTTCAGGTAGGTGGCGTAACTCTTGTAGATGTAGCCGTTTTTAGCGCTTTTATACACCATCCAGAAGGGGGCGGTGATCCAGGATTGGGCCTCGTACACCGGGGTTTCCGAAGGCTTGATGGTCTCCACCAGCTCGGAGGACAGCTCAATGGTGTCGAAGGTATCCGGGAAGGGCTGGCCGTAGATCTGGCAATTCACGGTATAGTCCTCGGTATTCACCCAGGTGAACACATAGATGGGGCTTTCGGTATTGTTCTTCCAGGTGAAATCGATGGTGCCGGTATTGATGGTGGCGTCCAGGCCGCCTTCGATATAGCCGCTCACAGAGGAATGGTTCCGCCGGTAGGTGACCTCCAGGTCGCTCTTGAGCACCGCGTTATATACGGTGGTGGAGATCTGGCAAACGCCGCCGCCAGGCTGATCTTCCGTACCGGAGCCGCCGCCGATCACCGCCGGGGCCGGCTTCCAGCCGGTGCTTTCATACCGATCCCCCAGGATGGTGTTGGCGGAATATTCCTCCCCAGGCTGCAAAACAATGCCATAGGAAAGGCCGGTGGCCTTTTTCAGGTTGAATACCCGGTTGGTATTGCGGCGGGTGCTTTCATAGGAGGTGGAGGCGCTGCCCCGAAGCACCAGGGTCTCCTTGAGGGTCTCCACGGTGACATCGGCGGGGATGTTGGCCATTTCCACTTCCACGTCCCCGAAATCCTTGCTGGCGGTGCGGGCTTCCACGGTCTCCATCAGGGCGGCGATATCCACCCCGTAGCCATCCACCGAGGGACTGAAGTCAAAGAACAGATCCCGCATATCCGTAATGCTGCCATCCTCTGGCAGGGCGATGTTCTGGGCGTCCTGGGCCTGGGTATCCGGATTGATGGGCAGGGTCCGAACGGCCACGGAGGCAGGCACCGCCGGGGTGGTGAGGGAATCCGCAAAGGAATGGATGAACTCCTCCACCCGGGTGGGGGTGACGGTATAGGTCAATTCAAAATCCCGGCCGTTGGTCTTGATATCCTCCAGCTCGGCCTTAAGGGATTCCAAGTCCCCGGAACGGGCCAGATCCATGGCCTCTTTCAGAACTGAATCGGTATCAAAGGCGATGTCAAAATAGCTGCTGTCCGCCGTAAAGGTCTTGCCGTCGCAGAGGAAATTGAAGTAGATGCCCGCCTTGATCTCATCTTCCAAGGCGACCAGGGCCTGCTTCGCCTCCTCGGGGGACATGCCGGAAACATCCACCCCGCCGATCGTGACGCCTTCATGGAATTCAGTAGCGTTCAGGATGCTTTGCTCCAGGTTGGCATTATATTGATCCCGCAGATAAAGGAATGTGAAAACGCTGCCCACCACCAAAATCAGGCTGAGCAACACAATGATTGCCACCCGTAAAGCAGAGCCGTTTTTTTTCTTTTTTTTGCGTCTGTTGGTATGTACTTCAGTCTCCATAAAATATTCTAAACCTCATCCTTAAAGTAATCTTAAACAAAACGACAGGATGTCCCTGCCTATCTCCGCCAGAGACCAGGGGATGGCCGCCCGCCCAGGGCAGGACAAGCCCTAAATATCCAGTCCCTTTGATTATACGAGATATGCGCGCTTTCTGTAAAGGGATAGATTATGAAGAATATTGAAACATTGGCCAGCCAAAGGGACATGGCCAAAAACGGGGCGCAAAACCAAGGCTTGCCAGCTGGAAGGGGGCCCCGGAGGCGGGAACCTGTTTACGAACCCCGGTCAAATGTGGTAAAATCAGTCATCCCGGCAGGGCCGGGAATGCGGAGAGCATTTGTGAAAAATGCGAAAATAAGGAGACGGATTGTATGGAAAAGCACATGGATACCAGAAAGTTGGTATTATACGCCCTGTTTGCGGCGCTGATTTTCATCTTGGGCTTAACCCCATTGGGATTTATTTATTTACCCATTGCAGCCATTACCACCGTACATATTCCCGTGATCGTGGGCAGCTATGTCCACGGGCCCAAGGGCGGGGCCCTGCTGGGGGGCATTTTTGGCCTCACCAGCTTGATCCGCTGCTTCTCCACCCCGGACGCCACCGCCGCCATCGTATTGGGGACGGGGACGGGCTTTGGTCCGTATAACCTTGTTTTGGTTTTGGCCATCATCTTTTTGCCCCGGGTGCTTACCGGCCTGTTTAGCGGCTTGATCTACAAGGGCATGGCCAAAACCGGTAAGGAGCTGCTAGCCATGGGAACGGCTGCGGTGGCGGGCAGCTTGACCAATACCGTATTCTTTTTGGGAGGCTTATATGTGCTTGCCTTTGAACAGACCGCCGCGGCAATGGGGGTGGCCGGGGAAAACTTGGGAGCCGCCCTATTGAAAACCCTGCTGGGGGTGGTGGCGGTGAACGGGGTGCTGGAAGCGGTGGCGGCGTTGCTGCTGTGCAGCGCCATCGGCAAGGCGTGTATGGCCTATCTGCACCGGCAATAACCGGGTAGGGCTAAAATAAAATGATGTACCACTATATATCTATATATAATATGTAGAAAAGGGGGATGCCCTATGCTCCTGGTAATGGATGTGGGGAACACCAATATCAAGACCGGCTTGTTTTTTGAAGGCAAGCTGCGCTCATCCTGGCGGCTGGCCACGGATCAAAAGCGCACGGCGGACGAATACGGGGTGCGGATGGAGACCTTTTTCCATCACTTGGCGATCCCCACCACAGCGGTGGAGGGGATCATCATGAGCAGCGTGGTGCCGGGAATCAACTATACCCTGGAGCATATGTGCGAGCTGTATTTCCATGGCCTGCACCCCCTGGTGGTCCATAGCGGCATGAACCTGGGGCTAAAGATCCTGTACGATTATCCGGAGAAGCTGGGCGCAGACCGGATCTGCAATGCGGTGGCGGCCTATCAGACCTATGGCGGGCCTTTGGCGGTGGTGGATTTTGGCACCGCCACCAGCTTCAGCGTGGTAGATGGAGAAGGGGCCTTTTTAGGGGGGCTGATCTGTCCCGGGCTGATGGTTTCCGCAGACGCCCTGGTGACCAAGGCGGCCCAGCTGAGCAAGGTGGAATTTCTTCCGCCCACCCGGGTCATCGCGACAAACACGGAGGACGGTATCCGGGCGGGACTTATCCTAGGGTATGTGGGGCAGGTGGATTACATTATCCGGCAGATCGAGGCGGAGCTGGGGTATGAAATCAAAACCATCGCCACCGGGGGCATGAGCAGCATGATCGCCAGCGGCACCAACCGCATCGACCTGGTGAACCCCACCCTGACCTTGGAAGGGTTGGCCCGGATCTATGAGATGAACCGGTGAGCCTAGGGGAGGCAAAAATCAAGACGGTGAACGAAACAGGAGGATGGCTATGGAAAAAACCAAAAAAATGGCCCTCTGGCAAGCGGCTTGTTTGTTGTTGGCCTACCTGGTGGCCCGGTACGGCCTGTTTTCCTTGCACGGCATGAAGCAGTGGCCGACGATTCTGCTGGCGCTGGGCATTGTTTACCTGCTATTGGCCTGGTGGCGGAAGCTGCCGGTCTTTGGCTTTTGCGTTTCCGGCGGGTACCTGCTGGGCTTGGCGTTGGGCCTGGCGTTTGCGGTCCAGGGGACGGACCCAGGGGGCGGCGCCACCAGCAACGCCTGGCTAATTTGGCTGATGGTCTATCAGGCCACGGTATTGCTGGGATGGTTATGGGATCTGCGAAAAAAGCGCCGGGCATAGCGGCCGGCGGAAAGACGGGGAGGGCCCGGCGGCAGGTTTGCCGCCGGGCCCTTTGCTTTGCTATGCGTTGCCCTAAGCGCGCCCTTCGGACGAGGGGCGCGAAAAGGCCCCGCTTAAAAGGGGATACGGCGCAAAAGCATCGGACAAAAGGGGAAAATAAAATGCCCCGGTTGAGTCATGTCATGGAGCGGAGAAGCCAAGGAGGGAAAATTTGGACCGCCCTAGCCCATGGCCCCCAAGGAACCCAAAAAAGCGGAACCTCCTATGGGCCTTCCAGTTGAAGAATGGGGGCCGGTCCCCTGGGAAAAGCCGGCGTAAAACCCGCCGCCGGCTTGGGCTAGCCTGGGTTCAGTCCTTATCCGACGGCGTCTGGGCGGTATCTTCTTCCAGGGTGGCTACCGCCACACGGACCGCCTCCACCACAAAGGCGGTAAAGGTGCAGTCCTTGCCTTGGATGTGCTGTTCCACCGCTTCGATCAGGTCGTTGGGGAACCGAATGCTTTTGCTGGTGGTCTGGGGAACGGTGGGGATCTTGAATTTTGCCATGGCGTACCTCGTGCATAAAAATAAATCGGCCGGTTTTATTCTTGGAATGGGGACGGAGAATGGATGATCGCCACAGCACTGGAAAAATTTTGGCCAATAAAAAATTTTTTTGGCGAGCGAAAACCAAAATAATCCCCTAATTCAGTGTACTTCAAAAGCGAAATACATTATGCATTACAAAATGAAATACAAATGAGTGGCAACATATTCGCGGGATATGTAATAAAATGACCGGTACCTAAAACGCCATATATACTTTTTGCAAAAGCGCAAGGTTTTAGCTGAAAGGATGGATAAATAATGAATCCAGACCGTCTCCTGAGACGATTTATGCGATACGTACAGTGCGATAGCGAATCCGGCCATGAACAGGCATTTTGCCGCCTCCTAGAGGAAGAGGGGGCCAAGCTGGGCATTCAATTCTGGCGGGACCCTGTGGGGGAGCAGGCCGGTTCCGATGGCTGGAACCTGGGGGCCAGCATTCCGGGCACAGGGACGCCGGTGCTTTTCAGCTGCCACATGGATACCGTGGCCCCAGGCCGGGGCATTCAGCCCGTGGTAGCGGACGGGGTCGTCCGTTCCAGCGGCGACACGGTGCTGGGTGCGGATGATAAGAGCGGCATCGCCGCGGTGATGGAGGCCCTGGAAAGCCTCCTGGAATCCGGCAAGCCCCACCGGCCGGTGGAGCTCCTGTTTTCCGTATGCGAGGAGTTGGGCCTCAAGGGGGCCAAATACGCCGACTACAGCCGGTTTGCCAGCAAGGAAGCCCTAGTGCTGGATAACGATATCCCGGGGCTGATCAACCACCGGGCCCCTGCCAATGTGCACCTGCACATCCAGGTCCAGGGCCGGGCGGCCCATGCGGCGGTCTCCCACGGGGAGGGCGTTCACGCCCTGAAGGCGGCGGTTGCCGCCATCGCCCAGATCCCCTGCGGCGCCCCGGATGCCGATACGGTGATGAACGTGGCCAATTTCCTGGCCCCTGGCCCCACCAACGTGGTGCCGGCCCAGGCCAGCTTTGATATGGAGATCCGTTCCTTTGTGGAGGACAAGCTCCAGGGCTATATCCAGCAGGTGCGCCAAGCGCTGGAGACCGCCTGCGGCCAATATGGCGCCAGCTATACCCTGGAGGTGGAGCGGCACAGCGATGTGCTGGACGTGCCCTTGGATTCGCCGGTTTTGCAGCAGATCCAGGAGATCTACCGGCAGATGGGGGTGGAGACCCGGGTGGAGAGCACCTTTGGCGGCTGCGACGCCACCTGGCTGTGCGCCAACGGGATCCGGGCCCTGAACACGGGCACGGGCATGGCCAATGTGCACGGCACTGGGGAAACCATCGCCATAAAGGATCTGGAGACCACCACCCGGATGGTGGAGGCCCTAATGGCCATAACCCAAGGCTGAGCTTACGCTTTCCCTGCGCCCTAGGCGCGTGGAAATAAAAAAATCAGGAGGGAATCAAAACATGAAAAAACTGCTTTGTCTGGCCCTGGCCCTGATGATGGCGCTGACCCTGTTCGGCTGCCGCGCAGAGACCGCCGCCACCGAGGCCCCCGCCGAAGAAGCCCCCGCGGAAGCCCCCGCTGAAGAAGCGACGGAAGCCCCTGCGGAAGGCGAGGCGGAAGCCACAGTGGAGCCCTATAAGATCGGCATCATCACCGGTACCGTATCCCAGGGCGAGGAGGAGTTCCAGGCTGCCCAGAAGATGGCTGCCACCTATGACAACATCGTGACCGCCACCTATCCCGACAACTTCTCCACCGAGACCGAGACCACCATCGCCAACGTGGTGTCCCTGGCTTCCGATCCTGAGGTAAAGGCCATCGTGTTCGTGCAGGCTGTTCCCGGCGCTGCTGCGGCCATCGATAAGGTGCGGGAGACCCGGCCCGACATGCTGTTCATCTGCGGCGTTGTGGCGGAAGACCCGGCGGTTATGGCCTCCAAGGCGGACATCTGCTTCCTGGCGGATGAGCTGACCATGGGCGACTCCATCCCCGCGCTGGCCAACGTGATGGGCGCCAAGACCTTCATCCACTATTCCTTTGCCCGCCACCTGTCCTATGCCACCATCTCCGCCCGGCGCGAGAAGATGATCGCCGCCTGCAAGACCCTGGGCATTGAATATGTGGACGTGACCGCTCCCGATCCCACCGGCGACGCCGGCGTTTCCGGCGCCCAGCAGTTCATCCTGGAGGATGTGCCCCGGCAGGTGGCCCAGTATGGCAAGGATACCGCCTTCTTCTCCACCAACTGCTCCATGCAGGAGCCTTTGATCGTCTCCGTTCTGGAGCAGGGCGCCATCTATCCCCAGCAGTGCTGCCCCAGCCCCTATCACGGCTATCCCGCAGCCCTGGGCATCGATGTGACCGGCCATGAAGGCGACGTTGCCTTCATGCTGAGCTCCATCAAGGAGAAGCTGGATGAGAAGGGTATGGCCGGCCGGTTCTCCACCTGGACCACCCCCGTCAACATGGCCATGGTGGAAGCGGGCGTGCGCTATGCCATCGAGTTCTGCGAAGGCCGCACCAACGGCACCTTTGACCTGGAAGTGCTGGAGCCCATCTTCAAGGAGATCGCCGGCGAAGGCTGCCGCCTGACCCCCTACTCCGACGCCAACGGCACCCTGGACAACTTCCTGATGGTCATGGGCGAATACTATGACTTCGTCAACGAGGCTCCCTATCAGCTGGAGTACTAATCCTAACCACATCGATCTAACGGCATAAAAGCCTTAGGCCGCCGGCTTGCTCGGCAAACCGGCGGCCTCTTTTCTAAGCACACCAACCAAAGGAAAACGTAGCGGCGTATCCCACCTCCGGCTTGCGCCCGAGGTGGCTGCGAAGCATATTGTATGTAGGAGGAAGGAATTTGGAAACTCCATATGTCCTCAGAATGGACAATATTTCCAAAGAATATTATGGCAACCGGGTCCTCAAAAACGTCAATTTGGAAGTGAAAGCAGGGGAGATCCACGCGCTGATGGGCGAAAACGGCGCGGGGAAATCCACCCTGATGAATATCCTGTTCGGCATGCCCGTCATCCATAGCACGGGCGGGTTTGAGGGTACGGTGGAAATCGACGGCAAGCCAGCCGTCATCGATGCGCCCCAAAACGCGATGAACTTTGGCATCGGCATGGTGCATCAGGAATTTATGCTCATCCCTGGTTTTACCATTACGGAAAACATCAAGGTGGGCCGGGAGATCAGCCATCCTTCCGTCATGAGCCGGATCTTTGGCAAGAACCTGGAGACCTTGGATATGAAGCGGATGGCGGCGGACGCCCGCAAGGCCCTGGACGATATCGGCATGGACATCAGCGAATACGTCAAGGTGGCGGGGCTGCCCATCGGTTATATGCAATTTGTGGAGATCGCCCGGGAGATCGATAAAACCGGCATCAAGCTGCTGGTGTTCGACGAGCCCACCGCCGTGCTCACGGAAAGCGAAGCGGAGCGGCTGCTGGCCATTATGCGGCAGATCGCGGACCGGGGGATCGCGATTATCTTTATCACCCACCGGCTGGACGAGGTGATGGCGGTGGCGGATAGCCTGACCGTATTGCGGGACGGGGAATTCGTGGCCCGGCGGGAGGTCAAGGACACCAGCGTGGTGGAGATCGCCGAGCTGATGATCGGCCGCAAGGTGGAAAAGCTGGTGGATGAGAGCGAGGATACCCGCCAGCTGTCCGATACGGACATCGCCCTTTCCCTGCGGGATTTCCACGTGGATATGCAGGGGGAACGGGTCAAAGGGATCGACCTGGATATCCGCAAAGGGGAGATCTTCGGCATCGGCGGCCTGGCCGGCCAGGGGAAGATCGGCATCCCCAATGGGATCATGGGCCTGTACCCCGCCCAGGGGGAGGTGTACGCCTTTGGGGAGCTATTGAACCTGAACAAGCTGGGAGAAGCCCTTTCCCACGGCATCGCCTTCGTATCCGAGGACCGGCGGGGCGTGGGATTGCTGCTGGGGGAATCCATCGAGCAGAACATCGTGTTTTCCGCCTTGCAGATCAAGGGGGATTTCCTTGGGCCGTTAAAGCTGCTCAATCAGCATAAGGCCAAGCAGCACGCCCTGGATATGATCAAACTCCTGGACATCCGCTGCACCGGCCCCCATCAGGCGGCGGGCAGCCTTTCCGGCGGCAACCAGCAAAAGGTATGCTTGGCCCGGGCCTTGACCATCAACCCCAAGATCCTCATCGTATCCGAGCCCACCCGGGGCATTGACATCGGCGCCAAAAAACTGGTGCTGGAGCATCTGGTGAAGATCAACCGGGAGCAGGGGATCACCATCGTCATGGTGAGTTCCGAGCTGGTGGAATTGCGGTCCCTGTGCGACCGGATCGCCATCGTTTCCGACGGTAAGCTGGCCCGGATCATGCGGCCGGATGATTCCGATGCGGAATTCGGCCTGGCCATGGCCGGCTCCAGAAAGGCGGGTGCGTAAGCATGAAAGAAAAGCTGAAAAAAACCTATGAAGCCGTGGGCTTGCCCCGCTTGCTCATCATCTGCTTCTTCCTGGCGCTGCTGCTCTCCTCGGGCTCCCTGGAGCTATCCATCCCCAGCCTGTTGGGGGATACGGTGCGCCGGTGGGTCATGTACGGCATATTGGTGCTGGCCATGGTGCCGGCGGTGCAATGCGGCATCGGTCTGAATTTCGGCGTGAGCCTGGGCATCGTGGGCGGCCTGTTGGGCGCCACCATCGCCATTGAGCTGGAATTTGCCAACCCCTGGATCAGTCTGGCGGTGGCCATGGTGGTGGGTACGGCCATCGCCACCGTGTTCGGCATGGGCTACGGCCTGCTGCTGAACCGGGTCAAAGGCTCGGAAATGACGGTATCCACCTATGTGGGCTTTTCCACCATCGCCTTTATGAACATCGTTTGGCTGTCCCTGCCCTATAAAAACGGCGAAATGATCTGGCCCCTGGGCGGCGCCGGCCTGCGGAATACCATCAACCTGAATTCCAGCTTCGGCGAGGTGCTCAGCAATACGCCCCTTTCCATCAACATCAGCCAACAGGGCGTCACCTTTGGGGAAAAAGCGGCGGAGCTGAATGCGGCTGCCGTTGGGTTCTATATCCCCACAGCCGCCCTGCTGCTCTTCTTTGCGGTTTGCTTCTTGATGTGGCTGTTCATGCGCAGCAAGGTGGGCTTGGCCATGAGCGCAGCGGGCGCCAACCCCAAGTTTGCCCAGGCCACCGGCATCAATGTGAACAACATGCGCATCCTGGGCACCACCATTTCCACCGCCCTGGGCGGCGCAGGCATTGTGCTGTACGCCCAAAGCTACGGCTTCTTGCAGCTGTATAACGCCCCCTTGATGATGAGCTTCCACTGCGTGGCGGCCATCCTCATCGGCGGCGCATCCATCGCCCGGGCCCGTATCTCCCACGTCCTGTTGGGTACGTTCCTGTTCCAGGGGCTGCTGGCGGTGGCGCTGCCGGTGGTGAACAAGGTCCTGCCGGAGGGCAACCTTTCGGATATCATCCGGATCATCATCTCCTACGGCATCATCCTTTACGCCCTGTCCAAAACCAAGCAAGGAGGGAAAGGCGATGCGTGATTTTAATCGATCCCTGAAAAAGTGGATGGGGAATAACATGGTGGTGGTGCTGTTCGTGCTGCTGTGCATCGGCGCCATCTACGCTTCCAAAAATCCGCTTACCTTCGTTGCCAGCGAGCTGTTCACCCGGATCGGACGCAACGGTTTTATGGTGCTTTCCCTGCTGATCCCGGTGCTGGCGGGCATGGGCCTGAACTTCAGCATCGTCATCGGGGCCATCGCCGCCCAGATCGCTGTGTTTTGGGTGGTGTATTGGGGCTTTAGCGGCATTGAAGGCTTCCTGCTTTGCGTGCTGCTGAGCACCCCCCTGGCCCTCTTGTTCGGCATGCTGGTGGGCAAGCTCTTCAACCGGATGAAGGGCGCGGAAATGATCGCCGGCTTGGTGCTGGGCTATTTTGCAGACGGCTTGTATCAGCTCTTCTTCCTGTATATCATCGGCGGCGTGATCCCCATGGGGGAATCCAGCCTGCTGATCAGCGGCGGCATCGGCGTTAAAAATACGGTAGACTTGGCCAACAATATCAAATATGCCCTGGATAACGTATCCATGCTCACCGTGCTGGAAGTGGCCTTCTATGCCCTGGTGGCCATCACCCTGATCAAAGTGCTGCTCCGGCTCGCTAAAAAGGAACAGGCCGGCTTGGGCGGCAGCCTGAAGCAGGATCTGATCCTGCTGGCCATTGGGGTGGCGATATACGCCCTGAGCTACATCCCCTTTGTGGAGGCCTTCCTGGCCAGCGACCGGCTGCTGCTTCTGGACGCGGCCACCATCCTGGCGGTGGGGACCGTTGCCTATCAGGCACTTAAGTTGGTCTGGAAAACGTGTATCCGCAAAGAGGCCAACTATAAGATCCGGCGGCCTTTGATCCTGATCGGGATCACGGCGGTGCTATATGCCCTCACCTATATCAAGCCCATCGAGGAGATCCTTCTGTATGTGCGGATCCCGGTGACCACCTATCTATGCATTGCGGCCCTGTGCGGCTTCAATAACCTCTTGCTGGGCACCCGCTTAGGCCAGAACATGCGCACCGTGGGCCAGAGCCGCACCGTGGCCAACGCGGCGGGCATCAACGTGGACCGGACCCGGGTGATCGCCATGGTGCTCTCCACCATGTTGGCCTGCTGGGGCCAGCTGATCTACCTGCAAAACATCGGTACCTTCTCCACCTACGGCGCCCATACCCAGGTGGGCCAATTTGCCATCGCGGCCCTGCTGGTGGGCGGCGCCAGCGTGCAGAAGGCCAATAACAAGCAGGCCATCATCGGCGTGATCCTGTTCCATACCCTGTTCATCGTGGCGCCCCAAGCGGGCAAGGAGCTGTTTGGCAACGCCCAGCTGGGCGAATACTTCCGGGTATTCGTTGCCTATGGCGTAATCGCCGTATCCTTGGCCATGCACGCTTGGCAGAAGGCGGCCCCGGTCAAGGAGGAACCCAAGACGGCTGTTCCCGCGGCGCAGAAACAATAAGCCCCTGGAATACAAGGCCAGAAACAAACGGCCCCGGCAATGTTGCCGGGGCTTTATTGATTGGAGGCGGCTCAGCGATGGTATAGGAAGATGCTGACAATGCTCAAAAAGAGCTGTAGGCCAAACAGTGCATAGCAGATATCCCGGCGAAGCTGGTCCTTGCGCCGCTTGAAGATCTCTACGCCGATCAAAGGCACCACGGGAATTATGCCCGCATACAGGACAAAGGGCAGGTTCATGGGATCGCTTCCTTTCCGGTGTTACAGGGTATATATGCATGGTACCATGGGAAACGGCGGTTTTTCCATAGTAGGTTGCTGGAAAAAGCGGGCGCGGGGGGGCGGCGGCGTTTGGCAGGCCGGGGGGCCTTTGGCCCCCCGGCCTGCCAAACCAAAGCCGGGGCCCAAGGCCCCGGCTTTATGGGCGCTCCGCGCCCCCGCCGCCCCCCTAGGGCGCAGCGCTTCCAGCCTCCCCCCGTCTAACCGGGGACGTTCCCGCCGGGGACGCTTAGGGTTCCCCGCGGCCTATTCCAGGCCGAATAGGCTGCGCTTTTGCTGGTTTACAGCGGGAAGCTTCCCGATATACGTCTCGATGTCCTTGGGATTGGGGATCCGTTCCACCCGGCGCTCCCCGCCAAAGATGCGCTTGCTCATGGCCCCGGCCCCGTGGGCCAGAATGGAGGTGGTCTCCTCCATCATATCCACATTGTATAGGCAAATGGCCCCGGGCTTGGCATAGCCCACGTTTTCCAAATTTCCCCGCATATACTTTTGCCGATACATATAGTAGGGGATCAGGCCCATCCGGGCAGCCGTCAAACGGCCCATGCCCACCATCTGCTCCACCGTCTGAGGAGCTGGCAGGGGGTATTCCGCCAAATGGGCTTTCAAGCCGGAGGAACGCTTGATGGCCAAGGTGTGCACCGTCAGGTTTTCCGGGGCCATGCGTTGGATCTCCTCCAGGGTGCGGGCCATATCCGCAACGCCCTCCCCGGGCAGACCGGCGATCAGGTCCATATTGATGCTAGCAAATCCGATTTCCCGAGCCATGGCATAACAGGCCCGGATATCCGCCGGGGTGTGCTGGCGTCCAATGCGGACGAGGGTTTTCTCGTTCATGGTTTGGGGATTGATGGAGATCCGACCCACGCCCAGATCCCGCATCAGGGTCAACTTTTCCCGGGTGATGGTATCCGGCCTTCCCGCCTCCACCGTCAGCTCCCTGCCGTAGCCGCCATAGGCGTCTAGGGCGCATTCCAGCACCTGGGCCAGCTCGTCCCGGGTCAATACGGTAGGGGTACCCCCGCCCACATACATAGCCCGCAGGGTATAGCCTGCCTCCCGCATCAAGGCGGCCCCCATGCGGATATCCGTCTGCAAGGCGGTCAAATAGGCCGCCATATCGGTTTTGGGGCCCCGGACCTGGCTCAGAAAGGAGCAATAAAGGCACCGGGTGGCGCAAAAGGGGATGCCGATGTATACGTCCAGATCCCTGGGCGTCTGCTCCCGCAGCACCGGGGCCTGGGCGGCGTTGATCTCCGCGCACAGCCGCAGCTTGTCCAGGGATACATCGAATTCCTCCTGCATGATCCGCTTGGCTTCCTCGGGGCCCTCCCCCTCCACCAGTTCCCGAAGCAGCCGGGTGGGCCGGATGCCCGTCAGGGAGCCCCAGGGCAGTTTGGCTTCCGGAAAGAGCCTGCACAGCGCCCGGAACATGGCGATCTTCACGCAGCGTTTTTCATACCGCTTTTGCACCAGTTCGTTGCCCGCCACCGGGGGATGGACATAAGTATATTCCGCCTGGCGCAAGCTGCCCTCCTGCATGTAGGCGGCCTTGGCATGGGCCTGCCAGGTCTCCCCCAGTTCCAAGATCACGCTGGCTTCCCCCTCCCCCGGAGCCAGGGGCCCGGTCTCCTCCAGGGGGAGCACCTCAGGATCTGGGAAAAACAGCCGGATCTCCTCGGCGATGTCGTTGAAAAACCCAGGCCGGTTGGTATAGAGCCTTACCATTGGTCCGCCGCCAGCTTCATGTAAGGGTTGTAGCGCCGCTCATGCTCCAGCGTAGTGGCGCCGCCATGGCCGGGCAACAGCTTATAGTCCCCTTCCAGGTCAAACAATTCCCGCTGAATGGAAGCCTGTAGGGTAGCCGGGTTCCCGCCGGGCAAGTCGCAGCGGCCCACGTTCTCCTGGAAGATGGTATCCCCCACGAAGATCACCCGGTCGGGGGCATAGATGTAGCAGGTGCCTCCCAGGGTATGGCCGGGGGTGGCGGCTACCCGGAGGGGGATGCCCGCCGGGGCGATCTGTTCGCCCCCTGAAAGCTCCACATCCGCCTGGCAGGGTTCCACGGGATAGATGCCCCGGCCCAGGCTGAAGGCGGGGTCGTGGAGGCCCACCGCATCCGGCTTGCCGATGTACACCTTGGCGCCGGCCTGCTGCAAGCGGGCCACCCCCAGGATGTGGTCATAATGGCAATGGGTCAGCAGCACCGCCTTACAGGTAAGGCCCCGCTCCTGCAAAAAGGGCAGCACCCGGGGCCGGATATCCGCCGGATCCACCACAAAGCATTCGCCTTCGTTGCCCCCGGATACCACATAGGTGTTGACCCCCATGGGGCCTGTATGAAGGCATTCAATATGTATGGTCATGGGTCATTTCCTTTCTATGGAGAATCAAGTTATCCCTTCGCGCCCCGCCATAAGGCAAGGTCAAAACAGCCGTTTGCTTTCCAATAGGATGGTCACCGGCCCATCGTTCACCAAAGCGACCTGCATTTCCGCCCCAAAGCGGCCGGTCTCCACCGGCACGGACTGGGACAGCCGCCGGATGGCGTATTCGTAAAGGGGGATGGCCTGTTCCGGCCGGGCGGCCTTGATGAAGCTGGGTCTGCGGCCATGGCGGGCGTCCCCGTAGAGGGTAAACTGGGAGATCAGCAGGATCGCCCCGTTCACATCCAGGATGCCCAGGTTCATCTTGCCCTGGTCATCCTCAAAGACCCGCAGGCCGATGATCTTATCGCAGATATAGTCTGCGTCCTGCTCCGTATCCACGTCCTCGATGCCCAGCAGCACCATATATCCCCGGCCGATCCGGCCCACAGTCTCCTGGCCGATGGTCACCTTTGCTTCTGAAACCCGTTGTATAACCGCTCGCATACCTTATACGTTGATCCGGTAGACCCGGTTGACCCCCCGGATCTTGCCGATGCTCTTGAGGATATTATCCAGCTGCTCCGCGCTCACCACGTCGAAGGAAAGCTGGACCCACACGATGTCGTTTTTGTCGGTTTTGGCGCTCATGGTCACGATGGAGATGTTCATGTTGGCCAGCACCTGGGATACCTCCATCAGAAGGCCGGTGCGCTCCTGGCCCTCCACCTGGATGGAGGCGGTATAGGAGCTCTTGGCGTCCCCGGCCCAGCGCGCCTCCACGATCCGGTCCGGGTCCAGCATCAGGTCCCCGATGTTGGGGCAATCCTTCCGGTGGATGGATACCCCCCGGCCCCGGGTCACATAGCCTAGGATGTCGTCCCCAGGCAAGGGGCTACAGCAGCGGGCAAAGCGCACCGCCATATCCGCGTTCCCCTGGACGATGACCCCGGCGTTGTGGCTGGATTTTTCCGGCGCCCGGCCGTCCCCGGCCTCCATGTTTTCCAGCCGTTCCCGCAGGGCGGCCTCCCGCCGTTCCTTGCGCACCTGCTCCAATAGCTTGTGGGTCACCTGGCCGGTGGTCACGCCCCCGTAGCCTACGGCCGCATAAATGTCCTCCGGCTCGTTCATGTTGAACCGCTTGAGCAGCTCCGCAAAATATTCGCTTTTTGCCGCCTCCGCAAAGGTATAGCCCTGGCGCTTGAGGGATTCGGCGATCATCTCCTTGCCCCGCTGGACGTTTTCCGCCCGGTTGGCCTTTTTGAACCACTGGCGGATCTTGGCCTTGGCCTGCTGGGTCTTGACGATCTTGAGCCAGTCCCGGCTGGGGGAGGCGTTGGGGGAGGTGATGATCTCCACCACGTCGTTGTTTTTCAGCTTGTAATCCAGCCGCACAATGGCGCCGTTCACCTTGGCGTGCTGGGTCTGGTTACCCACGTTGGAGTGGATGCGGTAGGCGAAATCCAGGGGGGTGCTGCCGGTGACCAGGTCGATGATCCGGCCCTGGGGGGTAAGCACATACACGTAGTCGCTGAAGAAGTCCTTGCGGATGTTCTCCACAAACTCCCGGGTGGTATCGCTGTAGTTTTCCATCTCCAGGGCTTCCCGCAGCCAGGCCAGCTTGCTGTCCAAGTCGTCCTGGGAGCCCCGGCCCTCTTTGTACATCCAGTGGGCCGCGATGCCGTATTCCGCCGCCCGGTGCATCTCGTGGGTACGGATCTGCACCTCAAAGGGCATCCCGCTTCCCTCCCCGGAAAACAGGGTGGTATGGATGGAGCGGTACATGTTGGTTTTGGGCATGGCGATATAGTCCTTAAACCGCCCCGGCACCGGCCGCCACAGGCTGTGGATCAAACCCAGGGCCGCATAGCAGTCCTTCACCGTATTCACGATGACCCGCACGGCGATCAGGTCGTAGATCTCCTCCAACTCCTTGTTTTGCTTGACCAGCTTTTTGTAGATGCTGTACAAATGCTTTGGCCGGCCGCTGACCTGGGCCTCGATCCCGGAGGCGGCCAGCTGCTCCTCCACGGTGGCGATCACCGTGTTCAGGGTGCGCATGTGCTCTGCCTGCTGGGGGGCGATGGCGCTCTTGAGCTTACGGTATTCCTCCGGCCAGATGTACATAAAGCACAGGTCTTCCAGCTCGCACTTGATGGCACCCATGCCGAACCGATGGGCCAAGGGCGCGTAAACCTCCAGGGTCTCCTTGGCCTTGCGGATGCGCTTTTCCTCGCAGCAATATTCCAGGGTGCGCATATTGTGGAGCCGGTCCGCCAGCTTGATGATCACCACCCGCACGTCCTTGGCGATGGCCAGGAACATCTTGCGCAGGTTCTCCGCCTGGGCTTCCTCCCGGGTCACCAGCTCCCGGTTACCGGTCTTGGTCAACTTGGTGACCCCGTCCACCATCTCGGCGATGTCCTTACCGAACAGGTTGGCCAGCTTCTGGGCGTCCACGTCCTTGCCGTCCTCGATCACATCGTGGAGCAACCCGGCGATCACCGTATGGCTGTCCATGCCCATTTCGCTGAGCATGATGGCTACCTGCTCCGGATGGATGTAATAGGGCTCCCCGCTTTCCCGCTTCTGATCCGCGTGGGTCTGCTTGGCAAAGTCGATGGCCTTTTGCAGCAGCTCCATCTCCCCGGGGGTGAACTTGGGTGCGCAGGCTTTTATGAGGGCGTCCTGACCATCTCCCTGTTCTACCGTTGCCGGTAGGGCAGGGACAGGTTCCGCGATGGCAAGCTCCAGACGCTCCTTTTCTTTTTGTTCCATTTGCTCCATGCCCACACCTCCTAAAAAACATCCCGCGGGAATAAGCGCAATTCTCTATAAATACAACGGGAGAGACCAGCGGTAATGGCCGCTGATCTCTCCCCCAATGCCTGTCAATAGCTGACCGCTGCGTCCACGTCGTAATCCTGCAGCAGTGTTCGGCCACCCAGGTCGGAAAGCTCGATGGCAAATCGGGCGGCTACCACCTGTCCCCCCGCCTGTTCCACCAAGCGTATGGTGGCAAGGGCCGTACCGCCGGTAGCCAAAAGGTCGTCCACGACCAATACCCGCTGGCCGGGCTGGATGGAATCCGTATGGATCTCCAGGGCGTCGGTGCCATATTCCAAGGCATACTCGTGGCGGATGGTATCGCAGGGCAGCTTGCCGGGCTTACGGGCCAATACAAAGCCAGCGCCCAAGGCATAAGCCAGGGCAGACCCCAGCACAAAGCCCCGGGCTTCCGGGCCCACCACCAAATCCACCTGTTTGCCGCCCAGGCTCTCCACAATGCCGTCGATCAATTGCCGGTAGGCAGCCGGATCTTTAAACAGGGTTGTTACGTCCCGAAAGAGAATGCCCTCTTTGGGGAAATCCGGGATGGTACGAATGGTATCCTTAAGATCCATGGTTTTCCTCCTGCTGATATTACTGGGGTAACGCGGCAATGGCCGCATACAGCTCACTTTCCATCAAATCCCGTTGGGCTGGGGCTGGAACAGGCACGATGCCCTGATCCGCCTTTGCAAAGCCCAGCTCTAGCATGATGTCCACCGCCAGGCAGGCCATATACCGAGGTTTTTGGGCCAGGGCGCTCAGGTGATCCGCCAACTCCTCCCGGCTATAGAACCGCCGGGCGCTCCCCCGGAAGATGCGATAAAACCCCGCCATATCCTCCCGGGTAAAGGACAAGGCTGGCAGAGGCAGGGCAGGGCCGCACAGGATCTCGCTATCAGGCGAAAGGGCCCGGAGCTTCTCCACCACCCCCTGGCGGGCGCCGTCGTAGCACACCACCCGCCGGTAGCGGCGGATGTCCAGCTGCGCCAGGATGGGAGCCAGCACCACCCCTCCATAGGCGCAGGGGCCGGACTGGTTTTTGTAAAAATCCACATCCACCCAGCCGAACAGATCCCTTTCCCCCAGCAGGGTCAAAAGCCGTTGGGCCCCTTGCTGGGTAGCGCACAGGGCCAGGGTGCCGTTTGCCCGTTTCCACTGTTCTTCCAGATAGGCGTCCAAGCCTTCTGTCACATCATGGACACATCCTTTATTATACAAAATATTCTGGGAAAATGCATCCACAAATTTCTCTGTCCGCTGGTTCAAATAGCCCGTCGGGTCTTGGATCTCACCGCCCCGCAGCACCTCCGCCCGCAATTGCAGCAGGCGCTGGCCGTTCCAATCGTTTCGCTGGGGGGTGTAGATCATATCGCAGCGTTCCTGCTGGAGCAGGGCGTCAAACCGGTGGCCCATGCCCCAGGCCACCACTTCCCCATAGCTGTCCCCCTGCACGGCGGTGGCCTTTAAATGGTTGCCGTTTTCCCCGATCCTGCGCACATTCCGCAGCAGTACTCCGTCCGTGCGAAAAGCAGGCTCCGGATTCCCCTCCCCGAAGGGCTCCAGCCGGGACAGTTCCTCCGCCAGGGCCAAGGATAACTCCCCCAAGCCCACCGTCTCCTCATACTGGGCGCAGGGGATGAACCGCTCCCAGGGCTCCCCGGCCTGCAAAGCCGTCTCCACCCCCTTGACCAGGGCTGGAAAGCATTCCGCCGGCAGGGACGCCCCCGCCGCATAGGCGTGGCCACCAAAGCGGGTAAATAGCCCCTCATTGGCCACCAAGGCCTTATAAATATCCACCCCCGGGATGGACCTGGCCGATCCGGTCAGCAGCCCGTCCCGCAGGGCAAACAGCATGGTGGGCCGCCAATATCGCTCCGCCACCCGGGCGGCGGCAATGCCGATGACTCCCGGGTTCCAATCGGGGCTTTGCAGCAGGATGCTGCGCTGGTCCGTCAGGTCCTGCGCCTGCAGCATCCGTTCCACATCCTGTAAGATAGCGTTTTCCTCTGCCTTCCGCTGGCTGTTGAGCTTGTCCAACGCCTCCGCCATCTCCGCCGCCCAGGCTTTATCCCGGGTGCGCAGCAGCTCCACGCACTGGCCCGCATCCTCCAGCCGGCCCGCCGCGTTCAGCCGGGGGGCGAACCGGAAGGCCAGATCCCGGGCGGTCAACCGGCTGCCCTTGGGGTTTGCCACCCGGTTCAACGCCTGCAGGCCCACGCAGCATTCTCCCCGGTTCAGCGCCCCCAACCCCAGGGCCACCAAGGCCCGGTTTTCCCCGGTAAGGGGCATTACATCCGCAGTGGTAGCCAGGGCTACCAGGGGCAAAAATCCCATTGCCCCCTCCTTCCCCAGAAGGGCGCAGGCCAGCTTATAAGCCGTGCCCGCCCCGCACAGATCCGGGTTGGGATAGGCATTCCCCGGCAGGGTATGGCACAGGATCGCCGCCGCATCCGGCAGGGTGTCCCCGCACAGATGGTGGTCCGTTACAATCACGTCCATCCCCAGCTCCCGGGCCAGCCGGATCTCCTCCAGGGCCTTGATGCCGTTGTCCACCGTAAGGATCAATTGGGTGCCCGCCTTGGCCAGCTCCTCCACCGCAGCCAGGTTCATGCCATAGCCCTCCCGGTGCCGGGAGGGGACATGGTAAAAGGCCTGGGCCCCCAGCTGTTCCAGGGTCCCCAGCATGATGGCCGTGGCGCACACACCGTCCACATCGTAGTCCCCGTATACGCAGATCCGCTGCCCCTTTTCCGCCGCCTCCCGGAGCCGGGCCACGGCCTTGTCCATATCCCGGAACAAAAAGGGATCGTATAGCTGGGCCGCCGAGGGGTGCAAAAATGCCTCCATGGCCTCCCCCGTCCGGGCGCCCCGGGCATAGAGCATCCGGGCCAGCCGGGGGGAGATCCCCTGGGGAAGCTCCAGCTCCTTAGGCATGGGGGGACTGGGGAGTTTTTCAAAGCGCAGCATGGCTATTCCATATGCTCCAAAGCGTAGATGCCCAGGGCCAGCTCTGTGCGCTTGCGCAAAAATTCGCAGGTGCGCTGGTACGGCTTATGAATATCCCCGTTATACAGATACGCGTTGGCCGCGCAGCCGCCGGAACAGAAATACTTGGCCCAGCAGCGCCGGCATTCCGGCTTATCCAGCAAGGTACAGCCTTGGAACAGATCCCGGATCCGAGTATCCAGCTCCCCTGTGATCACGCTACCCATCTTCATATCCTGATGACCCACAAATTGATGGCAAGGGTAAATATCCCCTTCCGGGGTCACCGCCACGTATTCCACCCCCGCCCCGCAGCCGGCGATCCGCTTTTTCAAGCAGGGACCCCCGGATAGATCCACCATAAAGTGGAAGAAATTCAACCAAGTCTCGGGCTTTTGCCGGCTTTCAAATACGTAATCCGCCAGGGTGTCGTACTCCTCCAATACCCTTTGCACGTGGGACTCCAAAATGGCGTAGGGGCTATCATCCGGCAGCACCACCGGCTCCAGGGAAAGCTGCTCAAACCCCAGCGACCTTAGATGCTTCACATCCTGGGTGAAATCCAAATTCTTCGCCGTAAAGGTGCCCCGGATGTAGTATTCCTTATCCCCCCGCCGGGCCACCAGCTTTTTCATATTGGCCAGGCACAGGTCGTAGGAACCCTTGCCGTTGGCGGTGGGCCGCATGGCGTCCTGCACCTGGGGCCGGCCGTCCAGGCTCAGCACGATGTTGTGCATCTCCTCGTTGAGGAAATCGATGATCTCGTCGGTCAGCCCCAGGCCATTGGTGGTGATGGTGAAATTGATCTGCTTATCAAAGCGTTTCTCCAGCTCCCGGCCATAACCCACCACCGCCCGGACGGTCTCCATATTCATCAGGGGTTCGCCCCCGAACAGGTCCACCTCCAGGTGCTTCCTATGGCCGGAATGGGCGATCAAAAAGTCCAGGGCTTTGCAAGCCACCGCCGGGGGCATCATGCCCCGGGGACCGTGGAATTCCCCCGTATCCGCAAAGCAGTAACGGCAGCGCAGGTTGCAATCGTGGGCCACATGCAGGCACATGGACTTGATCACCTGCTCCCCCGTCTGGCCTTCGGGCGGCACGGGCTCCGGGGCGTCCATACTGCCCGCCGCCCGCAGCGCCTCCACTTCCTCCACGATCTCCCGGATCTGCCGCTCCGGATAGGGCAGGGCGTATACATCCCAGCCCTTTTCCAGGGCCTGCACCACCGCAAAGGCCGGCTCATCCACGCTGTGCAGCGCGCCGCTCTCCACGTCCAGGATCAGGTTATAGTCATGAAATCGAAATGCGTGTATCAATCAGGGACCTCTTTCTTTCTCATCGTGCGCAGCAGGCGCGCCGGCATCCCGGCGTCCTGCCGCTGGGTTTGCCCGTTGATATAAGAAAGCACCGGCGGGCATAGGCACCCTTCGGTCGTTTTCTTATGGCAGCGGGCCTGTACGGATAGGCTGATTGGCGGGCAAACCCCTGCCCACTGCAAAGGAAAAGCAGTAATTCATGCAAAATTACTGCTCATCATGGCATTTCGCGTATGGGCAGGGGTCCCCTGCCTTACTTAGCCTGCTTTTGGCACTTCTGGTTGGCCACGGTGCAGGACGTCTTGCAGGCAGACTGGCAGGAAGCCTGGCACTCGCCGCAGCCGGTATTCGCAGAAGCGTTGATGCAGGGCTTTTCGATGGTAACGATATGCTTCATAAAAAAATCCTCCAACAAATCCAACATACTTCTATAACATTATACATGACGGGCAATTGCCTTACAAGGGTTATTTAAACATTTGCCACACCAACACCCCAAACAAGCCGGCTGCCGCCGCCATAGCCACATCCGATAGAATGGCCAGGGAAAGGATAAAGGTCTGGGACAGCAGGGAAAAGAGCAAAAAAGCCAAAAGGCTGTACAGGACGCTGCCCAGCATTCCCCAAAGCCAATACCGGCTGCCCGTGGCCCGGCGGGCCAGGAGCCCGGCAAAGGCCGCGCAGAGCACCTTGATGGCAGTGGTGGCCGCTCCCATGGTATCCGTGCCCAGCCAATTTTGCCGCAGGGCGACCGCATAAAGTACCACCAAGCCCAAGCTGGCCAGCACCCCCCACAGGGCGGCCCGCAAAAGGACCAACACCGGGGGACGGGGTTTTGCCTGGGGTTTTCTGGCCGGCCTGGCCAAAGTGCGCGTCGCTTGCATGGGCCACCTCCGCATATCCATGATTTGGGTTCCTAACCATATATATGCGGCAATCTTTTGGGCTATGCGGATTTTCTCTGCATATGGCAGGGGCCGTCAGGATTCCCCATAGCAAAGGGAGGAATGGCTACGCCAATCCTCCCGCAAAAGCAAGGGATACATTTTTCGCTGCTGCCGGCAAATGCATGAACCGGCTGCCCTTCTCCCCATGGGGAGATTATTACTTGGTTTCGGCCACGCCGTCATCCATGGTGGCTTCCACCGGCACGTTCTCCACGTTGGCGATGGCGCCCCGGGCGAATACCAGGCGAACTTTGTCCGGGCCCACGGTCAGGGTGACGATATCGTCCCGCAGGGCGCTGACGGTGCCGTAAATACCGCCGATGGTGCGTACACGATCCCCTACCTTGATGGCGGCAAGCATATCTTTGATCTTCTTTTCACGCTTGCGCTGGGGGATGATCATCAGTGCGAACATACCGATCATCAGGATGATCAGCAGCCCGCCGCTGCTCATGAAACTGGAGATGCCGGAGAGGGCGTCACTTGGCATTTTGCTTTTCCTTCCTTATGTATAGATTTTCCCAAAGCGCGGCTTGCGCCAAAGCCCAAGCCACCGTTTACAACGATTGTACCTTAAAGCAGGCTGTCCGTCAAGAAATCCCCATCCCTGTAACATTCTGTTAACGCTTTGTAACATTATACCAGCGGGGATTCCGGGAGCCGGGCGCGATATTTTTTCAGCAAATAGGCCGGGTAATAGGATAATTTCGCCCGGCGCAGCCCCTCCAGACCCATGTCCTCCTCCCGGTTGATATAGCGCACATCCGTCCAGGCGTGGGCCACAAACTCCCGGTTGATCAGCGGGTACAATCCCGGGACATCTGCATCCGCCTTTTCAAAGTAGATCACCGCCATATTCTGGCTGATCCGCTCCCCCAGGCTGAATGCCCGCAGCTTACCGTCCATGCGGATGGCCCCGCCGACCAGCTCCAGCTCCTGCATATGGGCAAAACCGGTCTCCAACGCCACCCGTTCCCCCCGGACGCCAAATACCTCCAGGTCCCGGCCTTCCAGCCATTTTTCATAGACCTCCATACATTCCGGAACCAGCGCCGGAGTCACCGGCTCATAGGTATAGGTATATTGGGAAAGGAACTGGTTGATATGGTTCCGTTTCCCATGGTAGCGTTTCCCTGTAAGGGTGCGCAGATCTTCCATATTATATACATAATCGAAGTTGTCCCGGTCTTCCTCCAAAATATACCCCGCCGCTTCAAAATAGGGAGCCCATGCCTGGGCGATCCCCCGGAAGGAAGGGGCATAACCCATCCCCCTTAGATGCGCCGCCGCCCTGGCAATGGCCCGGGGATAATCCGCTGGGTCCAGAGGCAGAGGCGCCAGCATGAAGGGCGCCAGGTGGGGGAAGGTATAAAGAATGTACAATACATCCATTTCCTGGGCAATATGGATATATCCGCCCTGTCCCCACATGAGCAGGCTGGGAAAGGTATACTCCGAATTTTCCACCTGCAGGGGCTTGATATACCGGTGTACCAGCTCCCGCATTTCCAGGCGTACCGGTTCAAATTGCAGCGTTTTCGTTCCTTGTTCCATACACCAATTCCTTTTACAAATTTATCCGCGTAGCTATTGTACCCATTTTGCCAAAGAATTGCAAGGCTAAGGCGTCGGAATGGGGCGTGCTTGCTCCCTTCCTTCCCCGCCCCGCTACGCCCCGGGGCTGTCTCTTATACACATCTGACGCTGCCGACGATATGCAGTGTGTAGA
>OJPZ01000341.1_pt1 | contig 25523 bp, 22 predicted proteins | sample 1598611 | NCBI WGS metagenome assembly OJPZ01 (sample SAMN03922494, study PRJEB24848) | human gut metagenome | isolation source: stool sample | host: Homo sapiens | place: Germany | collected 2011-11
TTGCTTTGCCGAGCCGCCACAGTCGAAGCGGCGCATTCCTTTGCGCCGCAAACCCACGAAGGCGCCCGTTTTAGCGTAGCCGAGCGCCGTTCCCGCGAAAGCGACATGCGGATGGTTTTGGTGCTACCTTTTGATGTCAAAAGCCCTAATCCAATCTAACTATCTGCCAAACAGCGTATAATAAAATCCAAGGTAATGATTTGTCAACTCTAAAGGACGTGTCCTTTGCATTCCATTTTAACTTGTTAAAGACTCCGATACAAAGATAGGAAATATGCAGAAAATAGGCAAAAAATCTTATAGTATTGGAGTGAGGCAAGTTCTACTACTCGTCGAGCCTGACCTTCTCGCCCAATGGCGTGAAGGCCGACGGCAACTCACCATCAGCGGCGGCAAGCTGAACATCTCCGTGACGGGGGTAAGCGACGGTTCCGAGGGGCTGGAAAGCAAGGCGATACTTACCGTTACTGGCGGGGAGGTCGAAAGACAGGCAAGCACTCGGGAAATACCCTTGCGCCGGTTTCGGGCGTAAGGGTATTTTTCCGAGTGCCTGCTCCACGTCAATGCCAGCAAAGTTCTTTTTTATTCCACGATCACCGCACGGTTGAGTTCGGGTTCTGCGAAGCGGTTGTTCGTATCGCCTTCGGCCACTTTCTTGAGACGGTCTTTCGAGATGCCGTACTTGTTCACCAACAGGTCGTAAACATACTGCATGCGCTGTTCGCTCAAACGTTGGTTGAGTTCCTTGCTGCCGGTTGCCTTGTCGGCCGAGCCGATCAGCGTGAACGTCTTGTCCTTGTCGGCCTGAATGGCGTGCTTTACATAGAACTCCAGGTTCGTCAGTTCTTTCTTGTCGAGCGTAGCCTTGCCGATGGAGAAGAACAGCACTACGGGCGAAGCCGAAACGGTCGGAATGGTGGTGGTAACCGTTTCGGGCTTGCGGTTGCGCAGCGCTTCGTTCTCGTCGGCAAGAGTCCTGTTCCTGCCTGCGAGGTCGGCGTTGCTGCTTTCCAACTCCTTGATGCGTTTCATGTAAGGCGTATAGTCGGGCACTGCGGCCGGCTGCACGCGCTTGAAGCCACGACGGTTGAGCTTGAATGTCAGACCTGCCGTCACCGAAGTCATGCCCTCGCCCCTGCTGCCGCGTGCCACACCGTCGAAACGCTGGTTCACGAACATGTGACGCGCCTCGAGGGTCAGGTCCAAGAGGTTGCACAGCCGGATGTTGTTCAACAGACCGAGGCTTACGGCCAGCTCGTTCTTGTGCGCGTCATTGCCGTAGGAACGGGCCCATCCGGCACCGATGAAAGGTATGAAATTCCATGTACGGGTCTCTTTATAGCCGCTCACGGCATTCGAGAAGTTCCACATGAAGTCGCCGTGCAGGTACGATATGCCGAATTCCTCCTTGAACATGCCGCCGCCGGCACCGCCTTTGGCATAGATGCCATCCGGTGTCCATCCTTTGGCGTTGATGCCCGAATAGCCGATGCGGGCACCGACCGAGGGAGTGAACCATTTGCCGACATTGATGTCCAGCGCCGGAGCCAGACGCTTGCCGAACGAACCCCAAGAGTCGTTCTCGCCATGATAGACATTTACTCCGCCGGCAACGCCGATGAAGATGTTGTCGAAAAAGCGGTTGGTTTCATACGGCCCTCGCACGATCTTGTTGTCCGCGTTGCGATTACCGTTTTCCTGCGCCATAATGCAGACGGATGCCAGCATCAGAGACAAGGTCAGAAGACCTTTGAGAATAGTGTTGGTTCTCATAATTCTAAGTCGGGTTCTATCGGATCCTTGATATATAATTCATATTGCCTCGCACCAGACAGCAGAACCCTTTATCTGCCTGCCTCGGGCGTTCATATCGGTTCGCGCTTTCGTTTTTCGAACATGCGCCGATCATGATCAAAACTGCTCCTAATCCTAAAAACGGCTTTTGAATCGTCAAAAAGCATGACCTGTGCCTCCGCAAACAAGTCTCCCCCCCCCTGTAGGACGAAAAAAGAGTGCTATTCGTACCGAATCACCGTATTCTCGGGAAGTCTGTACTTCGTGCTGCTCCAACCGTTTTTGATGACGAGCGTGAAAGCGTCGTTCCCTGTGTTCATGCCGAGGCAATCCAAAGATACGGGGAAAGAAGATGCCGGCAGGTTGGTCTTCGAAACATCCAGCGTCCGGATATTGTTGGATCCGCAGAACAACAGCTGTATTCGCGGATTACCCGACAAATCCAAGGCACTCAGTTGATTGCCGAAACAATAGAGCGAGAAGAGACGCGCGTTGCCCGATACGTTCAATTCCGGGAGTTCGCAGTTCTGGCATTTCAATTCGACCAGATTCGTGCAGGCGCTGATATCCAGAGCCGTTATCTTGTTGTTGTTGCACCACAGCGTTTCCACATTCGGATGTTTAGAGAGATCCAGTACTCTCAGAGCATTGCCGTTGCAGAGCAGGGTTTCCAGCCGGCTCATTTCCGTTTCCGGCAATATCAGAGTCTCCAATGCGCAGTCGTCGCAAACCAGTGTCTCCAATGCGGTGTTGGCGCTTAAATCCAGATGCTTCAGTGTCTTGTTGTCGCAGCAGTCCAGATATTTCAGCTTCGTGTTATGCGACAGGTCGAGTGATGTCAGTTCGACCTTGTCCGAGGGGTAGTTCCCGCCGCCGGGTTTGGTGAAGTCCGAGAAGTCGAATCCCGAGCAGTGGAGCTGTTCCAGATTGGGGAAATATTCGAGACCCGACAGATCCTTGACCGCCAGATTGTTCACCACGATTTTCCTGACAGCCGCAGCTTCGGCCTCACTTATCTTTCCGTTGCCGTCCGCGTCGAATTTGGTGCCGGTATTCTTGTCCGTCCCTTTTTGGAGATAATTTCTGAACGCCTGATCCGGGATCTTCTTCAGAATATCGTCATCCGTAGTTTCGGGTTCCGGTTCGATCTGTGTGATCTCCTTGCCCGACTGCGATACGGTGACCAACACCGCATCGTTGCCATCGAGCGAGGCGATCAGCACCGAACCGCCGCGGCTCTCCTCTTCGTTCGGTGCGGCGGTAATACGCAGCGTCACCGGTCCGGCCTCTCCCGAAGCGGGATCCACCGCCAGCCATGCCTCCGAACGGGTCGCGGAACCCGTGACGGAAGCCGTCCATGCGCCTGTGGCCGTGAATCGGAATATACTCTCACCTCCCGTCGCGAGGATACTCGGAGCCTTCTCCTCGTCAGGCGAGAATTGTATCACTGTCGGCTCTTCGGGTGCCGGAGCCGCAGGCTCCTGAGGCGTCATATCCGGCAGACCGGAATTCTCCGCAGATTCCCCCGTACAAGAGACCAATGCACTTCCGATCATGGCGATCAAGAACACGCAAACAAATCTTTTCATAACCATTCTTTTAACAATTAATACATATATTCCGTTGCAGGGATCTTCCCCGATGCAACAAATATAATGTTTTTCCCCGCAACATGGAATCTCTATGCGAAAAATTCCGCTCTTATTCCCAGAACGGGAAAACGTTCCCGCATTTCCGGTTATTCGGGCCGGCCGAGCAGTTCGGCAAGACGCGCGGCTGTCGTATCCTTGGCCATGACACGGCCTGCAGCATCCAACAGATAGAGCGCAGGCATATTGCGCAGGACATAGAGATCCTGCGTGAAGATCGTCCCGTTGTCATATCCTGCTGTCCATGATGCGGGGATTTTGTCTGCCGTGCGGTGCCACAGTTCGCGGTCGCGGCTCCCCCAGCCCGCATAGACCGCCAGAACCGCCATGTCGCCTGCTGCGACCGCCCGCTGCAACGGCTCCATGGCTGACAGTTCGGCCACGACCTCCATGCAGTGGGCGCACTCGGGGTCATAGAAGAAGAGCAGGAGCGGTTGCCCCGCCGCGAAATCCGACAGCCGGATACGTTCTCCCCCAAGGGTTTCGAACGCGAAATCCGCCGCACGCGTGCCGACCCTGTTTTTTTGCATCGCTTCACGCTGCGCCTTCAGGCGCAGCTTCTCGTAATCGCGGAGCGGTGCCGACACGAGGGCGTCGGCGAAAATACGGTAGTATTCCTCGCTGTATGCGGGGGAGTCCTGCTCGTAGAGGTATTTCTCAGCTGTTTCCCACAGCAAAGAGAGACTTTCGGCATCGGCCACGGCCCGGGAGACCAAACCGTTGACCGCACGGCCAAGAACCGCCGTATCGGCTATGGGAAAGAGGGTGATGTAGTTGGCGAAAGCCTGCTCCATGAAGTCGCGGTCGTGCGTGTGGAGCGTGTCGGCGAAGTCCAAGGCATCCCAGAAGTGTTCGATGACATATCCCGCGCGTGCGGCGGGCGTACGCAGCGTGTCCGATACCGGCGGCAGGGGGAGCTCTGGAATGTCGGCGGCAACCGTGTCGGAAACGACCGGAAACTCTCTCCCGACTGCGCGGTTTCCGTCCCATGTACAGCGGCTCTCTCCTTTCCGCTCTACAGCGGCCCGACCCGCTGCGACAGTCACGAGGAACAGACCGGCCAGCACGGATGCCGTCACGATCCGATGTCTCATACTTCGCTGAATTTTCCGGGGGCGGTCTGCAGATAGAGGTCTTCGACAACGTCGGTACCGTCACTACAAGAAGTTCCCTCAGGAACCTTCATGCGGTGACCGTTCCCATCCACTTTACCGCTTTTCCCATTGGGAAAAATAAAACCGCCTGCATCGGTCGGAAACCGGTACTTTTTGTCTACACCGTTCAGATCCAGATCTTCATAAAACCTCAGGATCGGGTTGCCGGCCTCGTCCACATCAAACAAGCCTTCGGGAGGGGTGTTTTGCAAGCCCGGATGCGTTTTGCACTCCTCCACCCAGTCCATATATCTTTTCCAGTCGCCCAGACTGTATATGCCCGGCTTTTCCCGCCAGGGAGCGTCGCTGTTGCCGGAATTCCAGTCAGATATGTACGGATCAATGCCCTGCACCGTTCCGTCCTTCAGCAGCAGTTTGACCGAAAGGTGTTCGCCGGCTTTCAACTCTCCGACCCCAAGCCCCGCCAATGAGCCGAAAAACATATAATCACCATACTCGAAGCTGATTTCAGCCAGCTGTTCACCGTTGTCGGGTCGGGTATCGTTTTCAAAATCGCACGGATAGATGTAGAAACTGCATCCTCCACCATGCAGTCTCCCCTCGACGCCATACTCGATACTGACCTTTTGATAGCCGTACCCATCCTTCACGGGGAATTTCGAGTAGGGTGCATGCGCATTGGCGCTGGCCCGCTCGGCCTCGGCGACCAGTTTGCGGTCGGCTTCGGGAAGCTCCGCGAGCGCCGCATAGTGTTCATAGTCGAAACAAAACTGCTTTTCCATAAACTCCTCTTTTTTACAGGGGTGAATTGCAAAGATACGAATGCGAGGGCATGGAGAACGACGACAAGGGAATGGTGCCAATACGAAAAACTCTCCGTAACCGTTTCCAAGTCAAGAACGGTAACCGCCACCAAATAGGGATTGCATACTGCCATAGCGAGTCCGCCGATCAGTTGCCTTGGGGCATCTTGTTGATTTTCACCGACTCCGCGTGCATCGGGGTGTATTCTTTCGGGGTGTTCGTGAAGCGGAATGTCCGCTGCACTTCGGTACTGGTCAAGGTCAGTTTACGCCTGATTTTGGGCCGCTCGCCGGTATTGTCAGCACCATCGCCCGAAGCCTCCGAGGTATATGCCCAGCTCCACGGGGTTTCCTCGATGACCCATGTGCCGTTCTCCACCCTTATGGTCTTGCTCCGCCAGTCCTCTTCGGTTTCGTCCGCGTCGTCCTTGGTGAGGATGACGGTCATGTAGTATTCCGGCTCCCCACCGCCTCCAGACTGACGGTATAGTTTGAAGATGGCATTGTCCCTTTCCTTCATTCCTCTCTTCTTCAAGAAGAGGTTGTCCACGCTCCATCCGAGCGTGAGGCACAGGAACCGATTGTCGTCCTTTTTCACGTCTCCGTATGTATCTGCCGGGACATCATAAACGTTCCCTTCTTCCACCTTTCCGTCGCGCACGTCGCGGTAACGCTGGTTGGGCGCGGTGTCCTCGCTGCTTTTCCTGTTGGTTCCTTTGTTATAGTTCGGCTCGTTTGTCATGTAGTCCTCTACCCAAAGCAAGGTATGGCCTCGCGCCTCCTCGTTTCCGGTCAAAGTCATCGACGACACGTCGGGAAGATCTATCGAGGCATGGATGCTGCTGCAGAAGATGTCGTCCGCGGCGTTGAATGCTTCATTTCCCCAGATACCTAAATTTGTTCTATCCGAGAGCTTGAATTCCATCGAAGCATACGCTCCGATGAGTATGCCTCCGCCTACGCCGTGCAGGTCCTCCACGGTCGTGTTGTAGGCAGTCCGAATCTTTTCTTCCTTGAGCGTGGCCTTGTTGTAACGAATCATTCCATCCTCGTAGGTCACCTTCGGGTTCGTGATGTCCTTCACGCCTTTCACCATGATGCCTCCCGCGTTGTCCGCCTCGTTGTTTTCTATGTTCACACCGGAGAGGGTCGCCTCCACGTGTCCGTACAGATAGAGACCTCCTCCCGCCGTGGCGCACTTGTTTCGGGAGATGTTTCCACCTTCAAAGGCAAGCACATGCAGAATGACATCACCTTCCTCGTGCGTCCTTTGCTCGTTGTTGTCCACGAACATGCCGCCGCCACGTCCGGAGCTTTCGTTCTGCGTGACATCAGCGTTTTCTATGGTGAAATTGCCATTGACGATACAAATGCCGCCGCCGTCGACCGCCTTGTTCGCGAACACATTTACCCCGCTCAGGTTCATCGCGCCGTTCCGCAGATAAATGCCGCCCCCGTTTGCTTCGGCATTGTTGTTTCGCACGGTGAGCATATTGCCACCCTCGTGCGTGATGTCGACCCCGTCCGCATAAATGCCACCGCCATGCCCAGAGACCGTGTTGTCGTACACTTGCCCGGAATTCAGATATGCGGACAAGTCATATTTCTGCGCCACCTTCTCCGACACGATGAAGGAAATGCCCCCTCCATTGATTGCGCTGTTGCCGTAGAGCGTCGCGCCGTCGTAGTTAATCCTGAACTTAAAGCCTTCCTCCAATTGGGCGGTAGTAAACCAGAAAGCTATCGCGCCGCCGCTTCCGTTTGCCAACGTCGCTTCCGAGCAATTCGGGTCTCCGGCATGATTGTCATACATTACCAGCTTGCCGCTCAACTCGTATGTGTTTTCGTCGGCAGTGAAAGTACCCTTGCCGACGGCATTATAGGACGCAAGCTGTATGGCTCCGCCATGGCGTCCGCAACGGTTTCCCGTGAAAACACTGGTTTCACCTGTGAATTGGATGGAGGCCTCGACACGTATCGCGCCGGCATCCCGCCCTGCCTTGTTGTTTACGAACCGACAGCCGTCCAAGGTAAACACGGGCAATTTACCGTCGCCACCTGCCGTACCTGCATTCCACCAGATACAACTGCCATCCCAATGCGAATAATTCTCCTCCATGGTGCAGCCTGTCATGTTCAGATTGTTGATGCATCCGCCCTTGAACCGGATTACGCCGCCCCACTGATTGTTACCATCAGTTATATCTTCGGGATCGCTACCGCTATTGTCTGCGGTAACCACGCAGTGCCGGATTGTGGTATTTGTCAGGCTTATCGCACAACTCTCCGGAGTATTGGATTTATTTTGACGGCTATGACAAATGATGGCGGCCCCGAACATTGCCTCGCAATTCTCGATAAGGCAATTGCCGAGCGTGGTTTCGCCGCATTCTTCACCCGTAGTTCCTTCTTTATAAAGGTTGGAAACTAAAATGGCTCCCCGATTTCTTGTCGTTGAATAATAGTTCCGTATAGTCACGTTGCTGAGCGTAAGCGTTCCGTTTGTCTCAATCATGGCATCGGTGGACACTTTGGCATCTGCCCCGCACTCAAGCGACCACGTCGTCACGCCAGCCCCACCTTTCCAAGTCAAGTTCGCCCCGCCGTCGATAATTATACTGTTACCGGCGTTGCCCTTTATGGTCAAGGAGTTTCCATAGTGAAGGACGAAAACTTTGCCCGACCCGCTGTTGTCGTGTATCGTCACGTCTTTCCCCGCGCTATTGTTCAGGGTTATATTTACTCCCTGAACGTCGCTGCTTCCAATCTCGATGACACCTCCGACCGTGACATCGCCCGTCAGGTTGACCGTATAGTCGCCCGGTGTCAGTATCTTCTGTGCTTCCCATTGTCCGGATTCGGGAAGAACGGGTGTCTGCGCCGCCAGATACGCCGACGGCACCGATACGGCGGCAAGGAGCAACAGCCCTTTTATATATTGTCTCATCTTCATTATCGATTGTTTGTCAGGAATGGTTATTGCTCTGGAAACGGCCAGCATGGCTGTCCTTCATTATCATAAAAATCCTTTGCGATGATGATTTGCGCCACGATGCTGAGTTCCAGCGTCTTGTCGGGGTGATTTTCCTTTGCCGCATCACTCAATGTATATGTCTGGAACAACGGATAGGCGGTTGCAGTGTTGGCCGGAACAAGTCGCATCTTGTCCCCGTCTATGTAGTAGTAGAATCCGTCACTGCCTTTCCGCCAATATTCGTTCCACTTGCTGCCCCAGTCAAATGTACCGTCGGCCTTCTTAGATTCTCCATCTGTTTCTATCCACGGATCTGTGATATTTCCGTCGTTATCAGTCCAGTACCCCACGATGGCGGCGCGGATATATCCGGGAGACATGCCCGTGTTCTTGATACTCAGATTCTCTTTCACTGAACCGATAACGTCATCCTCCACATCTACATCTATGCCCTCCGGCAGACCGATGGTGTAGATATATTTCGTGTCCGCTTTCCATTCGGACACATCTGCACCAAGTTTATTGCTATGGATGCCCTTAAAAGTATGGAGCAAGGTGTATTTCTTGCCATTGATGTCGAATTTCAGCTCGAATTTCGTGTCCTCGGCCAGCGTCTGCGGAATCAGCATGAACGACAGTTCATTATCCTTGAAATACCAGTCGCCCTCATGCACCTCCTTGTCTCCGTCCAATGTCTGCGTATAACTTTTGGCCTCTCCGAGGTCAGTCCATACGAATTTCACATTATCCCCTGAAGCCCCTGCCGTCGTCTGCCCGTCGGGAGTCATTTTGCAATTGCCGGAAGAGTGGATTCCATGAAGGGTAATGGACTCAAGTCTGACATTTTCGGGAATCTTGCCCACCTTGAACACTATTGCAGACAAGGCATGATGGAACAGCAACCTGACGGGGTTGTCGGCCAATTCACGGCCGGGACTCATCGCAAAAATAATGTCCGGCTGCTTGTCCGCGTCATGCGGAGCCTCCGTCTCCTCCTTTTCGGGTTTCGGGAGAGAATATGAGAATGTACCGGAGCATTGCCCGTCCTTTATCGAGAATGCAGGAATGGTGCTGCCCTGCCATATCTGTTCCGTAGAATTGGTGGTGTAGGCGCAGAACGAAAGGTTGCCTGCCGGCCACAAGTATTCATCAGTCCGCCATACGCCGTCCTCCGGTGTGCTGAAATGCAAGTCTTTGAAATACATCTGCCCGTTGTCCCGCAAGGCGGTGGCATAAAACCCGAGAGTCTCGATTGATTCGTCGGTGATTGAAACCCCTCTCGTACCCGGCTTCCCGTCCGGTAACAGATTGTAGTTAGGCTCGGTAGTCCATGTCAGGCAGAGTGTGTCGCCGGCGAGATAGAGCGGAATGCTCCCGCCCTCGGTGGTCTGCCCGCCTTCAGCCCGTCCGTCAGCCCGCGTCGCAGGAATGCCGCCCGCTACCTCAAACACGATGTGGCCGTCAGTGACCGCCGTTTCCGGCAAGACCTCTCTCATGCACGAGAAAGTACAGGTCAGGATAACGGCACAAACAGCCGTCCGAAATATCATCTTGCCGAGACAATTCTTTATTTTCGTATATCCTGTCGTCATTTTCATCCTTCATGGCTCGTTATATCGCCCTGTCCGCAATCGACCTCCAGATCATCCACTACATCCCATTCATGGACTTTTACCTCTATTCCCATCTTCCCCTGACCGATCTTAGCCCGGATTTTGACATGCGTGTTTCTGAACAGAGTAAGTACCTTCGGTAACTGAATCGGACCATACTTGCGGGGAGTGTACTCCTCCGCTCTGCTGTACTCGGAAGTGGTAAAGTCCAGTGTATATTGTTCACTCCCGTTCTTGACATTTTTCGACTCCGGGAAATAGTGTACCACTTCATCGATCTTGGTTTTCGGGATTTCGGGAACTCCCGACACATCCACACCCGGCACTTCCAATCCCTTGACTTCCGCGTTTTCGCCATACTTATAGTATAGACCTTTGAGAACCGGCTCTGACGGTACATCGAAGTCGTACAACGGTTCCTCCCCATCGTGCGGATTGTCCTTGTCAAACGAATCTCCTCTGTTTGCCTCGATATGCCCCGCATAACCGGCTATCCAGCTCCCGCTGTAGTCAAGACCCGAACCGCTTTTTACACGGGGAAGCAGGAATGCTGTTTCTGCAATGTCGCTCAACGTCCAGTCAGAGATGAAGATAGGATGCTGGCTCTTCTCATTGACATACTCGAAAGTAATCTTATTGCAGGCGCGGACGATGTAGGCTTCGAGGACATGGACACCGTTGATTCCCGTGTTGCCCGGCTCTACGGTGATTTCGTACTCCGCGCTCATCGGGATGCCGTTGGCCTTGCCGCCGTCTGTCTTTACCCACTTCTGCAACTGGCCGTTGGTGTAGGTCGCCTCATGCAGCATTTTTATATAGTCTTCGCCGGGAAGCGGTTTCCAGTCCTCGTTGGCACCGATGTCGCCGTAAAGTCCGTTCTCCGGGTCGACATGCACGGTCACGCCGTCTCCCTTTTCCGCATTCTCCTTGAAGATGTCCTCGAACAGCGGCTCGCAATTGGCGAAGAGGTAGACATGCTTCTGCGGATTGGTGCCCGAGACCTTGAACACGAGGCGGTCGTCGTCGAGATAGCCGTACTTGTACATCCAGTCCCCGCTCCTGAAGTCGAGATAGCGGTTGAACTCCACCTGCTCGCTGCCATCATCCGCCTTCGAGGTGATGACGACGCGCAGGTCGTGCATCTTCTCCACCTCCGGCAACCCCTCGCCCTCCCTGTCCGCAGCCGCGAAGCCGTCCGTATCGAACAGCGACACCTTCAAGGCCAGGGTCGCACCGTCGCCAAGCGACAACGCATCCGTCTCCTCCGGCGGAAACTCCCAGATGCACGAAACGAGGCACAGCAAGACCGTGCAAAGGAAAACTCCCCTGCACAGACCACATGCGGCCATGCGCGCCACCCGCGACTTCTGGAAAAGATTTGACATCATACTTTTATCCTTTCACTGTCCGTACTCAAGGCCTCGTCAGCTGAGACCTATTTCGCCTTCGTCCTTGATTACCCAGCCGAGGATGTGTATCTCGAAGGCGAACCAGCCTCCCTTGTCAGAGTCGTCTAAGAAGAAATACATCTGCCAGGTGTCCTCACGGTCGAGATAGTCCTGATCGGAGATGCTCACGGTGTTGTTGTGGGCATCGAGCAGATGCTTGTGGAAACCGGGCAGGAGGAGGTATTTCACAAGGTTGAAGTCGAAAACGACACGACCGTCCTGACGCTCCTTGATGCTCAGGCGGGTTCCGGCTCCGGCCCCGAGCAGCATCCGGGGAAAACTTATGTCGCAACTCAACCATGTATCGCCGCCCGCCTCGGTTTCATCGTCCGCAGCCTCGGCCGTTTCAACCACGCCCGCCTCATAGTGCCACGGATGATAGGAGCACGGTTCCCCGACGGGTGTGTTGTCCCACAGGAGCGTGCCGTTGTCGTCCGTTATCGCGATGTCGAAGTCGGCGGGGCTGATGGCACGCGAACGGTGCTGAAGCGTCAGATTGATTTCGTTGGTGTCCTTCGTCAGACTTATCGGCACATAATGCTCGCCCTGCTCGTCGGTTATCTCGAATTCCTCCACACCGTAATAGATGGGTTTCAGCCGGCGGACGGACTTGTCGGAGCCGCTGAGGACGTCCGCCGCCACGCTCCAGGCCCTGGCCGTCGCATCCCACATGCCGGGCATGACACCGGGAACAAAGGAGCCGTTCCCGTCCGTACCGCACCAGGCCACGAAACGGTAGCGGCCCGGACGAAGCTCCTCCACCGGCATGGCATAGTCCTTAGCGAAACCGTCCGCCCCGGCACGGGCGCTCTTCTCCAGAACCTTCTCACCGGTCGCGGCATCGAAAACCCACAGACGGACGGAACCCACACCCATCGCTCCGGGGAATGCGTCCGTGAACTTCATGTTACGGTCATACACGAACTTCACCTTCCAGTGGGGATCGCAGTCCCCCTCCCACTCGTAAATTCTCTCGCACGAGAGGAACACGAGCAGGAGCAGGGGGCACAACTTCGAAAGAAAGCCCGAGGCGCGCCCGCGCAACCGTTCAGTAAATCCGCTTTTCATTTTCATGTCCGGTTTGTCCTTCGTTTTCCTATCCCTTTACTGCAAATCCACGGTCTGCTCAACCACATGCCACGGCAGCAGATGTATCTCTAAGCCGAGGTACTTGTCGGCGGGGTCGGTGTTCGGGATGATCGGCTGGTCAGGGTTATCCACGGAAATGCCCGGCTGCAGCACGCTGTTCACGGCTATCTTGTACCAGTGGTTCCGCACGATGCCCACGTCGCCCACTGACAGGTTATCTTCATTGTCATTCCTGTTGTGGCGGATAGGCACATAGTAGTACATCTTGCCATGCTCGTAATGGTCGGCGCTCTTCCCCCACCCGTAACTGTACCCGAGGAACTTCTGCGCGTCCAGTTCCACCTGCGGCAACTTCTTCTTGTTATCATCAGGATCCCAACCTTTCACAATCAGCTTGACGCCATCTTTCAGGCCCAGCATCACCTTGCCGTCTCCGTTCACAACATCGGCCGGCACAATCGCGAAGACATCGTCGAACGACTCCTGGTCTTTGGCGCCATTTATGTTTTCCCTCCAAGATAAACTTATAGTATAATGAGATAATTATCAAACATATAAATAGAAATTACTCGTGTCAAGTAACAGAATGGCAACAGCATAAATTATTATCTGTAAATATTCCATTCCCCATGTTGTGTTTTTTTGAAACACCGATATGGTTCAGGCGATGCTGCGAGATGGCACAGCCCCGTCCTTGTCAGGATCCTTCTGCAACGGTGCAAAGGTGACTTGGAAACACGATGCAAGATACGAAAACAGCGCCGCAGACTTATTCTATCTGCGACGCCGTTTTCTCTTTTACCTTATTTTACGGAGACTCCCTGTTAATGGGATTTTCCTGTCCCGTGCATTCCCGTACCGGACGGTATCATACAGTTACATCCCCGAAGAGCATATCCATGTAGAGTACCTTGCGGGATTTCCCGTCCGTATCATGCAGAACCATCCCCTCGTTCAATACCTCGATTTTCCCGCCCCGCCACAGGGGTTCCAGCTGCGCGTTGTAGAGGACCTCTTCTTTCCCCTCGTGGCGGTAATACAGGTACAGGCCGTGCGGCAGACGGCGGTAGAAATGGGCACTGCTGTTTTTCCCGACGATGAAATCCGGCGTGAACAGGTACGGCTCGTCGTTGATCAAGGATACCCTGCACTCGCTGGCTTGGGGATGGAGGTCACGACCGGTATAATGATACCGGTCATCTTCCGTCCTCATCACGACCCATTCCGTGTTCCACGCGTATAGCTTCACATATCGTCGGCTCTCCAAGTCTAAGGACAGCGTGTATTCCCGCCCGCCGTGTCCTGTCACGACCGGCGATCTTCGCGTCCTGCGCGGCTGAAAGGCATGGAAGCGGCAGCCGTTCACCTCGAATGTGTTGTCGGGAATGAGCGCGAGGTCGGGGGTGAAGCGGATCCAGCGTCCCTCCATGCAGTCGCTCTCCCGTATGCCTAACCAGGCCGACCAGTTCCCGTCCGCGTCCCGCTTCAAGTCCTGCAGCAGGTGTTCCTTGAGAATGGTGTTCCCGTTCCTGTCTATGAGGTTCAGTTTGTCAGTGATATGATAGACTAACCATCCGTGCGGCGTTGTCTCCACGTTCGCCGAATCCATGACCCGTTTGCGTGAAACGTCGATCAGCGGCTTGCCGACCGCCTCCGCGCCCTCATAACCCAACGACCGGTTATAGTCCTCCCTTTCGCTTTTCTCCCCCTTGAAGTGCACTGCCCAGTCCCTCCTTCGGTCGGGCAGCCCGAAACGGCCGTGCAGTCCCGCCGCATCGAGGATGAGAACATCCTCCCCATCAGGCGTGGGACGCAACGCCCTGCCCACCTGTTGCAGGTAGAGCGCCAGCGACCGCGTCGGACGCGCAAGCATCACGAATCCGATGCTCGGACAGTCGAAGCCCTCAGTGAAGAGTTCCACGTTGACCAGCACCTTCAACCTCCCTTTCCGGAAATCCTCCAACGCCCGGGCGCGTTCTCCGGCAAGGGTCTCACAATCGATAGACAGAGCAGCGATGCCCCGTTCCCGGAACCGTTCCGCGACGCGCTCCCCGTGCGACCGGTTCACGGCATAGACGATGCCCTTCTTTGCGTCCGCATACGTCTTGTAGCAATCCACGAGAAACAAGATCTCCTCCTCCCGGTTGCAGCAGGCGTCCAGGTCTTTCACGAGGTAGTCCCCGTCGGCGTTGAACCGGGTCAGCCGGTTCACGTGTTGAATCACGGCTCTCTTGTTCGAGACGGTATAGTACCGGTAGTCCGCCAGGTAGCCGTCACGGATGAATTCCTGCATGGGTTGAGATTCTACCAGCGTGTCGAAAAGCCCGGTAAAAGAGGCCTCGCGCAAACGGCAAGGCGTGGCGGTGACACCGAGGATCCGCGCTTCCGGATATACCTCCCACAGCTTCCGGTAGGAGGGTGCCAAAGCATGGTGCGCCTCATCCACGATGATGTAGTCCGTCCTGGAATGACCTGCACCTGTAATCTGTACGCGGGATTCGGTGAGGGAACGGATCTCGTCGAGGATGATGGCGAGCAGGTTCTCCCGTGCGGCCGGTGTCCGTGCTTGCAGGAGCTTTTCACCCGCCTCCTCTACGCGGGGCAGCGGGCACGACCCCCGCAAGGCTCCGATGACCCGGACAAGTTCCCCGACAAAATCACGGCAGGCCTCCGGCGCGATGGTCTGTCTTTTCCTGCAAAGCTTCCGCATCCGGTCAGCCTTCTCCCCGAGAGCCTTGACCTCGCTCCATTTCCCGATTCTCCCGGAAAGGGTCTGGATGCTGCCGACTAATATGTCCGCGTGGATGTCCCTCGAACTACCACCGCTCAATATGCCGTGCGGCAGGTGGTAATGCTCCGAGAGCGACCGGCTGATCTGCTCCACCAGTTCCCTGCGGTGCGTGACGATCAGCACCCCGGCTTCCGGATCATGCCTGCGGATGTCGGCGATCAGCGAGACGAAAAGGCGCGTCTTCCCCGTGCCCGTCGGCATCTGCAGCATCACGTGCCGCGAACCATTCCATGCCCGGAGAATATCCTCCTTGGCCTTCAGCTGGTAGGGACGCAGTGTGCGGTCAATGTCCTTCCAGTCGGCATAGCACGACCGGTTATCTTCCGCCTTGTCCGCCTCGCTCTTGGAAGAGCGGATGGAGCGGGCGTTGAAATCGTGTATCTTCCGGAGTATGTAGTCCAGGTAGGAATCCTCCCTTTCGGAAGCCCTGTTGCCGTATTCCATGACAGGGCGGAAAAGATCGGCATGACGCCCCGTGTAGGCACGCAACGCCTCGCGGGAACTCTTGTCGCCGACACGGCAGGCAAGTACCCTGTTCGCGTAGCTGTCATCGTCCGGGTTCTCCATGCACAGTTCCTTCTCGCTCGCGCCCGTGCAGAAATCACGGATGCGACGCGCCATGAAACCCGCTTCATGAAGCTGGCGCACTAAGTTGTCCATCGGTTGCCTCCTGCCCTCTACGGTCAGGGGCAGCTCGACCCAATTAGTATTTGACATGGATTATTTTTCTAAGAGCATCGTTTCAGAACGATATTCATGCAAGCTTTTTGATCCCGCAGAAGTCAAGGATGATTTTATCGCCGCATTCCGGCAGGGTCTTGAACTGGTCATGCGCCACCATGAACACCACGATGTCGGCCCGGTCGTAGGCATCGCGGTAATCCGTCAGTTTGAATACATTGTGTTCCCTCACGTTCGGTTCCACCACCAGGATCTCCGCGTTATTGCAGCCCTGCATCACTTTCGTCGTGATGTATTTTGCCGGAGATTCCCGCAGGTCGTCGATATTCGGCTTGAACGCCAGCCCCATCATCGCCACCACCGGCTTCCTATGGTGCGACAACTCGAACTCCAGCATCGCGTTCCGAATCTTCTCCGCACACCAGAACGCCTTGTAGTTGTTGATCTCACGTGCCGTGCCGATGATTCTCGATTCCATCGGGAAATCTGCCGTAATGAAGTACGGGTCCACGGCAATGCAGTGACCGCCCACGCCGCAACCCGGTTGCAGGATATTCACGCGAGGATGCCTGTTCGCCAACCGGATCAGTTCCCACACGTCGATGCCTGCCTTGTCGCAGATGATCGACAATTCGTTGGCAAAGGCGATCTGCACGTCGCGGGAGGAATTCTCCGTCAGCTTGCACATCTCGGCGGTACGGGCATTCGTCCGGTGGAGTGTGCCCTGTACGAACCGGGAATAAAATCCGATTGCCTTTTCTGTCGATTCCGGATTCAATCCCCCGATGACACGGTCATTATGCACCAGTTCGTGAATCACGTTCCCGGGAAGCACCCGTTCCGGACAGTAGGCGATGTAAATTTTATCTTCAAGATCGGGACGCTCGGCAAAGATGATTCGGGCCATTGATTCGGTCGTGCCGATGGGCGAGGTCGATTCGACGACATACAGGTCGCCTTCTTTCAGGTAAGGGATCACCGCCCGCGTCGCCGCCTCCACGTAAGACACGTCCGGCTCGTGGTTGCCCTTGAACGGCGTCGGGACAACCATGAAATAGGCATCGCTGACTTCGGGGCGGGTCGAGGCGTGCAACATCCCCGACCCGATGACCTCTTTCAACAGATCACCCAGGCCCGGTTCGATTATATGCAACTTCCCGGCATTGGTTTTTTCAACAACAACAGGATTAATATCCACTCCTGTAACGCGGATGCCGTGCTTGGCGGCAATAATCGCCGTGGGCAGGCCGATATAGCCCAACCCCATGAAACATGCGTTCATAATAATTTTTTCTATTAAATAAATGATTATCCGCATAATGTCCGTTAATTTATTTAACATTACACGGGGCTGATAATGATAAATATTTATATAAAAACATTTGCGTATTTTGCTGAAATCCAGTATATTTATAACGAAATTATTAACCGAAATATCATTATGAATATACTGAATTTCATCGGGCGATTCCCCGATGAAGCATCCTGTATCGCTTATCTGAAGGAACAGAGGGAACAATCCGGTGTTGTCTGCAAGCGTTGCGGTTGTAGGGAACATCGCTGGGATGCCAACAAACTGTCTTTCGAATGCAGGCACTGCCATAGCAGGCAGTCCCTACGTTCCGGGACGGTCATGGAGCACAGCAAGCTGCCTTTTCGTTACTGGATAGCCGTCATGTGCCTGCTCATGAGCACGAAGAAATCCTTTTCCACGGAGGAACTCCGCCGCCAGCTGGGCCACAAACGCTACCAACCCATTTGGGAGATGTGCTGCAAGCCTCGGGATGTCATGGGTAAACGTGACGGACGCTACCGACGCTGCGGTCAGGTGGAACTGGACGAGGGCTTCTTTACCATCGAACTTCCACTGGACAAGAGGGACGAACCGCTGAAACGTGGACACGGCAGTCAAAAGAAGGCCAAGGTCCTTGTCATGATCGAAAGTGCCCCTTCCCAAAAGAATCCCGGGAAAGGAAGACCTTCCAAAACGGTAGGACATCTCAAGATGCAGGTCATACCCGATTTAAAGTCGAAGACAATCACCAAAATTGTTAAAGAACAACTGGAGCCATCCGTGGAACTGACCACGGACGATTCCTCATCATATGTCAATTTTGACAAACACGTCGCAAGCCATAGGACCGTCACTTCCGGAAAGGAGGCGGTCAAAGCTTTCCTGCCTTGGGTACATATTGCCATTATCAATGCCAAAAGGCTGTTGCCGGATGTTCATCATAATATCAAAGACCAATACTTGCAATTATACCTTAATGAGTTCTGTTATAAGCTCAATCGACGATATTTCGGAGAAAGACTATTCGACAGAGTCATTCTGGCGGCTATCACCTATACTACCGATTTTAAGTCGAGAACATATAGACGGACATTATGCGGATAATCATAATCATTTTAAATAATTTTAAATAAAATGAATGTCCGCATATTGCCAAATTAGCAAAGTTTAAACCGTCAAGATGTCTGAAATTATGTCTTGGAACAGTTTATGTATGGCGGAAGATGTATAACAATAACGACATATATGATATGAACCTGCTTGATTTTTACCGTCAATATCCCGACGAAGCCTCCTGTGAGGCGGCGTTGCGTAAATTCCGTGAGCACCACGGTCTGTGCTGTAGCCAATGTGGAGGGTTGCATTTGAGCTGGAACCCGAGCCACAAGTCCTGGACGTGCATGGATTGCAAACATGAGATGCAACTCCGTTCGGGTACGGTGATGCAGGGCAGCCACCTGCCGGTATGTGACTGGTTTGCGGCCATGTTCCTCCTAACGGCCACCAAGCGTGCCATATCGGCCAAGGAGATACAGCGCCAGCTCGGGCGCAAGCGTTACCAGCCCGTATGGGAAATGGTCCACAAGCTGCGTGACGTGATGGGCAAGCGCGACGACTGTTATGTGCTTCATGGGGATGTGGAGATAGACGAGGGCTTCTTCTCCACCGAAACGCCGGAGAAGCAGAAAGACTGCCCGCTGAAGCGCGGTCGCGGAAGCCAGCGCAAGACCTCCGTCCTTGTCATGGCGGAAAGCAGCCGGTCCAAGATGCTTCCGGCCAGGAAACACAGTACGCCCAAGACCGTCGGGCATATAAAGATGCAGGTCATCGACGATTTCAAGGCTTCCACCATTACCGGCAAGATCAAGCAAGGGACGGACGGTAATGCCGATGTGAGCACGGACGGGTTCAGCAGCTATGCCTCCCTTGACAAGGATGGGGCAGTATCCTCGCACCAGACCGTCGTTGCGGACGACAAAAAGAGTGTCGGGAAAGTCCTCCCTTGGGTACACATTGCCATCAGCAACGCCAAGAGAAGCATACTCGATACCTACCATGACATAAAAGCCGAGTTCCTTCAGCTGTACCTCAACGAGTTCTGCTACAAGTTCAACCGAAGGTATTTCGGTTTCAGGCTTTTTGACCGGCTTGAACTTTGCGCTTGCATGTATAGGGCGGAGTTCAAACACAGGATCTATTGATTGGCAACTTGCGGACATTCATTTAAATAATTATAAATCGGTTCTGTAGGTCGCCGTAAACTATCACCGGGTAACCGGTATCGACCGGGTTACGTGATAAAGCGGGCAGAAAATCTATTTTTTTGCTATCAAATGATAGCATATTGACTTTTTTTGCTATCTTTGCGCTAAACCAAAGTTTTGAATTATGTCACAGGTTGCAATGACCGTCCGCATGGACTCGGAACTCAAAAAGTCGTTTGACGCTCTCTGCTCGCAATTTGGCCTCAGTGCCAATGCCGCGATGAACGTGTTTGCCAGGGCCGTCGTGCAGCGCGGCAAAATACCTTTTGAACTTGTTTCTGACAAAGTAGCCGCGGCAAAACAGGCCCAGTCAGCAATTGACAAGTACTTTTCCGACAACAAAATGGGCGTGAAAGAAATTGAAGCCATTTTGGGCGAGCACTTGAGAACCCCATATTCACGTACACGAAAGTAACATGAGAACCATTGTTCTTGATACGAATTGTCTCTTGGCCGCCCTTCCATCGATAAGCCTTATCATCAGGTATGGTCAGACATCCTGAACGGTGAGGTTTGCCTTTGTGTTTCAAATGAAATTATAGAAGAATATGAAGAAGTGCTTGGTGGCAAGACTAATCCCCAGATTGCCGAAGTTGTTGTCAATGCTATCCTTGAAGCACCTGAATCGAGAAAGGTAAAACCGACATTCTTTTACCACTTGCTTACCGTCGATCCGGACGATAACAAGTTTGTGGATTGCGCCATCTGCGGCAACGCTGAACTTTTAGTGACCAACGACTCGCACTTCAATATCCTAAGAACCATTGATTTCCAGAAGGTTAAGGTCATCAGGCTGCAAGATTACATCAGTCAAGGCAAGTAAAGAAGTGAAACTATCCTCCTCGCTTGAATAAAAATGACTTGTCTCATCAAAACCTTGGCTACGACCGTCATAGATGGAACAATATGAAATCCGCTATTCTCCCGCAAGCCTTTCCGTCCCCGTAGGGATTCACGGCATGGCTCATCCGGTCGTAAGTGACGGGATCGGTCAGTAGGGTAGAGACCTCCCTGATAATCCTGTCATAGTCCGTTCCCACCAACCGTACCGTGCCCGCCTTCAGTGCTTCCGGACGTTCCGTCGTGTCACGCATCACCAGTACCGGCTTTCCCAGTCCCGGTGCCTCCTCCTGTATGCCCCCGCTATCCGTCAGCACGATCGTCGATCGCTCCATCAGGCGGACGAACGACAGGTATTCCAACGGTTCGATGAAAAACAGGTTCCCCAAACTCGACAGGTTCTCGCCGAACACCTCGTGTATCGGTCGCCGCACGTTCGGGTTCAAGTGCATCGGGTAAATGAGATCCACGTCGGGAAATTTCTCGGAAAGCGTCTTTATCGCCCGACAAATGGAAATGAATCCCTCGCCGAAATTCTCCCTGCGGTGGCCTGTAATCAGAACCATCTTGCGACTTTCCTGCAAGCGGGCGACATCGTAACCGTTCGCGCGTAGTTCTTCATCAAGCGTTTGCCGGAGCGCGGCATCGCCCTTGATTTTGTCAACTACCATGTAGAGCGCGTCAATCACAGTGTTGCCCGTTACGGTGATATGTCCTTCCTTTACGCCTTCATCCAAAAGATTCTGCCTACTCAAAGGGGTAGGGGCGAAATGGCACGTGGCCACGCGCCCGGTAATCTGGCGGTTCATCTCTTCGGGCCACGGGCTGTACATGTCATGGGTACGCAGCCCGGCTTCAACATGCCCGACGGGAATCCGGCGATAGAAAGCCGCGAGTGCCGCGGCCGTCGAGGTCGTGGTATCGCCGTGTACCAAAACCAGATCGGGATGAACCTTGTCAAGGACCTCCCGCATGCCTGTCAATACCCGTGCGGTGACATCGTAAAGGTCTTGCCCCTGCTTCATGATATTAAGGTCGTAATCAGGTGTGATGTCGAAGATTCGCAACACCTGGTCAAGCATCTCCCGGTGCTGTCCCGTGACGCACACCACCGTCTCAAACTCCGCGGGATGTTTTTGAAACTCCCTCACCAGCGGTGCCATCTTGATCGCCTCCGGTCGGGTCCCGAACACCAAAAGTATCTTTTTCATAAAGTTGCTGAATAGATTTTATATTTTATTTGCAGCCAACCAGTAAGCATATTGTATCAAATAAATCTGCCGTTTGATGCGCCGGGGTTGCTTGATTAGCCTGTACAAAAATTCGAGATTATGTTTCACCCACCATCGCGGCGCACGCTCCACGTGTCCCGTGTAAACATCGAAACTGCCGCCCAAGCCCATAAACAGAGCGTCATACCGCTCGCGTATCTCCTCCATCAGGAGTTCCTGCCGAGGCGATCCCATGGCCACGAAAATGATATCCGGCTTTTTCGCGACAATGTCTTCGAATAATGCCGCCTTTTCTTCTTCCGTCCTGATATACCCATCCCTATGGCCGAGTACGCGGATGCCAGGAAATTCAGTTTCAAGCTTGCCTACTGTTTTCTCGATTACTTCCGGTTTCCCGCCAATCAGGTAAAAAGTTTTCTCCTCGTACGAACGCTGTATGATTTTCAGCCACAACTCGCAGCCCGGAATCTTGCAGGCATCCTTGTATCCCTTTCTTTTCAGTCCGAGAACTGCACCGACCCCGTCGCAATAGCCGATGTTGCGGTTTATGATCGCACGTGTTTCGGGAGTCGCATTCAGGATCTTTTCCGCGTTGATCGCAACTAGGATGCCGCGATTCCGGAAAGCATAATCCATCAATTCCTCCTCGGAGCGGAACGGATACACCGCCACTCCGTTAAGTTGCACCGTATTCATGGATTACAGTCTTTTTCTTTTTGAACCGTTCGGAGTATTCCGATTCGGTCATCAATTAAATTGTTCCGTTGTCCACATGAATATGCTGTCCGGTAATGGAACCGGCTTTCTCCGACAAGAGGAACGCGACAGTTTCCGCAACGGAATGCACGTCGGTCGCTTTCTTCAAGGACGTGCGCTTGTATATCCGGTCTTTCTGCTCCGGGGTGAGCGTCGCGCTCATCGCCGTCTCCATGAAGCCCGGCACGACGACATTCGACCGTATGCCCAATCCGCCCCATTCCCGCGCCGTGTTCTTGGAGAACGCCTCCAACGCCCCCTTGCTCGATGCGTACATCGCCAGTCCCTTGTAGCCCGTGTGGGCACTGATCGACGACACGTGCACGATGCATCCGCGCGTCTTGTGCAGGAGCATGTTGCGGATGGCATATTTCGTGATCATCATCGGCGTGAAGACATTCACGTCGTACATCGCCTTCAGCCGCTCCGCGTTGATGTTCGTGACGATGTCGTCGTATGCCGTCGCCGCGTTGTTGACATACCCGTCAAGGACGACGCGGTTCGACACGAAATCCTTGAAGATGTTCCTTTGGACGTTCACGGCATCCGTCAAGTCCACGCTCTTGAAAAACAGCCTGCCGGGATGCGCGTATTCCAACGACTTGAACTCCTCGCTGTGCGAACGGGCCACACCGTAAACGGCATGCCCCTGTCCCAGCAAGACCCGGCATATCTCCAGCCCGACACCGCGCGAGCAGCCTGTAACCAGATAATTCATGACCTTTTCAATTTTCCTGTCCTTGTCAATGGCAGGGCTTCCACAATTCTTATACGGCGGGGGATCTTGAAATCCTGCAGCCTGCCCTGCATGGCCTGCCGGATTTCAATGGCATCGATACGGCTCCCCGGTTCCGGCACGACATCGGCGCACACCACGTTGCCCAGCACGGAATTGCTCCTGCCATAGACCAACGCCTGGCGGATTCCCGCAACGGACATCAGGGCGGCCTCCACCTCCTCGGGGTTCACCTTGTAGCCGCCGGCATTGATCATCCCGTTCTTGCGGCTGACAAAACGGAACACCCCCTTGTCCTCATTCACCCATTCGACGATATCTCCCGAATGGTAGTAGTCCTCGTGCAGGGGCATGTCATCCGACGTCCCCAGCAGGGATTTGTGAATCAAGAGTTCCTGCTCCGCGACCTTTATCCTGTCACGGATGGCTTCCGGTATCCGGAAACAGTCGTCCTGCGATGAAAACAAGGTGCCGGCCTCCGTCGAGGCGTATATGTTGTTCACCCTGGCGTTCGGGAATATCTTCTTGATGTCGTCGTAGAGCTTCTCGTCGGAACGCTCCCCGCCCACCGTCGCCCTTATGACGCCTGGACACGATTCCTCAACGGGCAGCAGCAGGCGGTAAAAGGTAGGCGTTGCGGAAAGGTGGGTGATCTGATGCCACCGGATCATGTCGTATATCTCCGTCCTGCCTTTTCCGAAGAGGTTTACCATCGTATTCCTGTTTTCAAACGCCTGGAAGAATACCTGAAGCCCGGCCATGTGGGTCGGATTGTAGGCGAATCCCCACACATCGTTCCGATATTTTTCCCCGATCCGTGTTGTCCGGGTCAGGGAGGCCACCGTGTGGACGATCTTCTTGGGCTGTCCCGTCGTGCCGGAGGTGAAGATGGCTATTTCCGATTTCGAGTCTTTCACTGCTGCAATAAGTCGCTCCACCGTCCGTACCGGCTCGTGCTCGATGCCTACGGAAACATTCAAGCGGGCGATGTCGATGCCGGCGATTTCATCCGGGGACATGTCGGAATCCAGCAAGGTGACCGGTTGCCCTCCGGCCAATGCCTTCAACAGGTTTTTCCAGTAGGCATACGTGTCGGAGGTCTTGTATAACGGGCAATAGCCGGTCTCCTTGTCTATCTCCTCGACCAGCAGGGAATAGGAATAAACCTTCCCGCCGTCTATATAAAAAGGCTTCATTTCTCCAACTGCGTGTAGATTTCCCCTACCGTGTTTATCAGTCCGTTTTCAAAGATGTCCACTCCGAACTCGTCCTCAACGCGCACGGTCAGTTCCGCCAGGTCAAAGGAAGTCAATTCCAAATCGCTGCGGAAGCTGTCGCTCTCTTTGAGCGTTTGCAGGGGTCCAAGATTCTTGGCTTTCCGGATATCGTTGATGATGGATAAAAGTTGTTCTTTCATATTGTCCTATTATTTGTTGATCGGTTCATAATATCTTGTTCTTGTCATGTCCGTCGCGATGCTGCCCAAAGACAAGCCCACGCCGAATCCGCACATAACGACTTTCGACATGTCGAAGGGGCGGTTTCCGCTGCATATGTCCGAGAACAGCAGCGGTATGCTCGCCGGACCCGTGTTGCCGTAATTACATACATCAATCGGAGCCACTTCACCCTTGATTCTCATCTTCTTGCGGATATAGTTCACCATAAATGCGTTCGCCTGGTGCAGTGCCATAAAACCCACTTCTCCCTTATCCCATCCCGTCAATTCCAGCACGCCGTCAATATTGTCCGGCACCTGCGTCACGGCAAAGCAGAATATCCCCATACCGTCCATGTACAAGTCCTCCGCCGTGCGCCCGTTCCCGTCGGCATCGTAAGCCAGGACGACGGTCTCGCCGCTCCGGGGCGTGCGGAAGCCGCCCGCGGGAACGATCAGTTGGTCTGCCCCGCTCCCGTCCGAACGGATGTGGAAGGCCATCGTCCCTTCCCCCGCCGAGACGAGGGTCGCCGTGCCGCATTCCCCGAACACCATGCGCAGGGAGCGGTCACGGTCGTTGATTATCCGGGACGTGGTGTCCCCCGCCAGCACCAATACGTTGTGGCAGGCTCCGCACCCAATCCACAGGGCCGCCTGGAACAGCCCGTATATATACCCTGAACACCCGTAATGGATATCGAGGCATACCGTATCCTTGGAGAGGTGCAGACGGTCTTGCAGGCATACCGACGTGGAGGGCAGGAGGTAGTCCGCAGTCTGCGAGACGAACGCCAGCCCGTCGATTTCCGGAAGGGCAAGCCCCTCTTCCCGGATGAGATGTTCCGCCGCCATTTGGCACATGTCGGATGCCGTCATCTCCGGGTCGGCTATCCGTACCCGCTCGACCCCGGTCGTGCGGATGATGCTCCTCACGCTCTCCTCACCGTAGTCCGTAACCATCCGAAATAAGCCGCCTTTGACAATTCTATTTTGCGAGCGAACTTTG
>OJPZ01000349.1_pt1 | contig 25334 bp, 23 predicted proteins | sample 1598611 | NCBI WGS metagenome assembly OJPZ01 (sample SAMN03922494, study PRJEB24848) | human gut metagenome | isolation source: stool sample | host: Homo sapiens | place: Germany | collected 2011-11
GGACTGAAGGTGGTGGCCCCCTGCACCGCTGCCGACGCCAAGGGCCTGCTGAAGTCCGCTATCCGGGACGACGACCCGGTAGTGTTCCTGGAACACAAGCTGCTGTACGCCCACAAGGAGGAGATCCCCGATGGGGAGTACACCATCCCCCTGGGTGCGGCGGACGTGAAGCGGGCGGGCAGGGACCTGACCATCATCACCTGGAGCCGTGAGGTCCACTTCGCCCTGGAGGCCGCCCAGACCCTGGAGGCGGAGGGCATCGACGTGGAGGTCCTGGATCTGCGGACTCTGGTGCCCCTGGACTGGGATGCCATCGTGAAGTCCGTCTCCAAGACCCACAACGTCATCATCGTCTCCGAGGAGGTCAAGCGGGGCAGCTACGCCGGTGAGCTCTCTGCCCAGATCGCAGAGGAGCTGTTTGATGAGCTGGACGCCCCGGTGGAACGGGTCTGCGGCCTGAACATCTGCTCCCCCTTCAGCCCGGTGCTGGAGGACAAGAACTTCCCCCATCCGGAGGATATCGTGCGGGCTGTCAAGCGCGTGCTGAACAAGTGAGGAGGCGTGTGAGATGGCTTATGAAGTACTGATGCCCCAGCTGGGCCTGACCATGGAGGAGGGAACCGTCTCCCAGTGGATCAAGCACGAGGGAGACGCTGTAAAGGCCGGGGACGTGGTGGTGGAGATCACCACTGATAAGCTCACCAATGAGATCACCAGCGAGCAGGACGGCGTCCTGCTGAAGATCGTGGCCCAGGAGGGCGAGGATGTACCGGTGAAGGGACTGCTGGCCTACATCGGCCAGCCCGGCGAACAGGTGGGGGAGACTACTGCCCCCGCTGTATCCGCGGCTTCTGCTGCCCCGTCTGCGGAGCCTGCGGCTGCGCTGGCTTCTGCCCCTGCGGCATCCCCGGCGGCCGGGGGCAAGCGGATCCGAATCTCTCCCCTGGCCCGGAAGATCGCCGGACAGATGGGCGTGGACTACACCGTCCTCACCGGCACCGGCCCCAGCGGCCGGATCGTCAAGCGGGACATCCTGGCCGCGGCGGAATCCGCGCCCAAGGCAGCTGCTCCCGCCCCTGCTGATCGGAAGATCGCCGCGCCTGCGGCTGTCTCCGGCACCGCCTTCCCGGTGAAGAATCTGGAGCTGATGGAGGGTGACACGGTGGAGAAGCTCACCGGCATGAGGAAGGTGGTGGCCCAGCGGATGTACACCTCTGCTGTGGAGATCCCCACCGTCACCCAGACGGTGAAGGTGGACGTCACCGCCCTGCTGGCCTTCCGCAAAAAGCTGAAGGAGGAGGGCCATGCCTTCTCTGTCAATGACTTTGTGCTGAAGGCCGTGGCCAAGGCCCTGCGCCGTCATCCGGAGATCCTGGTGAGCCTGGACGGGGAGCAGATCATCCGCCGGGCCCATGTGAATCTGGGCATGGCGGTGGCTCTGGACGCGGGGCTCATCGTCCCCGTGATCCGGGACGCGGACCTTCTGAGCCTGGAGGCCCTGTCCGCCAAGGCCAGGGATCTGGCGGAGCGGGCCCGTGCCAACCAGCTGGGCGCCGACGAGTACAAGGGCTCCACCTTCACTGTGTCCAATCTGGGCATGTTCGGCGTGGAGAGCTTCACCCCCATCATCAACCAGCCGGACGCGGCCATTCTGGGCGTCAACTGCACGGAGGATGAGCTGGTGATGGAGGACGACGGCACCATCGCCAAGCATCAGGTGCTGCGGATCTCCCTGACCTTCGACCACCGACTGCTGGACGGCGCGGTGGCGGCCAAATTCGAGATGACAGTCCGGGATCTGCTGGAGCATCCCATGGACATCCTGCTGTGAGGAGCGTAAACAATGGCAACGGAAATCAAAATGCCCCAGCTGGGGCTGACCATGGAGGAGGGCACCGTGGAGCGGTGGCTGAAGGCGGAGGGCGATCCCGTCAAGGCCGGTGAGCCCCTGCTGGAGATTACCACCGACAAGCTGACCAACGAGGTGGCGGCGGAAACCGACGGCGTCCTGCTGAAGATCGTGGCCCAGGAGGGCGCCGACGTGCCGGTAAAGGGCCTGCTGGGCTACATCGGCCGGCCCGGCGAGCAGGTGGGGGTCCCCACCGCAGCCGCGGCACCTGCCGCCCCGGCTGTGGAGGCCGCGGCTGCCTCCAACGGGCCTGGGACGGTGCTGGTCATCGGCGGCGGCCCCGGCGGCTATGTGGCCGCCATCCGGGCGGCCCAGCTGGGCGCCAGGGTGACCCTGGTGGAGCGGGAGCACCTGGGCGGCACCTGCCTGAACATTGGCTGCATCCCTACCAAGTGCCTGCTGCACAGCGCAGAGCTGGTGTCCCAGATCAAGGACCAGGGCGCGGAGATCGGCGTGGAGGCGGACGGCGTCCGGGTGAACTTCCCCCAGGTGATCGCCCACAAGAACGCCATCAGCAAGCAGCTGACCCAGGGTGTTGCCGGGCTGCTGAAGCAGAACAAGGTCGCCCGCGTGGACGGCGAGGCCAGCTTCACCGGCCCCAAGACCCTCTCTGTGAAGAAGTCCGACGGCTCCGTGGAGGAGATGACCGCCGACGCCATCATCGTGGCCACCGGCTCCGTCAACGCCCAGCCGCCCATCCCCGGTCTGAAGGAGAATCCCAACTGCATCGACTCCACCGGCGCCCTGAGCTTGGAACAGTTGCCCAAGAGCATGGTGGTCATCGGTGGCGGCGTCATCGGCCTGGAGCTGGCCTGCGCCTACGCGGCCTTCGGCACCAAGATCACCGTGGTGGAGGCGCTGGACCACATGCTGCCTATGCTGGACGGTGACCTGACCAAGATCGGCGTGGCCCACATGAAGAAGATGGGCATGGCGTTCAACCTGGAGTGCCCGGTGCAGGCCGTGGAGGCCTCTCCCGTGGGCGCCAAGGTGGTCTGCAAGAACAAGGCCGGCGAGACCGTCAGCTTTGAGGCGGAGAAGGTGCTGGTGGCCATCGGCCGGAAGGCCAATACCGCCAGCCTGAACCTGGAGGCTGCCGGCCTTGCCAACGACCGGGGCCGGATCATCGTCAACGACAAGATGGAGACCAGCGTGCCCGGCGTGTACGCCATCGGCGACTGTGTCTTCGGCAAGGCCCAGCTGGCCCACACCGCCAGCGCCATGGGCGAAGTGGCTGCGGAGAACATCATGGGGATCCCTGCCGTGTATGACGAAAAGACCAACCCCACCTGTGTGTATATGGAGCCGGAGGCTGCCTCTGTCGGTCTGACCGAGGAGCAGTGCAAGGCCAAGGGCATCGACTACAAGGTGGGCAAGTTCCCGCTGGTGGCCAACGGCAAGTCCCTCATTATCAATGGCGGCGAGGGTCTGGTGAAGATCATCGCTGACGCCAAGTACGAGGAAGTGCTGGGTATGCACATCATCGGGCCCCGGGCTACGGACCTGATTGCCGAGGGCGCTCTGGCTCTGCGGCTGGAGGCCACCGTGGATGAGCTGATCTCCACGATCCACTCTCATCCCACGGTTTCCGAGTCCGTGCGGGAGTGCGCTCTGAACGTCCAGAAGCGCGCCATCCACATCAAGAACTGATTGCGTTTCCCGATGACAAGGGCCGCCGCTATCAAGCGGCGGCCCTTGTTGCTGCGTGAAGAACGGTATGGTGCCTCAATGGCGCGGCAAAACTCCAGTGTGCAGTCCAGGAGGATATAAATGCGGGAAGCCCCCGTATACCTCCAGATTTGCCTGACAGCGTAACAGGAATACAGCGTGTGGAGCTGCAGGGGGTACTGTACCGGTCGGGAAAGACGGGGCGTTTCATTTTCTCCTTTGCTTGTCCACGCCGATCTTTTATGAGAAATGCCGATCAGGAGATGCACGCTGAACGCTGAAGCATGGGATGAGGCGGGGGGATTCAACTGTCATGTTCACGCTTTTCTGGCATATACCTGCCTGTCGTTATGGTTATATCATAAATAGAGTGAAGATATTGCGCATGTTTTGCATCTGATATATTTCACCATGGAGAAACGGGAGGAACGGCCTTGAAGAAGCGGAGAAATCCCGCTATAATGGGGTGGCATGAACGGACAAGGAGGGCAGGAGACCATGGCGGTGACCGGACGGTTTGCGCCGTCGCCAAGCGGGCGCATCCATTTGGGGAATATTTTGTGCTGCCTGCTGGCTTGGCTCAGCGCCCGGCAGAAGGGCGGGAGAGTGATCCTGCGGATCGAGGATCTGGATATCGCGCGATGTCCGCGGCGCTATGGGGAGCAGATGTGCCGGGACATCCAGTGGCTGGGACTGGACTGGGACGAGGGACCTGTCATCGGCGGCCCCAGCGGCCCCTATGAGCAGAGCCGGAGGACGGCGCTGTATCAGGCTGCTCTGAGGCGACTGGAGGCCCAGGGGCTGGTCTACCCCTGCTTCTGTACCCGGGCGGAGCTCCATGCCGCCAGTGCTCCCCACCGGGAGGATGGACAGGTGGTCTACCCGGGGACCTGCCGCGGTCTGACCGCGGAGCAGGCGGCAGAGCGGGCCCGGCGCACAGGCCGCGCCCCCGCCCTGCGGCTGTGGGTGCCGGAGGAGGAGATCACTTTCACCGACGGCCACATGGGGGAGTACAGGGAGTGGCTGCCTGCGGACTGCGGGGATTTTCTGCTGCGGCGGTCGGACGGCATATTTGCCTATCAACTGGCGGTGGTGGTGGATGACGCGGCCATGGGCGTCACAGAAGTAGTGCGGGGTGCGGACCTGCTGGCGTCCACCCCCAGGCAGCTGCTGCTGTATCGGCTGCTGGGACTGGAGGCACCGGCGTTTTACCATTTCCCGCTGCTTCTGGGAAGCGACGGGCAGCGGCTCAGCAAGCGGAACGCGGATGCGGGGCTGGACACGCTGGGAGAGCGGTATACGGCACCGGAAATTCTGGGAAAGCTGGCATATCTCGCAGGCTTCAACCCCTCGGCAGAACCCAGAAGCGGGGAGAGCCTGCTGGAGGACTTTGCCTGGGAGAGGGTCCCCAGAGCGGATATCCGCATTCCGGAGGGACTGTTTTGAAAAGGAAGCGGCACAGGCTGTCAGCCTGTGCCGCTTCTTTAGTTGCTTTGTCCCGAAAGGGCGTCTGGAATCTCCACTTCTGCCATCAGCTCCCGGCTGATGATGGTGAGCATCTCCTCCAGCTTGGCGCACTCCGCCGGGGTAAACCGCTGCGTGATGCGGTTCATGACGGCGGTCATGTAGGCCGTGCTGATGTTGTAGTAGTCGATATACTTCTGAGTGATCTCCAGATGGTATTCCCGCCGGTCGTCGGAAGACTGGACCTTGCGGATGTAGCCTTTCTTGATGAGGCTGTTGACCTTGTATGCCGCGTTGGGAGGGGAGATCCGCATGAAGGTGGCAAATTCATTCACCGTGGGACTGCCCAGAGCCTGAATGGCCTCCATGCAGAAGGTCTCCACCGTCGTCAGACTGGCCTCACGATCCTGAAAGCGGCTGAAGATCTCCTGGTAAAAGTGCAGCTTGAACTTGGTGTACACGTTAAAAAAAGCGTCTTTCAGCATGGCTGCAAGCCCTCTTTCCCGCGCCTTGCCCGCATGGCGGGAAAGCGTCGGCTGTCATTCCGCACCGATGGCGAAGGTCAGTTCCGCCGTACAGGCCAGTTCGCCGTTGACCGTGGCCTTGCACTCGCCGATGCCCACCGGCCCGCGGCGCTTGGTGAGAACGCACTCCATTTCCAGCACGTCGCCGGGGATCACCTTCCGGCGGAAGCGGGCGTTTTTCACGCCGCCGAATAGGGCGATCTTGCCCTGGTTCTCCGGCAGGGAGAGGATGGCCACGGCACCCACCTGGGCCATGGCCTCCAAAATCAGCACGCCGGGCATGACGTGCTCCTGGGGAAAGTGGCCGCAGAAGAACTGCTCATTGACGCTGACGCACTTGCGGCCCTTGGCCCACTGGCCGGGCTCGTAATCGGTGATCCGGTCCACCAGAGCAAAGGGGAACCGGTGGGGTAGGATCTGCGCGATCTGGTTGGAATTCAATTCGTTTGCCATGGTCTCACGCCTCCCATCGTTTGAACAGCAGGCTGCCGTTGTGGCCGCCGAATCCCAGAGAGTTGGACATGGCGTAGCGCACATCGGCGCTGCGGCCGTGACCCGGCACTACGTCCAGGTCGCAGGCGGGATCCGGCACCTGATAGTTGATGGTGGCGGGAAGATAGCCGTCATGCAGCGCCATGGCGCAGAACATGGCCTCCACAGCACCGGCGGCGCCCAGCATGTGGCCGGTCATGGACTTGGTGGAGCTGATGGCCAGCTTGTAGGCGTGGTCACCGAACACGGTCTTGACGGCGGCCGTCTCGCCGGCGTCGTTCAGGGGGGTGGAGGTGCCGTGGGCGTTGATATAGTCCACATCCTCCGGCTTGGCGCCGCCGTCTGCAAGGGCCATCTCCATGGCCTTGGCGGCCCCGCTGCCGTCGGGCCGGGGAGCGGTCATGTGATAGGCGTCGCAGGTGGCGCCATAGCCCACGACCTCTGCGTAGATCCGGGCGCCACGGGCCTTGGCGTGCTCCAGCTCCTCCAGCAGGAGGATGGCGGCACCTTCGCCCAGCACGAAGCCGCTGCGCTCCGCGTCAAAGGGGATGGAAGCCCGCTTGGGATCGGGATTCTGGGTCAGGGCCTTCATGGAGGTGAAGGCGCCGATGGCCAGAGGTGTCACAGCGGACTCCGTGCCGCCGCAGAGCATCACATCAGCATAACCGTCCCGGATATAGTGGAAGGCATCGCCTACGGCATTGGTGCCGCCGGTACAGGCGGTCACCGGACAGGAGCACATGCCCCGGAAGCCGGTGTGGATGGCGATCTGGCCGGCGGCCATGTTGCAGATGCCGGTGGGGATATAGAAGGGAGAGACCCGGTCCCAGCCCTTCTCCTTGCCCTTGTCGTGCTCTGCCTCCGTGATGGAGAGGCCGCCGATGCCGCTGGAGACAATGACGCCGCAGCGATCCGCCTCCGCTTCATCCAACATGAAGCCAGCACCGTCCAGTGCCTCCTTGGCGGAGACGACGGCCATCTGGGTGAAGCGGCCCATCCGCTTGGCCTCTGGCTTGCTCATGTAGTTCTCCGGCACGAAGCCCTTGACCTCCGCGGCCAGATGGACCTTCAGATCGGTGGGATCGAATTGGGTGATGGGAGCGATGCCGCACACACCGTCCTTCACAGCCTGCCAGCTCTCTGCCGCGGTAAGGCCAATGGGGGTCACGGCCCCCAGGCCGGTGATCACGACTCTCCGTCGTTCCATAGTATACCTCCTGTAGATAGAGTTGGGAGCACCCGGAAAAGGTGTTCCAAAAGGCCCCGCAAAAGGAAGGGGGCTGGGGAAATCCATTCGGGGTTCCCCGGTTGATATGCCAGAGGCAGATCAAGAAATTCCAATCATTTTCGGCAGGGCGCACCCCAGGGCGGCTTCTCTTGCCCCTGCGGGGCAATTCACCTTCTGTACCTGCCGAAAATACTTTGACCCAAGCCGCTGAAAGCGGCGCAGAAGTGCCCTTGGGGTGCAGACTGGTGATGGGGGTTCAGCGGAGCCGGTGGCATACCGGCGGAGCGTCCAAGGGGGACACTGTCCCCCTTGGATGCTTCACATCGCCATGCCCCCGTCGACGGCCAGGACCTGGCCGGTGACATAGGCGGCCTCGTCGCTGGCCAGGAAGGCCACGGCCTTTGCCACATCCTCCGGTGCACCCAGCCGCTGCATAGGGATGGTGGGCATCATGGCGTCCTTGGCGGCCTGGGGCATGGCAGCGGTCATGTCCGTCTCAATGAAGCCGGGGGCCACGGCGTTGACCGTCACGCCCCGGGAGGCCAGCTCCTTGGCCAGGGACTTGGTCATGCCTACCACACCCGCCTTGCTGGCGGCGTAGTTCACCTGGCCGGCGTTGCCCCGGAGGCCCACCACGCTGGAGAGGTTCACGATCCGGCCGTACCGCTGCTTCATCATGATTCGGGACACGGCCTTCATGCACAGGAAGGTGCCTTTCAGGTTGGTGTCGATCACCGTGTCGAAGTCGGCCTCCTTCATCATCATCACAAGGCCGTCCCGGGTGACGCCGGCATTGTTCACCAGAATGTCGATCCGGCCGAATTCCTTCACAGCGGCATCCATCAGGGCCTTCACCTGGGCCTCGTCCGCCACGTTGCACTGCACGGCCAGGGTCTTGGCACCCAGGTCCTTGCAAGCGGTCACGGTCTCCTGGGCAGCTTCCGCCCGGCCGGCGTAGCACAGCACCACATTGGCGCCGCCCCGGGCCAGCTCCTCGCAGATGGCCCGGCCGATGCCCCGGCTGCCGCCGGTGACCACGGCGGTCTTTCCAGCAAAATTCATCATGCCTTCTCCTTTATCAGTTGTTCCAGCGTGTCGGGCAGGTTCTCCACATCCGCTGCGGTCTCCACCGCGCAGACCGGTATGCCGGGAACGGTCTTTTTCACAAAACCGCTGAGGGCTTTGCCCGGGCCGATCTCCACGATGGCGTCCACGCCCATGTCGGCCATCTTCCGGATGGAGTCCTCCATGAACACGCTGCTCTGCACCTGCTTCACCAACAGCTCCTGGATGGGGGTGCTGTCATCCTTCACATCCCCCAGGCAGTTGAAGATCACGGGGATCTGGGGATCCGCAAACGCCACGCCCTGGAAGTATTCCCGCAGGGCATTCCCGGCAGGGGCCATCAGGGGGGTGTGGAAGGGGCCGCTGACCTTCAGGGGCAGGCACCGGCGGGCGCCCTTCTCCTTGGCAATGGCGGCGGCCTTCTCCACAGCGGCCTTCTCACCGCCGATGACCAGCTGGCCGGGACAGTTGTAGTTGGCGATTACCACGCACCCCAGGTCAGAGGCCGCGTCGCAGGCATCCTGCAGGGGGCTGCGGTCCAGGTTCAGGACGGCCATCATGGCGCTCTCCCGGCCGGCAGCCGCCTCCTCCATGGCCTTGCCCCGGAAAGCCACCAGACGGATAGCTGTGGCGGCGTCGAACACACCGGCGGCGTGAAGGGCGGAGTACTCACCCAGGGAGAGGCCCGCCGCCACAGCGGGGGTGATGCCCTTCTCCCGCAGCACCGCCGTCATACCGGCGGCAAAGGCCACCATGCAGGGCTGGGTGTAGCGGGTCTGGTTGATGATGCCGTCCGGGTCCTCAAAGGTGACCTTCTTCAGGTCAAAATCCACTTCCGCATGGTCGTAAACAGCCCGGAAAGCGGAAAACGCCTCGTACAGATCGGCGCCCATGCCGGCATGCTGGCTGCCCTGACCGGCGTACAAAAAGCCCAGTTTCATTCTGCGTCGCTCCATTCTGCGGCGGTGGCCTTCGCCCGTGCGATACCGCTCTCATACAGATCACGGAAAATCTCGGCCACGGGCCGGATCTCGTGGAGCATACCAGCCACCTGGCCGCTCATGACGCTACCCATTTCCACATCGCCCTCCAGCACGGCCCGGCGCAGGCCGCCCAGGGTGACCTTCTCCAGCTCCTCCAGAGAGGCGCCGCGCTTCTCCAGGGCCAGATACTCCCGGGCCATCTTGTTCTTCAGGATTCGGACCGGGCCGCCGATGGAACGGCCGGTGACCACCGTATCACTGTCCTTGGCCTTCAGCACGGCCTGCTTGTAATTGGGGTGGATGGGGCACTCCTCGCTGGCAAGCAAACAGGTGCCCACCTGGATGCCGCAGGCACCCAGGGCAAAGGCCGCAGCCGCCTGACGGCCGTCCGCGATGCCGCCGGCCGCCACCACGGGAACGCTTACCGCATCGATGACCTGGGGCACCAGGGCCATGGTGGTCATCTCGCCCACGTGGCCGCCGGACTCCGTGCCCTCGGCGATGATGGCGTCCACGCCATAGCGCTCCAGCCGCTTGGCCAGAACCGCCGCCGCCACTACGGGCATCACCTTGATGCCCTTTTCCTTCCAGGCGGGAATGTACTTGCCGGGATTGCCGGCGCCGGTGGTGACCACTTTCACGCCCTCTTCCAGAATGATCTGGGCGATGTCGTCGGCATAGGGGCTCATCAGCATCAGGTTGACGCCGAAGGGCTTGTCCGTCAATTCCTTGGCCCGGCGGATCTCCTTACGGAGACGGTCGCCGTCCCAGCCGCCGGTGGCGATCATGCCCAGGGCCCCGGCGTTGGAGCAGGCGGCGGCGAACTCGCCGGTGGCGATGTTGGCCATACCGCCCTGGATAAAGGGGTACTTGGTTCCCAGGATTTCATTGAGCTTTTTCATAAAAATCTCCCATTCGCCGCTGTGCGCGGCCTAAATAAAGCTGAAGTTTTCGCCGGTAACAGGCTTGCGTCCAGAGCGCCTGCTTGACGTGCAGGGAGTCAGGCGAACTCTACCAGGGCGCCGCCCCAGGTGAGGCCGCCGCCGAAGCCCACCACCAGGACCCGGGAGCCGGGCCCCACCTTTCCCAGGTCATGGAGCTCACTGATGACCAGGGGGATACTGGCGGCGGAGGTGTTGCCGTATTTCTGGATGTTCTTGTAGTACTTCTCCGGGGGGATGTGGTACTTTTTGGCTGCCAGGTCGATGATCCGGGCGTTGGCCTGGTGGAAGACGAAGAAGTCCACGTCCTCAATGGCCATACCGGCCTTTTCCAGCACCTGGTCGATGCAGTAGGGCACTGCCTTAACGGCGAACTTGAAGGTAGGCTGGCCGTGCATGAAGATGCGGGCTGGCGCCGGCTTCTCCGCGCCGGTGACGCCCAGCATGTCCGGGTCGCCGTGGCAGCCCAGAACGGCGTGGATGGAGGGATAGTCCTCCCGCCACTCCACCACCACAGCGCCGGCGCCGTCTCCGAAGAGGACGCAGGTGCCCCGGTCCTCCCAGTTGATGAACCGGGAGAGCATCTCTGCGCCGATCACCAGGCCGTACTTCCGGGGGGCCTGGGCCAGCAGGCACTCCATGGTGTGGATGGCGAACAGGAAGCCGCTGCATGCGGCATTCAGGTCAAAGCACACCGCGTCGTGGGGCAGCCCCAGCCCCCGCTGCACCATGCAGGCGGCAGAGGGGGACAGGTAGTCGGAGGAGAAAGTGGCCACCACGCAGGCGCCGATGTCCTCCGGGGAAATCCCGGCGTTTTCCAGCGCCTGCCGGGCGGCGCCCACGCACATATCCGTGTGGGTCTCCGTGGTGCAGTGGTGGCGGGTCTGGATGCCGGTGCGGGTGGTGATCCACTCGTCGCTGGTATCCACGATTTTTGCCAGGTCGTCGTTGGTGACGATTTTCGCAGGGGCGAACCGGCCGGTGCCTCTGATTTTGATTCCGCTCATGCTTCCTCCTTCTGGGGTGCTGCGCCCATGCGTCTGAATTTTTGATACCGGCCTGCGGCCAGAGCGGCTCCGCTCTCTTTGGAGAGCTCCGCCAGGCAGCGGCTCAGAGCCCGATCCACCTGCCGCATGTGGGCGGCAGGAGCCAGATGGGCGCCGCCCTCCGGCTCAGGGATGATGCCGTCGATGACGCCCAGCTCCAGCAGGTCCGGCGCCGTCAGCTTCATCAGCTCACAGGCTTCCTCATGTCTGGCGGAGTCCTTCCACAGAATGGAGGCGAAGCCTTCCGGAGAGAGGATGGCGTACACAGAGTTCTCCAGCATCAGCACCCGGTTGGCAACGCCCAACGCCAGCGCGCCGCCGCTGTTGCCCTCGCCGGTGATGAGGGCGATGACGGGGACGGTGAGGCGGCTCATCTCATAGAGATTCCGGGCGATGGCCTCGCCCTGGCCGTGGGCCTCGGCCTCCAGGCCGGGATAGGCGCCGGAGGTGTCGATAAACGTGAGGATGGGGCGGCGGAACTTCTCCGCCTGGCGCATCAGCCGCAGAGCCTTGCGGTACCCTTCCGGATTGGGCATGCCGAAGTTGCACTTGAGGTTCTCCTCCAGCGTTTTGCCCTTCCGGGTGCCGATGACGGTCACAGGGCGGCCGTGGTACAGGGCCACGCCGCCCAAGATCGCGGCATCCTCGCCGCAGAGGCGGTCGCCCTTCTGCTCAAAGAAGTCTGTGAACAGCGCCTGAATATAATCTGTGATATTGGGCCGCTGGGGGTGGCGGGCAATGGCCACCCGCTGGGCGGCGGTCAGCGGTTCGCTCATGTGCGTCCCCCTTTCTCATGGAGCCGCAGCAGCTGGGACAGGGTGTCCCGCATCTGAAGGCGCGGCACCACCGCGTCCACAAAGCCGTGCTCCTCCTGGAACTCCGCCCGCTGGAAGCCCTCCGGCAGGGTCTGGCCGATGGTCTGCTGGATGACCCGGGGACCGGCAAAGCCGATCAGAGCGCCGGGCTCCGCCAGGATGATATCGCCCAGAGAGGCGAAACTGGCAGTGACCCCACCAGTGGTGGGGTCCGTAAAGACGGAAATATACAAAAGCCCTTTCTCCGAGAAGCGGGCCAGCGCCGCACTGGTCTTGGCCATCTGCATCAGGGAGAGGATGCCCTCCTGCATCCGGGCACCGCCGCTGGCGGCGAACAGGATCAGGGGCAGGCGGTTCTTGGTGGCGTACTCAATGGCCAGGGTGATCTTCTCACCCACGGCGGCACTCATGGAGCCCATGAAGAAGCGGCTGTCCAGCACACCCACTACGCATTTGCGGCCCCCGATGGTGCCGGTGGCGGTGACCACGGCCTCCGTCAGGCCGGTCTTGCGCTGGGCGGCCTCCACCTTGGCCCGGTAGCCGGGGAAGGAGAGCGGGTCCGCCGCAGGCAGCTTTTCAAACAGCTCCCGGAAGGAGCCGGGGTCCAGAATCGTGCTGAGTCGATAGTAGGCGCCGATGGGGAAATGGTAGCCGCACTTGGGGCAGACCGACAGGTTCTGCGCCACGGATTTGCGGTCGCTGTCCTGCCCGCACTTGGGACAGGTGATGGCTTTATCGCCGGGAATGTGATTGTCCCGGATGGCCTTCATGGCCAGCAGGCGCGCCCGGCGCTTGGCGAAGACGCCGTTCATCCCACTCATGCATCCACCCCGCTTTCACTGAGCTTGCGGCTGAATTCCAGCAGCTCCGACAGGTGTTCATCCAGGAAGGCAGTGGTGCACTCTCCCAGAATGAACTCCGGATGGTACAGAATCTGATAGGAGAGCTCCGCATTGGTGGGGAAGCCCTCCAGAGTGAACTCCTCCAGGCAGCGGCGCATCCGCCGGATGGTCTCCATCCGAGTGGGGGCGTAGGCCAGGATCTTGGCCGCCATAGAGTCGTAGTAAGGAGACAGCTCGCACCCGCTGTACAGGCAGGAGTCCACCCGCACGCCGGGGCCGCCGGGGAAATGGAGGAAATCCACCCGTCCGGGGCAGGGGCGGAACCCCTGCACAGGGTCTTCGGCGTTGATGCGGCACTCGATGGCATGGCCCTGGAGCGTCACATCCTCCTGCCGCAGGCGCAGCGCCAGGCCGGAGGCAATCCGCAGCTGTTGGCGCACCAGATCCACACCGGTGACCAGCTCGGTGACGCCGTGCTCTACCTGGATGCGGGTGTTCATCTCCATGAAATAGAAATGCTCCCGGTCCGGGTCCAGCAGGAACTCCACTGTGCCGGCATTCTCATAGCCAACAGCTTTGGCCGCCTTTACGGCGGCGGCGCCCATCCGCTCCCGCAGCTCCGGCGTCAAACACCGGGCAGGGGCCTCCTCGATGAGCTTCTGGTTCCGCCGCTGGACCGAGCAGTCCCGGTCCCCCAGATGGATGACGTTGCCGTAGCGGTCCGCCAGCACCTGGAACTCGATGTGCCGGGGCCGGAGCACCAGCTTCTCCAGATACATCTCGTCATTGCCGAAGCAGGCCTGGGCCTCTGCCTTGGCCTCCGCAAAGGCCGCGGACAGATCCTCCGGCCGGTCGCACCGGCGGATGCCCCGCCCGCCGCCGCCGGCGGACGCCTTCAGCAGCACAGGATAGCCTACGGACTCTGCCGCGGTCAGCGCCTCCTCCACAGAGGCGACCGGGCCGTCGGAGCCGGGGGTCACGGGCACGCCGGCGGCGCGCATCAGGTCCCGCGCGGCAGATTTGGAGCCGGCCTTGCGGATGGCGTCGCCGGAGGGGCCGATGAAGGTCAGGCCAGCTGCGGCGCAGGCGTCTGCAAAGTCGGCGTTTTCAGAGAGGAAGCCATAGCCGGGATGGACGCCGTCGCACCCGGTGGCTTTGGCCACCGTCAGAAGAGCATCCTGATTCAAATAGCTGTCTGCCGCCCGGGCAGGGCCGATGCACACCGCCTGTCCCGCCAGCTGGACATGGAGCGCGTCCGCGTCCGCCTGGGAGTATACGGCCACCGTCTCGATCCCCAGCTCCCGGCAGGCCCGCAGGACCCGCAGGGCGATCTCTCCCCGGTTGGCGATCAATACCCGCCTCAGCATGGCCGATAACGGAACAGCGGCTCGCCGAAGGCCACCAGCTCGCCGTTGCTCTTGCACACGCTCTCAATGACGCAGTCACAGGGAGCGGGAACTTCGCTCATCATCTTCATAGCCTCGATCAGGCAGACGGTCTGGCCCTTGGACACCCGGTCGCCGGGCAGGACAAAGGGGGCCTGGTCCGGGGCGGGCGCCGCGTAGAACGTGCCCACCAGAGGCGCGTCAATAGAGGAGGAGCTGCTCTGGGGCGCAGGCACCGGAGCAGCGGCGGCAGCCGGAGCGGCCGCAGGTGCGCTGGCCGCAGGCGCAGACGCGCCGCCACGGGTCAGCTCTATGGTGAACTCCTGCGTGGACAGCTTCATCGTCTGGGCGGTGCTGCGGTCGAAGCAGGCGACAAGATCAAAAATCTCTTGGTTGGTCATAGCGCATTCCTTTCTCAGCGGAAAGTGAACCCGCCGGAGGGCGCGGGCCCGCCGGCGGGGCAGGGATTACTGCTTGTGGGCGTTCAGGTAGTTCATCACGTCGCCGACGGTCTTCATCTCCGCCAGGGCGCTATCCTCAATGGAGATGCCGGTGGCCTCTTCCAGAGCCATCACCAGTTCCACGGAAGCCAGGGAATCAGCACCCAGATCGTCAGCCAGGGAGGCGTCCATTGTGACTTGCTCCGCGTCGCAGCCCAGGGTCTCCACGATGATATCACGTACTTGCTCGAATTCCATATTGGTACTCCTTATGTCGAAAAATGATGAAATTATTTTAATTAAAATAATTTAACTAAAATAATTTCACGTTGATTTATGCGGTTTATGCCGGTTTGTCAAGTAAAATTTTGGAGAACGCCCGCCTTCTCCGGGACGTGGCAGCCGCACCTTATTTAATTATAAGGAAGACAGCGCCTGCCGCAGCGCGTCGTCGCTGGCGGGGACGCCCCAGAACCGGAGTGTTCCATTGATCTCCAGGGCGGGAGTGCAGAGGGTCTCCGGATGCTCACTCGTCACCTGTTCGTTCAGCACCCGGCAGCCGGGGCAGTAGGCGTACAGGCAGGGCATCAGCAGGTCCATCCGGTCGATCACATCGTCGTCTGTGATTTTCTCCAGAGTGTAGTCCAGGCCGAGACCGTCGGCAACGGCCCGGATGCGGTCCATGTAGAAGTCGTTCCGGGCACAGATGGAACAGTACAGGCGCAGTTTGACAGGGGTGCTCATTTCATCGTCTCCTTATTCTCCGGGCGGGGCCCATATTCCGCAGAACAGCATACCACAAGGGGAGGCAGGGGGAAAGACGGCGTCCTATTTTTTGGAGATTTGACGAAAAAGATATTTGCTTTTGCCGATATATCCGCTATAATGTGGGAGGATTGCGCCGGAGGATCCCCAACGGAACCTGTCACGGCGGAAGAAAGGATGGAGGACCGCATGAAGATCGTCATTGTGGGCGCGGGCAAGGTGGGCGTGGCCCTGACGCGCCATCTGGCCGTGGAGAACAGGGTCACAGTGATCGACCAAAATCCACATCTGGTTGAGAACATCATCAACATCTATGATGTGATGGGCGTGTGCGGCAACGGCGCCAGCTACGATGTGCAGAAGGAGGCGGATGTGGAGCAGGCTGATCTGCTGATCGCCACTACCTCCAGCGACGAGATTAATATCCTCACGTGCCTTGTGGCGAAGAAAATGGGTGTGCAGCACACCATCGCCCGTATCCGCAGCCCGGAATACGGCCGCCAGCTGCGGTTTATGCGCAGTGAGCTGGGGCTGTCCATGGCCATCAATCCGGAGGCGGCAACGGCCCGTGAGATCGCCCGTGTGCTGCGGTTCCCCACCGCCATGAAGCTGGAGTCCTTCTCCAAGGGGCGGCTGGAGCTGGTGGAGTACCGGGTGGCGGAGCACACGGCCCTGGACGGCACCCGGCTTTCGGAACTGTACCGGAATTTCAAGGTCCGGGTGCTGATCTGCGCCGTGGCCCGGCAGGGGGAGACGATCATTCCCTCCGGCGATTTCACCTTGCGGGCGGGAGACAAGATCTATCTCACCGCCGCACCCCGGGAACTGGAGAAGTTCTTCCGGCTTCTGGGCGTATTCCGGGCCCGGGCCTCTTCGGTCATGATCGTGGGCGCCAGCAAAATGTGCTACTATCTGGCATCTGAGCTGCTGGAGATGGGCATGTCCGTAAAGATCATCGACCAAAACGAGCAGCGGTGCGTGGAGATGAGCGAGAAACTGCCCCGCGCGCTGGTGATCGTGGGAGACGGGACGGACAGCGAGCTCCTCAGCGAGGAGGGAATCAGCCAGACGGACGCCTTCGTGGCCATCACGGGCCTGGACGAGGCCAACATCCTCATGGCACTCAGCGCTGCCAAGCAGTCCGGCGACTGCTGTAAGGTGGTGGCGAAGATCAACCGCAAGTCCCTGCTGGAGCTGGTCTCCACCGAGAGCCTGATCGACAGTGTGGTGTCCACCGGTGCGGTGACCACAGAGCTGATCCTCCAGTATATCCGGGCCATGAAGAACGCCTCCGCCTCCAAGGTGAAAACGCTGCACCGCATCGTGGATGAGAAGGTGGAGGCTCTGGAGTTCAGCGTGACGCCGGACATCTCCTTCGCCGGCGTGCCCCTGCGGGATCTGAATCTGAAGCGGGGCCTGCTACTGGCAGGTATCGTGCGGCAGAACGGGCAGATCGTCATCCCCTCCGGCAATGATGTCCTGCACCTCCACGACGATGTGATCGTAGTGACCACGGACACCCAGCTGGAGGATCTTCGGGATATCCTTGCAGAGTGAGAAGGCAGGTAAGTTCTGTGAATTATCGAATGATCGGCTTTGCCATTGGCCGTATCCTGCTGGTGGAGGCGGCGCTGCTGCTGCTTCCCATGGCGGTGGCTCTGGGATATGGGGAATCCCCTGTCCCGTATCTGCTCCCTGCGGCGCTACTGGTGCTGTGCGGAGGATTGCTGAGCTTCAAAAAGCCGCGGCAGGCGTCTCTGTTCGCACGGGACGGCCTGGCGGTAGTGGCGCTGGCGTGGATTGCCGTGTCCCTCTTCGGTGCGCTGCCCTTTTACATCTCCGGCTCCATAGAGAGCTTTGTAGATTGCTTCTTTGAGACAGTCTCCGGCTTCACCACCACGGGGGCCACCATCCTGACGGAGGTGGAGTCGCTGAACCGGGGCATTCTGTTCTGGCGCAGCTTCACCCACTGGGTGGGCGGCATGGGTGTTCTGGTGTTCGTCATGGCCATTCTGCCTATGGGCGGGGATGGCCACGGGATGCACATGCTGCGGGCGGAGATGCCTGGACCCGCGGTGGGAAAGCTGGTGAGCCGCATGAGCGACACCGCCAAAATCCTCTACGGCATCTACCTGGTGATGACTGTCATTGAGATCGTGCTGCTGCTGGCGGGCGGGATGCCGCTGTTCGACGCCTGCATCCACTCCTTCGGCAGTGCGGGCACCGGCGGCTTCAGCAGCCGGAATCTCAGTGTGGGAGCTTATAACAACCCCTATTTTGAAATTGTGATCGGCATTTTCATGCTGCTCTTCGGCATCAATTTCAATCTGTATTACTTCCTGCTGGTGCGGCGGTTCCGGGACGTGTTCCGGTCCGAGGAGCTGTGGGCCTATGTCCTCATTGTGGCGACGGCAGTGGCTGCCATCACCCTGGATATCGTGCACATGTACGAGTCGGTGGGCACCAGCCTGCGGCACGCGTTTTTCCAGGTGTCCTCCATCATCACCACCACCGGTTATGCCACGGTGGATTTCAACACCTGGCCCACCTTTTCAAAGGCCATTCTGGTGGCGCTGATGTTTATCGGCGGCTGCGCCGGTTCCACCGCTGGCGGCATCAAGGTGGCCCGGGTGGTGATCCTGCAGAAGGTGTCTGTCAGCGAGATGCGGCGGATGCTCCACCCCAATGCGGTGCCCGCCATCCAGTTCGAGGGCAAGCCCCTGAACGAGCGGAGCATCCGGGGCGTCCATCTGTTTCTGGCGGTGTACCTGATGGTCTTCGTGGCGTCCTGCCTGTTGGTGTCTCTGGAGCAGTTGGACCTGGTGACTACGTTCACAGCGGTGGCTGCCTGCATCAACAACGTGGGGCCCGGTCTGGAGATTGTAGGTCCCATGGGTAACTTCTCCAGCTTCTCCCCTTGGTCCAAGCTGCTGCTGTCCTTCGACATGCTGGTGGGACGGCTGGAGATCTTCCCCATGCTGCTTCTGTTCGCCCCTTCCATCTGGAAACGGCGGCTGCCGTCCCGCAGGCTGGTGGACTGACTTGCCTGAAAATCAAATCCAACGGAACAGGACCGCCGCGGAGATCTGCGGCAGTCCTGCCGTCCTGTCAAGCGCCCTCCGCCGCCGCGGAGGGCGCTTTTTTTCTGCGGTGGGGGGAGATTGCCGGGCAGCGCGGGACAACGGCCACCGGCAACCGCGTCTCCAAAGCTGCCCGCCCCAAACAGAGGAATATGTTTCCCCGGAGCGCCGCCCCACCGGCAAGCGGACAGGAGGGCCTGCGGGACGCTGTGAGCGGCGTCCCGCGGGATGGGCTTCGGGCATCACGGCGGCTAAAGGATCGGCTGACGGATACGAAGAGGAGGCAAGTAGACGGCGGCATCTGGACAGAGGCGGGCTCTGGAGAGACGCCCGGCCCGGACCCTGATGGGCGAGAAGAAGCTGCACCCCGGCGGAGCTGTGGAATCAAAAGAGCGGGGCCCCGGAGGACAATGGCAAAACCTCCGGGGCCCCTTGAAGGGATTGGACAGGAATCGTTTCAAAACAGAACGCTAGCGGATGGGGTTGGAGATGCGACCGATCCCGTCGATCTCGCAGGTGACCACATCTCCGCGCTTGAGGAAGCAGGGGGGATCCATTCCCATCCCCACTCCGGCGGGGGTGCCGGTGATGAGGATGGTGCCCGCCGGCAGCGTCATGCCCTGCGAGAGCTCACTGACGATGTGGCGGATATTGAAGAACACCTGGTCCGTCACGCTGTTCTGCCGCAGCTCTCCGTTGACAAAGCTTCTGATGGATAGCGCGGGCGGGCAGGGGAATTCGTCCGCAGTGACAATGACCGGCCCCATGGCAAAAAAGGTATCCAGGCTTTTTCCGAGGAAGTTCTGCTTGTGGCGGTACTGGACGTCCCGGGCGCTGACGTCGTTGGCCACGCTGTATCCGAAGATGTAGTCACCCACATCTTCCTCCCGGACATGGAGCGCGTCCCTGCCCAGGACAACGGCCAGCTCCACCTCATAATCCAGCTTGGAGACAAAATCCAGATGGCCGTCGATCGCCTCCCCATCGCCCAGGACCCGGAGGACATCCGCCAGGCGCAGAGCCTGCCGGCTTCCAGCGAGCTGTATCTGCGCCCAATGGACAAGCTCATCCAGACTGCCGGCAGTTCCGCGCTGCCCGTTCTGATCCAGGGGGCGGTGGGGACCCACAAGGGCGTGGTGGCCCGTCGCATTCACACCAAAAGCGCCACGGAGGGGACCACGCTGATGCGCCTGCAGTGCAGGGACCTGACGGAGAAAAACTGGGACATGCTGTTGAATAATGCCGCGTCTCCCATTCACGCCACGGGATACACGGTATATCTGGAAAACGTGGATACGCTGCCGAAGGATCTGCAGCAGCAGGTGGGGACCTATATTGAGGATACCAAGATGACCCACCGCCATCGGGTAATCAGCTCCAGCTGCTGCGACCTGTCTGCCGAGGTGGCCCGGGGACAGTTCTCCAGCCGGCTCTATCTGCAGCTCAGCGGATTCACCATCAATGTGCCGTCTCTGGCCCAGCGGAAGGAGGATATTCCCGCCTTTGTCAATATGATGATTCCCCAGTACAATACCGCGCTGGCCAAATCCACCGTGGGCATGGAGCCGGATGCCATGGAGCTGATGGTGGAATTTGAGTGGCCGCTGAATCTGGTGCAGCTGGAAAAGGTGCTGCGCCAGATGATCGCGGCGTCCTCGGGATTTTATATCACTGCCGCTGAGGTGGCCGCGGTCCTGCAGAACGAGATGCGGAAAGTGAGTGCCCTTCCGCCGGCGGTGGATCTCTCCGGGACCTTGGAGGACATCGAGCGGAGAGTGATCGAACAGGTGCTGCGGGAGGAGAACATGAATCAGTCCGCTGCGGCCAAGCGGCTTGGAATCGGCCGAAGCACCTTGTGGAGAAAGATCGCCGGCAGCGGCGGAAAATAAACAAAAAGGTCCGGGGGCACAGGGAATATCCCTGTGCCCCCGGACCAAATTTCCGGCAGCGCGGAAGCTTCACTTGCCTTGGATTCCCAGCGCGCGGCAGACGCTGCGGCGGGTGATGCGGTATACCCCATAGAGCACCGCCGAAAGCACGGCGATCACCGCAGCACAGACGGCCATGCCGGCCATCTCGCCGGGGGTGAAGCGGTTATCATTGAAGTACATAATCATGAGGTAGAAGGCGGAGATGACTGCCGTGCCCACGATGGCGGGCACAAGAAACACCTTGGACACCTGCCCCTTTACGGACCGGAACAGATAGCGGTTCGGCGCCCCCAGGTGCCGCAGGTCGTCGTACACCCGTGCGTTGGTGAGGGCGATGGTCATGCACCGGGTAAAGGCAATGACGATGACCGCCGCGAAGCAGATCAGGGCGATAAAGATGAACAGCACCAAAAACACCGCCATGGTGGTGACGAAGTCGTTCTGATCCAGCACCCGGAACTGGGGCATGTAGAGCCAGTAGTTGCGGAACTCCGAGGTGTCCCGGTCCTCCCGCTCTATCACCGGGAAGCCATGGGCGGCGATATGTGCCCGGTCGTAGTCATAGACCTCGCCGGCCTCCTCCGCCAGCGCCGCACTTACCAGGTCGTAGGCGTCCATCTGCAGCACATCGTCGCCAGAGCGGTCCACGATCTCGTTGAACAGGGCGTCGGCAAAGGGATAGCTGGCCTCCGCGTCCGCCACATTGAAGAATACCCAGGTCTCCCGCCAGAGGTCGGTGAGTCCGGCGGTGAGGATCTCGTAGTCGGCGTCATCCAGCACGTAGCAGCCCAGCAGCATGGTGAAACACAGAGGCTCCGCCGGGGTAACGGACAGGCTGGCCCCGGTGACCATATTGGTGACCAGCGTCACGTCGCCGCCGGAGAGGTAGTCGCTGCCGCCTTCATCATCCAGCACATTGGCACAGGTGCCGGGGGCCAGGTCCACAGCTTGGCCGGTGAGGGCGTTCCAGGCGCTCTCGGAAAGATAGGTGGCCCCGCCTTGGATCTCCCGGTATTCCTTGGTGTAGGTGGTGCCCAGAGCTCCGGCGCTCTGCTCGATGGAGACGGTGCCGTCACAGCCCAGGGTGGCGGCGTCCACCTGGGTCCAGGAGGTGATGTCAACACCATGCTTCGACGCCAGAGATTCCACCTCACCCCGCTCCGGCCAGTTCTGATCATTCCGCCAGTGGTACTCGAAGTCCACCGGCCGGGTGGAGAAGCTGTAGGTGGAGCTGGTATTCAGCATGGGGGCGTAAAAGGAGGCGAAATAGGCACCGGCGATCAGCAGCGTCATCACCAGCATGTTCCGCACCGTCTGGCGGCCTTGGAACTTCATCATGGACGTGGCGATGATGTCCCGGTACTTATGGCGCTTCCGCCAGCCGTTCACCACCGTGTGGAGCAGGATCATGTACATGCCGACCAGCGCCGGCAGGTAAAAGACGGCCTCCACCCCAGAGGGGGGATACCACTGGAGAACTGTGACAAAGAACGACGGCATCAGATACCCCGCCAGGGCGCCGATCACCACCAGGACGATGCCCACGCTTCCATACCACCGCTTTACCTCGCGGATAGGCTCGGACTTGTGGGACTCCTGGACGATGTCGATGATGTTGGTGCGGCGGATGGACCGGCCGCCCAGGAAGAACAGCATCCCCACCACGTAGGCGGCAAAGACCATGGACAGCAGATAGGACCGGGGATCGAAGGACAGGGTCATCTCCTGGGAGTCCACCAGGAACAGGCGGAACAGCTGCCACACGCCCCAAGCCAGAGGGCCGCCTAAGGCCGCCCCGGCGGCGCAGGAGCCCAGGGAGATCACCGCCAGTTCTTTGCCCATCTCTTTTTGCATCTGGCGGCGGGTTGCCCCCAGGGCCAGGAACACGCCGGTCTCACGGGACTTCTGCCGGAAGAACAGCCCGGCGGCATAGGCGGTGAACACGGCGCAGCCGATGACCGCCAGAACGAACACCATCATCACCTGCTTGCGGCTGTCGCCGCCCTCCGGCAAGACGGAGAGGATGGTGGGGGAGCGCATCATGCAGACATAGGCAGTGATCAGCAGCACGGAGAAGAAGCTGCACCCTGCCAGCAAGGCGTACTGGCCCCTGTTTTTGCGGCGCAGGGCCGCGTAGGCGTCGGAAAAGTGCCGCATGGTCTCACTCCTTCCCCATGTCCCGGATGGCGTCCAACAGCTGGTCCTGGAAGGCGGTGCGGTCCGTGGCGCCCTTTTCCAGGGTCCGCCACACCACTCCGTCCCGGAGGATGACCACCCGGTCGCAGAAGGAGGCGGCAAAGGAGTCGTGGGTTACCATGAAGATGGTGGCCTCCAGGGATTCCTTGGCCTGTTCAAAGGAGCGAATCACCGCCCGGCTGGACTTGCTGTCCAGGTTGCCGGTGGGTTCGTCCGCCAGGATCAGCAGGGGATGGTTGATGAGCGCCCGGGCCACGGCGGTACGCTGCTTCTCACCGCCGGAGATCTCCGCCGGGTATTTGTCCCGGATGGCGGAGATACCGAATACATCGCACAGCTGGTCCGCCCGGGCCTCCGTCTGGCCGGTGACGGCGCCGCCGATGATGGCGGGCAGGAGAATGTTCTCCCGGACCGTCAGACCGTCCAGCAGCAGGAAGTCCTGGAACACAAAGCCCAGCTGCCGGTTGCGGACCTTTGCCAAAGCGTCCTCGCTGAGATTTGCCAGCTGCCGATCCCCCAGCATGATCTCCCCACTGTCGATGGGGATGTAGCAGGAGATGCAGTTTAAGAGCGTGGTCTTGCCGGAGCCGGAGGGGCCCATGACAGCCACGAACTCCCCCTTCTCCACCGTGAGGGACACGCCCTTGAGGACTTCATAGGTGGTCTTGCCCACTTGGTAGGATTTGTGCAGATCTTTGACTGTTAACATAAAACTCTTCCTTTCTGTCTCACAGGATATTCCCCGCCAGGGCGATGGCCGCCAGATGGGCGGGATAGAAGGCGTAGAAGAACCAGCGGTTGATCTTGATGCGGGAGTGCGTGGCGCAGAAGATCAGGGGCGCGGCGAACACGGCGAAAATGGACCAGTCGATGCAGAGGCCGCCCACCGTCAGGCACAGGGGAGCCTCCGGCCAGCCGTTCATCAGGGCCGGAAGATAACTGAGGAGGTAGAGGGCCGCGCCCAGGCGGGGCCGGTTCCGGCAGAGGTAGAAGATCAGCATCAGCTGGATGCCGGTGCCGGAGTAATCGAAGTTCCACCAGCTGACGGTGAAGAGCGCCAGGGCGAACAGCCACCATTTCCGTTCCTTCAGGCCGTACATGCCCAGCAGGCTCAGGAACAGGGTGAAGAAGATGTTCCAGTTGGTGAGGTTGGCCCAGAATTCGCCGACCGGGTGGAAGGCCAGGATGTAAAAGGGCTGGCTGACGAGGGCGAAGATGCCCAGCCGGGTCAGGTACTTCCGCACGTCGTGGGTGTACAGCAGGCCCACCGTCAGGCAGTAGCAGAAGATGGGGAAGGCCAGTCGGCCGATCCAGCGGAACACGCCCACCTCCGGGAAAAAGGCGCCGCCGATGTGGTCGATCAGCATGGCGGCGATGGCGATGAGCTTCAGCAGATCCGTGTCCAGATTGGTTTTCAGCCGTGGCCCCGTCTGGGGGATGGCGGCGGGAGTGGTGAGCACGCTCCACACACGGGAGCGGGAGATGGCAGTGGCGTTTGTCATGGTGTTTCCCTCCTTGTTGACACCAACGTACCGCGAAAAAAGAGCCGCCGCAAACGGGGGTGTCATCTGCGGCGGCTGGAATGTCAAGTTTTGCACCGGGGCGTGGCGGGATGTCAAGTTTGGCGGTTTTGCCGTCAAGTTTGGTTTGGCAGACGGCGGTTCCTGTGGTAGAATGGGCAGGTAGTTTAAGGCGAAAAGCGCCCCCTGCCGGACCCCGGCGGGCAGTTTTCGGTTTGAGGTGATGGGGATGCTGCGGATCGGCATCTGTGACGATATCTACGACGCCAGGCTGGTGCTTCGGGCCGCTCTGGAGCGGGCTCTGGAAAAGCGGCGCGTTCAAGGGCAGTTCCGGGAGTTCTCCTCTGGAGAGGGACTGCTCCGCTGGCTGGAGAGCCACGCCGGGGAGCTGGACTTGGTGTTTCTGGACATGGAGATGGGGGAGCTGGACGGCATGGAGACCGCCCGGCGGCTCCGGGCGGCGGACGCCGGACTGCAGCTGGTGTTCGTCACCGGGTATGCAGAGCACGTCTTTGACGGGTACTCCGTGGGGGCCCTGGGGTATCTCTTAAAGCCCCCGAAGGCGGAACAGCTGGAGGAGGTGCTGGACCGGGCACAGGCGGCGCTGGTCCGGGATTTGGACCGGGCCTACATCTGCCGCAGCGGGGACACCCACTACCGGATCCCCATTGCCAACATTCTGTATTTTGTCTCGGACCGGCGGCAGGTGGCCTGTGTCACCGCCGGACGGGAGTACACGTTTTACGGCAAGCTGGACACGGTGGCGGCGGAGGTGGGGGCGGACTTTGTCCGCATCCACCAGCGGTATCTGGTTCGGACAGGAGCTGTGGACCGGATGGAGGGCGGCGAGGTGGTGCTGCGGGACGGGCAGCGCCTGCCCGTCAGCCGGTCCTGCCAGCAGTCGGCCCTGCTGGCCCTGACCCGGGCGGAACTGGAGGGGTGAGGAGATGCTGGATGTTCTCTGGAAGTTCTGGCTCTATTTCGGGTATTTCCTGACGGTGGCGGCCAGCGGCTTTTTCCTCTACCGGCTCTGCACGCCC
>OJPZ01000382.1_pt1 | contig 23370 bp, 23 predicted proteins | sample 1598611 | NCBI WGS metagenome assembly OJPZ01 (sample SAMN03922494, study PRJEB24848) | human gut metagenome | isolation source: stool sample | host: Homo sapiens | place: Germany | collected 2011-11
GAGGCGCAGGGGAAGTATTATGCGGCTCAGCAGCGTTACGCGCAGTATGTGGACCGGAATCAGGCGCTTTCGCGCCGGAGCTTCCGCACGGAGGAGGAGCGTCTGCAGAACGAGATGTCGTTGGCTTACAGCCTCTACAACCAGACGGCGCAGCAGTTGCAGCTGGCCCGGGCGAAGGTCCAGGAATCGACTCCGGTCTACGCCGTCGTGCAGCCAGCCACAGTCCCGCTCAAACCTTCGAAACCCTCGAAATTGCTCATTCTTATCGGATGCGTGTTCCTCGCCGGGGCCGCCGCCGCGGCGTGGCTGCTTTTCGGAAGGGAGTTCGTCGGGGCGTTCGGAAAACAGAAAAAAACCGACGATTCGATATAGCGCGAGTTATGAAAGGCATCGTATTGGCGGGCGGTTCCGGCACGCGTCTTTACCCGATCACCAAGGGGGTTAGCAAACAATTGCTACCGGTCTACGACAAGCCGATGGTCTATTATCCGCTTTCGGTTCTGATGTTGGCGGGCATCCGGGATATTCTTCTGATCTCGACGCCGCAGGACCTTCCGGGCTTCCGGCGCCTGCTGGGCGACGGCTCGGATTATGGAATCCGTTTGGAGTATGCCGAACAGCCCTCCCCGGACGGTCTGGCTCAGGCATTCCTGATCGGTGAGGAGTTCATCGGCGGGGATTCGGTGTGCCTTGTCCTGGGCGACAATATCTTCCACGGAGCGGGCTTCTCGGGCATGCTCCGGGAGGCGGTCCGCACGGTCGAAGAGGATGGCAACGCTACGGTGTTCGGTTACTGGGTGGACGATCCGGAGCGTTATGGAGTGGCAGAATTCGACAAATCGGGAAACTGCCTTTCCATCGAGGAGAAGCCGCAGCATCCGAAATCGAACTACGCGGTCGTGGGCCTCTATTTCTATCCGAACAAGGTCGTGGAAGTGGCCAAAAGCATCGAGCCTTCCTTTCGCGGAGAACTGGAGATCACGGCGGTTAACCAGCGTTTCCTTTCGGACGGAGAGTTGAAGGTTCGGACCTTGGGCCGGGGCTTCGCGTGGCTGGATACGGGGACGCACGACTCGCTGAGCGAGGCTTCGACGTTCATCGAGGTTATCGAAAAACGCCAGGGACTGAAGATCGCCTGTCTGGAGGGCATTGCCTACCGGCAGGGATGGATCACGGCGGAGAAGCTGCGCGAGGTGGCGGCCCCGATGCGGAAGAACCAGTACGGGCAGTACTTGCTGAAAGTTATCGGGGAGCCGGAACGTACGGGCGAAGCGAACCTTTAATTCGCAGAATACGCTATGAATATCATACAGACATCTATCGAAGGTGTGGTTATCGTCGAGCCGCGCCTTTTCCGGGACACGCGGGGATACTTTTTCGAGAGCTTCTCGCAGCGGGATTTCAGCGCAAAGGTCCGTGCGGCGGATTTCGTCCAGGACAACGAGTCGCGCTCGACCTATGGGGTGTTGCGGGGACTTCATTTCCAGCGGCCTCCTCATGCACAGTCGAAGTTGGTGCGGTGCGTGTGCGGGGCGGTTCTGGACGTTGCGGTGGACATCCGCCGCGGGAGTCCCACTTACGGACAGCATGTCGCCGTCGAGCTTACGGAGGAGAATCACCTTCAGCTGTTCATTCCGCGGGGCTTCGCACACGGCTTCGCGGTGTTGAGCGAAGAGGCCGTTTTCCAGTACAAGTGCGACAACTACTATGCTCCGGAGGCGGACGGCGGCATCTCGATACGGGATGCGGAGCTGGGTATCGACTGGCGGATTCCGGCGGCGGAAGCCATCCTGAGCGAGAAAGATACGCGGCATCCGTTGCTGCGGGATTTCGTTTCGCCGTTCGAGTACACTGAAGACCTTTACAAGCTATGAATATATTGGTTACGGGCTCCGACGGACAGTTGGGGCGCGCTTTGCGGCGGGCTTCGGTCGCCTCGTCGGACCGCTACTTTTTTACGGACGTTGCGGGGGACGATACCCTGCGGCTCGACATCACGGATGCGGATGCCGTGGAAGGGTTCGTCCGCGAACACGGGATCGGCGTTATCGTGAATTGCGCGGCCTATACGAATGTGGACCGTGCCGAGGACGACGCGGCACGTGCGGAACTGCTGAACGCCACGGCGGTGAAGTATCTGGCCCGTTCGATGAAAGGCGTCGGCGGGTTGCTGGTGCACGTCTCCACGGACTATGTTTTCGGCGGCGATCCCTACAACACGCCGTGCCGCGAGGAGCAGAAGGGCACGCCCACGGGCGTCTACGGAGTGACGAAACTGCATGGCGAGGAGGCCATCCGCAGCGTCGGATGCCGGCACGTGATTTTCCGCACGGCCTGGCTCTATTCGGAGGACGGGAAGAATTTCGTGAAGACGATGCTGCGTCTGACGGAGGAAAAAGAGGAGCTGAAAGTGGTTTTCGATCAGGCGGGCACTCCGACCTACGCCGGGGACCTCGCCGGAGCGATCTATACGATCCTCGAAGAACGTAAGTACGACGGTCGTGAAGGCACCTATCACTATTCGGACGAGGGCGTGTGCTCGTGGTACGACTTCGCGAAGGCGATCGCTGAATATGCGGGCCATCGTCGGTGCGATATTCAGCCGTGCCACAGCGACGAGTTTCCGTCGAAGGTGAAGCGGCCCTCCTACTCGGTGCTGGACAAGACGAAGTTCAAGGAGACCTTCGGGATTGCAATTCCCTACTGGACGGACAGCCTCCGCAGATGTATCGCAAATATCGCCAAAGAGAAATAGAAGATGGATTTCAAACGCAACATCATCGTCACGGGCGGCGCGGGCTTCATCGGGAGCCATGTGGTGCGCCTTTTCGTGAAGAAATACCCCGATTACCGGATTATCAACGTCGATAAGCTGACCTATGCGGGCAACCTTGCGAACCTTAGGGACGTGGAGCAGGCCCCGAACTATGTTTTTGTCAGGGCGGATATTTGCGATTACGAACGCATGTCGGCGCTGATGCGGGAATACGAAGCGGACGGAGTGATCCATCTTGCCGCAGAGAGCCATGTGGACCGCTCGATCCGCGACCCGTTCACGTTTGCGAAGACCAACGTGCTGGGTACGCTCTCGCTGCTGGAGGCCGCGCGGGTGTACTGGGAATCCCGCGGGGAGGGATACGACGGCAAATTGTTCTACCACATCTCGACCGACGAGGTGTACGGGGCTTTGGAGATGACCCGTCCTCAGGGCATCGAACCTCCGTTCACGACCACGGCATCGAGCGGCGAACATCATTCGGCTTACGGCGAGGAGTTCTTCACCGAGACCACCAAATATAACCCTCACTCGCCCTATTCGGCTTCGAAAGCGTCGTCGGACCACTTCGTCCGGGCCTACCACGATACGTACGGCATACCGACGCTGGTGACCAACTGCTCGAACAACTACGGTCCCTACCAATTTCCGGAGAAGCTGATCCCGCTGTTCATCAACAATATCCGCCGCCGGAAATCCCTGCCTGTATATGGAAAAGGCGAGAACGTCCGTGACTGGCTCTATGTCGAGGATCATGCGCGGGCCATCGACACGATCTTCCACAGGGGCAAGGTCGCTGAAACCTACAACATCGGAGGCTTCAACGAGTGGAAGAACATCGACATCGTAAGGGTGCTCATCCGCACTGTGGACCGTCTGCTGGGAAATCCCGAAGGATATTCGGACGACCTGATCACCTATGTCACTGACCGCAAGGGGCATGACATGCGTTACGCCATCGACTCGCGAAAGCTCCAGCGAGAGCTGGGGTGGGAGCCTTCGCTTCAGTTCGAGGAGGGTATCGAGCGGACGGTGAGGTGGTATCTGGACAATCAGGCGTGGCTGGACAATATCACCTCCGGAGAGTATCAAAACTATTACGAGAAAGGGAATAAGGGCTGAATGCCATTTTTAATATTGTCCTGGATGCCAAGGACACAGAAACAACAAACGATATGACCATACTGTGGATTGTCCTCGCCTTTGTCGCGGGGAGTTTATTCGGGGCGGTGGCGGTGAGCCTGCTGGCCGCCGGCAACCGTGCGGAGCAAGATTTTCGGGGGGGGAAGAGCCTCATAATGAAAACGATACGGAGGCATGAACAGTTCTTGTGCGCTTATAGGCGGCATGTCGGTATCGTTTGTCTCGGCTTTTCTTTCCGCGTGGTGGATATACAGGCCTGTCCTGCGGATAGCGATGGAAAAAAACATCGTGGACAATCCGTGCGCCCGGAAGCTACAGAAAGAACCTGTTCCGGTACTGGGCGGCGTGGCGGTGGCTTTCGGAGTGATTGCCGCGACGTTCTTCGGAGGGATATTCTTCGATGTGCGGTCGCTCTATCCCTTGATATGCATCCTGATGGTGATGCTCTGCATGGGCGTCATGGACGATATGCGGGGGCTTTCTCCCTATCTGCGATTTGCGGTTGAAATCCTCGTCGTGCTTTCACTCGTATATACTACAGGATTCGGCATGGACGATTTCCACGGGTTGTGGGGCATCGGCGGGCTGCCGGCATGGATCGCCCTGCCGCTGACTGTATTTTCCGGGGTGGGAATCATCAACTCGATCAACATGATTGACGGGGTCAACGGGCTGTGCTCGGGGTTCTGCATTTTCGCCTGCATCGCTTTCGGGGTGTTTTTCTCCGTGGTCGGGGAGACGCACGGGGCATTCCTCGCGGCTGCCTGCGCTGGCGCGTTGATTCCTTTCCTGCTTCACAACGTTTTCGGTCTGATTTCAAAGATGTTCATCGGGGACGGGGGCACGATGCTCGTGGGAACGGTGATGACCTGTTTCGTCATGGGGACGGTGGGCGGCAACGTGACACGCCAGGGAACGGTACCGGGAGATCTCGGTCTTGTACCGTTCAGCCTGTCGGTACTGGCGGTTCCCGTGTTTGACACCGTGAGGGTGATGACCGTGCGGATACTCCACCACAAGTCGCCTCTCAAGGCGGACAAGACGCACCTGCACCATCTGCTGTTTGGCCTGCACTTCTCGCACATCGGGACGACCTGCACGGAGATACTGCTGAATGCGCTCGTTGTCGGGGCATGGTGGCTGTCATATGCGCTCGGGGCCTCCATAAACGTGCAGTTCTGCGTAGTGGCAATGACAGGCTTCTGCCTTACTTTCGGACTATCCGGCTGTATAGTGCGGGTCAGAAACCGTCATCCGAAACTGTACTCCGCCCTGCTCCGCCTCGGCGATTGGACGCACGTGGGGCACTCGAAATGGTTCCTGAAAATCAGGGAAATATTGGACAGGTGAAAACTGTAACGGCCTGCGTTCGGAATCCATACTACTACCATTTCGACCGGATACCTTCCCAAGAAGGGGAGAACAGGAGACAAAACACTGATGAAATACATAATTCAAAGAAGAAATAAAGCTATGAGCAAACCGAAAGTATATTTGGGCATGGTCGCCGACATCATGCACCCGGGATTGATACGGATCATCAACGAGGGGGCGAAATACGGCGACGTGGTCGTGGGACTGTTCACGGACAGGGCGGTCGCGGAAAGGAAACGGCTACCTTATCTGACCTACGAACAGCGCAAGGAGGTCGTTGAAAACATCAAGGGCGTGTCGGAAGTGGTTCCGCAGGACGAATGGAGTTACATCCCCAACCTCAAAAAGTTGCATCCTGACTTCATCATCCACGGGGACGACTGGAAAACGGGAGCCAATGCGGAATTGCGCGAACAGGTTTTCCGGACGATGGAGGAAATAGGCGGCAAGGTCGTAGAAGTCCCCTATACGAAAGGGATCAACTCTTCCGAACTCTTCAAGGAGGTCCAATCCATCGGCACGACCCCGGAAAACCGCATGAAGATGCTGCACCGTCTGATTGCGGTCAAGCCCGTTGTCCGCATCCTTGAGGCTCACGACGGGCTTTGCGGCCTGCTCATCGAGAACCTCGAAGTGCGGAAAGGAAACCGGACGGAACATTTCGACGGCATGTGGTCGAGCAGCCTGACGGACTCCACGAGCAAGGGGAAACCCGACATCGAGGCCGTCGATCTGACGACACGGCTCCAAGACCTGAACAACATCCTCGAATGTACGACCAAGCCCATCATCTTCGACGGAGACACGGGCGGGAAGATCGAGCATTTCGTGTTCACCGTGCGTACGCTTGAGCGTCATGGCATTTCTGCAGTGATCATCGAGGACAAGGTGGGGCTGAAAAAGAACTCGCTGTTCGGTACGGATGCCGTCCAGACGCAGGACAGCATCGAGGGCTTTTGCAAGAAAATCCGTGCAGGGAAGGAGGCGCAGGTCACCAAGGATTTCATGGTCATTGCCCGCATCGAGAGCCTTATCGCCGGGAAGCCCGTGTCGGACGCGCTGGAGCGTGCCGCGGCATACGTGGCGGCGGGAGCCGACGGGATCATGATCCACAGCAAAAACAAATCCGGGGAGGACATCAAGGAGTTTTGCGTGTCTTTCCGCAAGGATCATCCCAAGGTTCCGATAGTCGTCGTCCCGACCACCTACGACCATGTCTATGAAAAGGAACTTGCCGAATGGGGTGCCAACGTGGTGATCTATGCCAACCACCTGCTGCGGGCGGCCTATCCCGCCATGAAACGGGCGGCGGCGACGATCCTGGAAAACCAACGGGCGTTGGAAGTGCGGGATTTATGCATGCCCATCAAGGAGATCCTCGAACTGATACCCGGAACCAAATGACAAACCATATACGCCATGTTACAGCCGGATGACTTTTACCATACGCTTGCAAGCAACGGGATATCGTTCTTCACGGGTGTCCCTGATTCCCTGTTGAAGGATATATGCGCCTACATCACGGACAACACCGACGGCCGGCATCACATCATCGCCGCCAACGAGGGTGCGGCGGTAGGCATCGCGGCGGGGTATCACCTTGCCACCGGGGAAATTCCGCTGGTCTATATGCAGAATTCGGGGTTGGGCAATGCGGTCAATCCGCTGCTTTCGCTGGCCGACGGATTGGTCTATTCGATTCCCATGCTACTTATGATAGGCTGGAGGGGCGAACCGGGCGTGAAGGACGAGCCGCAACACAAGAAGCAGGGACTCGTCACGCCGGACTTGCTGGAGGCGATGCAGATCCCGGACATGATATTGTCGGACGAGGCTGCCGCCGCCAAAAGACAAGTGACGGACATTGTGGGGCGATGCCGGGAAATTTCCATGCCCCATGCCATTCTCATCCGCAAAGGGACATTTGGCAAATATGAGTTTCGGCACAAGGCGGAAAACCGCTACGTCGTTTCCCGCGAGGAAGCCTTGAAAATTGTCGTCGGCTCGATGCCCGCAAATGCAGTCGCCGTCAGCACGACCGGAAAGCTGTCGCGGGAACTGTTCGAATACCGCGAGGCGCTCGGACAGGGGCATGAGCGTGATTTCCTGACGGTCGGTTCCATGGGTCACAGCAGTTCGATAGCCCTGGGCATCGCGTTGGAGAAACCGGAGAGGCCGGTGTATTGCCTGGACGGTGACGGGGCGTTCCTGATGCACACGGGGGCGACAAGCAACATCGGGACATTGAAAGTGCGGAACTACCGGCATGTCGTTTTCAACAACGGGGCGCACGAATCCGTTGGCGGGCAGCCGACAGTGGGATTCGAGGTGGACATCCCGGCCATCGCCAAGGCATGCGGATATGCAGCGGCCTTTACCGCGGAAAGCGAAGAGGAAATCCGGCAAGCCCTGCAGAAGATGCGGCATGCCGACGGCCCGTCATTGCTGGAAATCCGCGTCAGGACAGGCTCCCGCGACAATCTGGGGCGACCGACAACAACGCCGGTGGAGAACAAGAATGCGTTTATGGACAATCTGAAATCGTGAAAAGTCAGAAAAAAATGAAAATCAAGAGAAACATATTGTTGAATCCCGGTCCCGTCACGACAACCGATACGGTGAAGATGGCGCAGGTCGTTCCGGACATCTGTCCGAGGGAGCAGGAATTTGCCGGGAAGATGAAGGACTTGCGGGAAGATCTGGTCCGTCTGGCCCACGGGGACAAGGGAAAACATACGGCAGTGCTTTTCTGCGGCTCGGGAACGATCAATATCGATATCTGCCTGAATTCGCTTCTTCCGCAGGGCAGGAAGGTGCTTGTTGTAAACAACGGTGCTTACAGCAGCCGGGCGGTGGAAGTATGCAGGTATTACGGACTGCCGCATATCGATCTGCAGTTTTCCATCTTTGAACGGCCGGATCTTGACAAAATAGGGGATACATTAAGGAATGACAGGGACATCGCCCTTGTTTATGCCACCCATCATGAGACGGGGACGGGGATTCTGAATCCGATCCGTGAAATAGGGACATTGGCGCACCGCTACGGTGCCTGTTTCGTGGTGGACACGACATCGAGCCTGGGAATGGTTCCTTTCGACATGGAACAGGACCACGTGGACTTCTGCATGGCCTCCGCACAGAAAGGACTTATGGCAATGGCCGGATTGTCGTTCGTCATCGGAAACCGCTCGCTCATCGAGAAATCGAAGGAATATCCGAAACGCTCCTACTATTGCAACCTGTACCTGCAATACGAATATTTCGAGAAGACGGGGGAGATGCACTTCACGCCGCCGGTACAGACCATCTATGCCACGCTTCAGGCCTTGAAAGAGTATTGGGCGGAAGGGGAGGCGGCCAAGTTTGCCCGCCACCGCCGGACATTCGAGGCGATCCATGCGGGATTGGATGCGTTGGGCTTCAAGGATGTCATCAGAAGGGAACTGCAGTCGGGACTGGTCGTGTCGGTACGTTATCCCGATGATCCGAACTGGGACTTCACTGCCGTCCACGATTATTGTTATGGACAAGGATTCACCATTTACCCCGGGAAAATATCCACTGCCGATACATTCCGCCTGTGTTCGCTGGGGGCGATAGACGTGCCGGATATCGAGGCGTTCTTCATCGTATTGAAGGAGGCCTTGACAAAGAACCATATTCAAATCCCCGTAAAATACAACGACTGATGGTGAGTACGGCTGTAATCATGGCCGCCGGACTGGGGAGCCGGTTCGGGCAGATGGTGGAGACGATGCCGAAAGGCTTCATAGAGGTCTGCGGCCGTCCGATGATCGTCCGCTCCGTCGAGACTCTGCTCGACTGCGGCATGGAAAGGATCATCATTGGAACCGGATACAAGAAAGAAGCATACGAGGCCTTGCAGAACCGGTATCCACAGATCGAGTGCGTGTTCAGCCCCCGGTATGCCGAGACCAACAGCATGTACACCCTGTACAACTGCCGCAAGGCGATCGGACGCGATGATTTCCTGCTGCTGGAGTCGGACATCGTATATACCCGGAATGCCGTTACGGAGCTGCTGGAGGATTCCCGTCCCGACGTGATGCTCGTCACGCCCGTCACCAAATTTCAGGATCAGTATTATGTCGAGTACGACGGCGACGGGATTCTGACACGTTGCTCCACGGACAAGGACGCGATAGAGGTCAGGGGGGAACTGGTGGGGATTCACAAGATCTCCTTGTCCTTTTACCGCAGGATGTGTGAAGAATACGCATCGGTTGCAAATGAAAAGCCGAAGCTGGGGTATGAGTACCAGCTGCTGGCCATGTCCCAACGGATCCGTCCGCTCTATGTGCTGCACTCCGAAGATGTCCGCTGGTACGAGATAGACGACGCGGAGGATTTGAAATATGCGGAAACGAACATAGATATCTGACTTCCATGAAAATAATCAGCGATTATCAAATCAGGCAATTGGACATCTCACCGGCGCAATGCGTGGAGTGGGTTCGGGAGGGATTTCTCATGAAAAAAAGATGCCAGCTTCCCCCGAAGGTGTCCTTGCATCCGAGAGGGATAGATTTCTTCAATACGATGCCCTGCATCCTGCCGGAGGAATACAACCGCTTCGGCTGCAAGATCGTATCCCGCGTCTGTGGGCAGCATCCGCCCTTGAAGAGCGTCCTGATGCTCTTCGATACATTGACGGGCGGGATGCTGGCCATGATGGATGCCGATTGGATTACGGCAATGAGGACCGGGGCGGTCGCTGCATTGGCAATAAACACTCTGCGCAAGAGAAATAACGCTATATACGCTTTTATGGGATTGGGGACAATCGGAAGAGCCACACTGGATTGTCTGATTGATACGAACGCCGAAGCAAGCCTTCTTATAAAACTCAAGAGATACAAAGACTATGCGGAAAAGATAGCGGAGGAGTATTCTGGATATGGAAACGTGACTTTCTCCATAGCAGATACCATCGAGGATTTCATTTCGGGTTCCGACGTGATCGTATCTTGCATCACGCAGGCTTCCGAGAACATCGTTCCCGACGTGAACCTTTTCAAGCCGGGTGTGCTTGTAGTTCCCGTCCATACACGCGGATTCCAGAACTGTGATACGGTTTTTGATAAAGTGTTCGGAGACGATACGGGGCATATACAGGGGTTCAAGTATTTCCGCCAATTCCGAAAGTACAATGAAATCGCCGCTGTTCTGTCGGGAGAAGTCCTTGGGCGCGAAAATGACAACGAGAGAATCCTTTCGTACAATGTGGGCATAGGATTGCACGATGTCCTTTTTGCCACAAAGATTATGGACCGTCTATGTCTGAGTTGGGGAAGAAAATAGTGAGCGGAACGCTCTGGGTGACAATTGACCGTTTAGGGACAATGTCACTGCAGTTTGTCGCCAATCTTATGCTGGCGAGATTGCTGACACCGGAGGATTTCGGCTGCATTGGCATGCTTGCGATTTTCATTACCGTTTCCAATGTGTTCATCGATGCCGGATTCGGATCCGCATTGATTCAGAACAAAAATGTGACGCAGCAGGATTATTCGACAATTTTTTATTGGAATCTGTTTTTTTCGAGTTTTCTATATCTCGGGCTTTTCATCGCTGCCCCATACATTGCGGGATTCTTCAACTACCCGATATTGTGCAAAGTATTGCGCGTATTCGGATTGACTTTGATTATCAATGCGCTGTTTATCGTACAAAACAACCGCATGCGCAAACAGCTTGCATTTCGCACTTTGGCAATTGTAAATGTCAGTTCTTATTTTCTCGCAGCGATCATTGCCGTTTTTATGGCATACAAAGGATGCGGCGTTTGGGCCTTGGTCGCACTTTCTCTTTTATGCGGCATATTCCAAAACATTTTATTATGGAGTATTATTCGTTGGAGACCGTCTTTAGACTTCTCTTTCGAATCTTTGAAGAGATTGTTCAATTTCGGGGGTTATCTGTTGGCGGCGAATATCTTGCAAGGGGTATGCCAGAACCTGCAAAGTGTTATTATTGGGCGTAAATTCTCAGCGGTTCAAATGGGACTTTATTCCCAGGCACAGAAAATGAACGATGTATCTGTGAATACGATATCCGGTATTATAGTCCAGACAGTGTTTCCGGCCTATTCGCAAGTGCAGGAGGATCGGGAGAAAATGCACGCTTTGTTAGACCGTTCTATTCGTCTGATTTCCTGCATTGTCTATTTCATTGTCTTTTTATTGATTCTGGTTGCGGCACCTCTCATTGCATTTTTGTATGGCGAAAAGTGGATAGAGTCCATTCCGTATTTTCAAATATTATGTACAGGAGGTTTTTTTGTGTGCCTTCAAAATATAAACTACTATGCGGTTGCGGCAATCGGTCAGAGTCGGGCATTGTTTAGATGGAGCATTTACAAGTGGGGGATGCTGTTGGTTTTATTGCTGTGTGGCTCACATTGGGGTATGCACGGCATTTTATGGAGTATGGTAATAAGCGGATTCAACATTTTTATGGTCAATGCCCTGTTGGCGGTCAAATATGTGGGATACACGGTGGGCAGACAGTTCAGGATGTTGCTCCCAAACTTTCTTGTCGGCATCGCAAGTTTCGCTCTTGCAGTCGGAATCCCGAAAATCACGGGGAATATGCATCCTGTATTGACAGCCACAATCTTCGCAGGCGGATATATCCTATTGACATTTGTTCTCAGGTTGAATGTACTACAAGACATATTGTCGGTAAAAGACATCATTATCAATAAATTTCATCTCCATGACAGATTCTAAGACACAAGCTGAACTCCGCGCAAAATACAATCCGGACGGTTCCGGATTGAAAAAACAGCAGACAAGGCCATCGAAAAGTCTTTTCCGGTGCATAGCGGAAAGTATTGATAGGGTAGTTTGTCTAATATATAGAATGACAATCCCATCGAAGGTAAAGCGCTTGAGAAAGAAAGAAAAGATAGTGGTACTATTCTTTTTGAACGACATATCGAAATGGAAATCAGAGGGTTTATATCTTCAAATGCTGGAACACGAGAGGTTCGAGCCGATATTGGGTGTAACAACAGGAACAGCGGAAAGCCCGTTGGCCGTTGCACGAAAAGTCTATGAGGCAATCGCCTATTTAGACAGGAAAAAATATGAATATGTAGAATTGAGCGAAAGAATAGATCCTCAACCGGACATTGTAATATATACAGAACCATACATATTTTCGGTTCCTATTCGGTACATCATTTATAGATATTTCAGAAAGTGTCTTTTTATATGTATTCACTATACGTGCCATTTATCAAAGTCCCGGTTAAATTATTTTCCTCATGTACACCGGTGCGCATGGATAGATTGTTATGAGAGCAAATTGGCAATCGATGAAGCATATAAGATAATAGGACGGAAACGGAAAAGTTTGAAGCATACCGGTTTGCCTATGGCGGACATGTTGTTGAGTCCGGCTTCCGGTGATCCGTGGAAGCCGCAAGGTCGGAAAAAGAAAAGAATTATTTGGGCCCCGCATCACTCAATGGGTCTCAATGGAGAAAAGATATTGTATAGCAATTTTCTTGAAATTGCGGAGTATATGTTGGCGTTAGCCTCCGAATTCGAAGATGATATTCAAATCGCTTTTAAGCCGCACCCTGTATTGAGGGATAAATTGAATGAAATCTGGGGACAGAAAAAAACAATTGGGTATTATGAATGTTGGGAAAATATGGAAAACGGGCAATTGTCAGAGGGTTCATACGCAGACTTGTTCAAGCATAGTGATGCTATGATTCACGACTGTGTTTCCTTTATCGTTGAATATCAATTTATGAATAAACCTGTTTTGTTCATAACAAAAGATATTGAATCACTTTCGGTCAATTTGACGGAGTTCGGTAAAAAAGCGCTTTTTGCACAGCAGATAGCACACGACAAGGCCGATATCAGGAATTTCATTGTCGATGTGATTGTCGGCAGGGACGAGAAAAGCGCTGAAAGAAATGCATTTCTTTCAGATGAACTTCTGCCTCCCAACGGGAAAAGTGCATCACAAAATATAATTGATCAGATATTGGTGGAAAAATAAATTGCCTATGAATAAGACAGGATTGATAATCGGCACTCTACCCGGGAAGTACATAGGTATTGCAGCCGGCGGCATCGCCACGCATATAGGAGGTTTGATTGACAGCCTTCAGAAAAAATCGGTCAAAATATGGATTTGTTATCATAAACCGTTTGGGATAAGGCATCCGGAAGTCATTAATTCGACAAAAGTCGGCTGGTTGGGTGCGGTATGCAGAGGTACTTTGAAACTGTTGTTCAGCCGTAATTTTCATTTTTCCCGTTACTCGTTGAAGAACAATCTATTGATTGCATATTATGTAGGGACATTGGATCCGTTTCTCAAGGAACACAAGCCGGATTTCATTCATGTTCATTCCCTGCATAACCCTGCCGGCGTAGCCTTGTCTTTATTGGGCTGGCAAGGGAACAGGATTGTTACCGACCACGGTTTTTGGCTTACGCTCTACAACAGGAAACAACTTACATTGTTGCGGGACAATTACGCATGGGCACATCATGTAATATATATATCGGACATAGCATATAATGAACATAAAAAAGCCGGATTGGGAGATATGTCCAAATTGGTGAAAATTCCGAACCCCTCTTCATTTGGCGATTATCCGGTAAAATTGGCCGGTGCGGCGGCTCAGAGTGCAAAGAAAATAATTTTTTTCAACGGATATAAGGAAAGCCTTGAGACAAAAGGTCTGAGATTCTTGTTGGAGGCAATGGATAATGATAAGTATCTGTGTGACAATACGGAATTATGGATTCTTTGCAACGATGAAGCGCAGGAATATATAAAAGGCAGAAGATGGAAGTGCAACCTCAGGGTCTATGGTCGTAAGAGTTTTCCTGAAATTCTTGAAATGTATCGCAGGGCAGATATATTGGTAGTGCCGAGCAAATTCGAAAGTTTTGGATTGGTATATACCGAAGCTTTGGCCGTGGGAATTCCCGTTATCGGATACCATGCCGTTATCGATGAATTCCGGAATACATTGGGTCAGTATATCGGATGCGGAATCGATATAGGGACTGAAAACCCGAATGATCTGGCCGGGAAAATCAAGGATGTGCTCAATGCGGCATTCGATGCCCCAGCCGTGCGCGGTGCCTTGATTCACAATTATGACTGGAATATTTTGTTAGAACGGTTCCTGTCTTTGTATTATCCTGAACAGATCGCATCCTCAAATCCTCTGTCATGATAAGCACTAAGATTCCTTATCGTTCGATATTGAATTTCGCATTGTTCCTGATATTTCCGTTTTCCGTTGTCATTGATATTTACAACGGATATGGAATCCATTCCGAAGGTGGCAGTTCACCGTTGGCATTCGGGTACAAAGGACTCCTGATGACTGTATGTTTTGTGGCCTGTTTTTCGGGCAAGGCCTTTGCAAAAGGGAGGGTGTGCATCTTATTGTTTCTTTTCCTTTTTCTCATAGAGTTTTTGTATTGGACGATTGCCGATTCATATTTTAATCCTGACGCGGAACTCGGATTTTTATTGAAATGCATCTATCCGTACATCGTCCTGGCCTTTTTATTCAGATTTGGGAATTACATTGAAAACAGGAGATTTGTCAGGCTGATAACATATTATCCTGTCATATCGGCCCTGTCGATAATTTTTTTCCAGCTTGTCGGTATCGGGGTAAGTTCCTATGGCGATGGCCTCGGCGCAAAAGGACTGTTCACAGCCGGGAATGATATCGGCCTAGTACTTTTGACAGGTAACTGCGTATTGTGTTATTTATACACGGAAACATTTCATGCGAAATACCTGTTTGCTGTTTTGACAGTTTCCGCTGTCGGCATTATGTTGGGAACAATGGCCGGTATGGGAGGCACGATAATCGTTTTGCTCTTCTTGTTCTTCAAGATAATATTTACCCGGCATCGGGTAATTTCCGCGTGGAGGAAATTGACAGGATTCCTTGTCTTGTTGGTGGCAATAACAAGTGCCTTGACTATCAGTATAAACTTTGTGGCAAACAGCAACTACTTGCTCCGCAAGGCGGATGCCCTGCTCGAAGGGGATTCCCGGGCCGGATTGGAAGATGCGGCAGTTTCCGTGTTGTCCAAATACGGAATATGCGATTGGGCATTGGGACGGGGATACACCGGCTTCGGGAGATCGGTGGCTATACAGACGGGACAAATGAGGAATGGCGGATTCAGATTGACAGAAATGGATTTTCATGACTTGGTGGGTTATTACGGCATCCTTGTCGGCGGCAGTGTCATCATGTTTTCAATCTATGTATTTGTCATATCCCTCAAGAAATTTCTTAAAACAAGAAACAATTTCAGTTATTGGACCGTGATAGCCCTTGCTCTGTTCATCGGTCATTCCGCTCTTGCGGGGCATGGATACACCAGTCCTCAGTCCTCCCTGGAATATGTCGCCATTGCTTTCCTGGCAATACGCAATGCCCGACATGACAGAGATTCGGATTTAATGAAAATACGCTTCAAAAATATGAATCAATGAATTTCAAAAAATATCTGTTGGAAAGTAGCAAGTATATCTTACGCAGCTATCCTGTGATTCGTCCTTATGTCAAAGAAGTAAATGCCTTGTTTGATATGAGTCGTGAGGAATTGAACAAACGCAACGAACAGCGTTTCTTGCAAATCTTCCGCAGGGCTTACGACAAGTCTCCGTTTTATCATAGATTTTATGCCGAAGCCGGAATAAATAAAGAAGATATCACTTGTCTGGAAGACATAACAAAACTGCCGGTTCTGACTAAAGAGCTGGTTAAGGCTCATGCTGACGAAATGCTGACGGTTCCGCGCTGGATGGTTCACGCCGCATCTACGAGTGGCACCACAGGTACTCCGTTACGGGTGTATGAAGATTGGCCGTCCATATGGCGTTCGCAAGCCTATGGCTATTGTTCGAGGAAACGTTATGGTTTTACCTTCGGACAGCCTCTCGTGTCCTTAAGGGGAAATTTGGACAGGAGACAACTCTATTTGAAGATTCATGTCAGCAATACCCTGTATTTGTCAAGCTACAATATCAATAAGAACACGGTACATACATATTATGAATTGATCAGGAAACATAATCCTACCGCAATAGAAGGGTATCCGAGCTCGCTTTACAGTCTTGCTCTCATGATGAAGGAGACCGGTTTGAAATTAAATATTCCGGTGGCCTTTACTTCCAGTGAAACTCTGCTCGATTATCAGCGGGCATTGATCGAGGAACAATTGCAGACAGAAATTTATGACCACTACGGAATGACTGAAAGAACAATATTCCTGTCGGAAACGCACGATCATAAGGGTTATTATGAAGCTCCGGGATATAGCATCAATGAATATCTGGAAGATGGCGAGATTTGCACATCGCTCATTAATGATGCTTTCCCGCTTATTCGATATCGCTCCGATGATGTGATTGAACTATGCGGAAAAGAAGAACCGGATGAAGATAAAGTCTTGATTTCGAGCGTGGAGGGACGAAAAGAGGACTATATCATCTGTAAGGATGGCTCAAAAGTAATGAGGTTAGATTTTTTGTTTAAGGGTATAAACCATGTTAAAATGAGCCAGTTGATCCAAGACAGAAAGGGATTATTACATGTAAACATACTGCCAGATGAAGGATTTACGGAATATGATAAGGCACAGGTAGAACAAAATCTTCTTTCCCGGTTAGGTAAAGGAAATATCGATTATCGGATATCACTTGTTACGGTGAATGAAATTCGTTATACATCAAGAGGAAAATTTCGGTATATATCTAATTTAAAGAATGTTAAACGGGGGGGGGTAAAAATCAAACGGATAATCGGCAGGACGGATGATTATGTTATTTGCAAGGACGGTTCCATGGTAACACGCATTGATTTTATCGAAAAAGGCGAACATATCAAAGCCTGTCAGTGGGTGCAGAACGAAAAAGGGAAATTAATGGCATGTATTGTTCCGGATGAAGGATTCACCGAAAAGGATCGTTTGTTTGTGCAAGAAGAAACGTTGAAGCGAGTAGGGTATGGAAACATGGATATTGATGTAAGATTGATATCAATGGAGACCCTTATATTTTCCCCATGCGGTAAATATAAATTGATAATCAGAAATATATGATTTTACGCATAATTTGATAACGAATTTTTTTCAATCATGTTGAACGCCATATTTTTCTACCGTATTTCGCGGTGGCTGTATCTGCATCATATTCCGGTCTTGCCCGAACTGATTACGTTGCTGATATTTTTGATATACAACAGCAAGGTTCCCTATCAGGCGCAGATAGGCAAAGGCACGAAGCTGGGTTATGGCGGTATTGGTGTCGTTATCCATTCCAAAGCTATTATTGGCGAGTATTGTGTTATTGGTCAGCAAGTTACAATAGGGGGGGGGAATTCCCGTTATCCGGGTCTTCCCGTTATAGGCAATCATGTTCGTATATCAAAGGGAGCCATCGTTTTCGGAGGCATAACTATCGGCAATAACGTTACTATAGGCGCGAACGCCGTGGTAAACAAACCGGTACCCGACAATGCCGTAGTGGCAGGAGTCCCTGCCAGAATATTGAGAATTAAAGAATGATAAATGATTTATTGGACAGCTTTTTGAGATTGAAATTGTATTGCGAAACGGAGCAATACAAGGGCTGGGATGTTGGCGACAGCATAGCTTCTCCCCTGCTGACTAAAAGTTTTCTTGGTCAGGTACCCTTTGTACGATTCGTGATGCAGCAGCTTACAGGTCATCGTATAGGGTATTTCAATATCCGGCCTATATTATGCGTTCCAAAATTTCTGAACGCAAAGGGGGTAGCGCTGTTCCTGAACGGTTATTGCAATCTTCACGATATCGTGAGACAGAATCCGGACGCGCTTAAGCCCCTTTCAGCGGACGGATGCACGCGAAAGATTACGGAAGTAGCGGAATTGCTCATATCGCTTCGCTCTCCGGGGTTGCAGTCGTCAGGGTGGGGCTATCCTGGCGGATGGCAGGGGCGGAACTTCTTCTTCCCGCCCAATACTCCTACGGTGGTAGCCTCTTCGTTCGCAGTAGATGCGCTATCACATGCTTACGAAATAACCCGCAACGAACGATATAAGGAAGAGGTACTGAAAACGGCTGATTTTGTGCTGAAGGACTTGCACCGCTCGCCCTATAAGAATGGGTTCTTGTTTTCGTACTCGCAGTACAAGGGCAATGATAAGGTGTTTAACGCTTCACTGCTTGGAGCACGTATCTTACTACAGTGCTATCGGTTCAGCGGCGATGACGAGTATAGAACAATTGCCAAACAAGCCATTGACACTTGCGTGGAGGCGCAACAAGAAGATGGAAGCTGGGTCTATGGATGTGGAAAGACTCAGGGATGGATTGATAATTTTCATACAGGCTATAACTTGGAAGCTATCCAGACATATCATGATATCACCGGAGAATATATCTATACCGATGCTTTGAACAAGGGAGCAGCTTTTATGTTGAAGAATCATTTTGATGAGCATCATGTTCCAAAATATTATCATAACCAACAGTATCCTATTGATATTCATTGCTGCGGAGAAATATTTGTGGTGCTTCACAAGCTCAATATATTCGAGGAAAACGAGAGACTTGCAGATGACGTGTGGAATTGGACAAGGGCCAATATGCAAGACAAGAAAGGGTATTTCTATTTTCAGAAGCATAAATGGATGACGAATAAAACCCCTTATATGCGTTGGAGCAATGCATTTATGTTCAATGCGTTGTCTTATTACTTGAAAGACAGGTTGCAACTACGATGAAAATACTTTTCACACTCGACTACGAATTGTTTTTGGGTGTCCGTACCGGGACGGTACGGAAATGCCTGATTGAACCCATGGACGCCTACCTGCAAGCGACGGAGGAAGCCGGTGTCCGGTTTACGTTGTTCGTCGACGCGGCTTTCCTGTTGCGATTGAAGGAACTTGCTCCCTCATTCCCCGCTTTGGAAGAGGAGTATCGCGGGATACGCGACGCGCTTTGCCTGCTGAAGGAGAAAGGTCACGATATCCAATTGCACATTCACCCGCAATGGATGTACTCCACGTTCGACGGGACAGGCTGGCGAATGGATGCAGGGCACTACAAGTTGTCCGACCTTGGAGCCGATGAGGCGTCCGCCTTGTTCGGCCGTTGTCGTGAACTGCTCGAATCCGTTTCCGGGAATCCCGTTATCGCCTATCGTGCGGGAGGCTTCTCCGTGCCGGCCGGCATCGCGGCTCTCTTTTCGCCGCATGGGATAAAAGTCGATTCCTCCGTGTGTCCCGGGACCTGTTACTTTTCCGGATGCCAGGATTACGATTACAGAAATATCGACCTTCGCTCGGCATACAGGTTCGATAAAGATATGTCGTGTCCGACGGGAATGGGGACTTATGTGGAACTGCCCGTTTACACTTACCGGACATCGCCCATTTTCTGGTACCGCTATGTCATTTCGAGGCTCTTGAAATCCAAGAGACATCGGCTGCTCGGCGACGGCGTTTCCGTGGAGGCTACCACGGGGAGCATCATCGAACGTCTGACCCGCCGCACATGGGGGCTGGCCACCACGGACGGTTTCAAGATAAATTACCTGTACGACGCGTACAGGTACGCGTGCCGTACGGGAGAAGAAACGTTTTGCGTCATCGGCCATCCGAAGCTGGCGACTCCCTATTCCCTGAAAAAGTTGCGGGACTTTTGTTCGCGCATCGCCGGAGACGGAAATGAATTCATGACGGTCAGCGGGTTTTACACATCGTTGAAGGGTACCGGAACAATAGCATGAGACATGAAGCAGATGATACGGAAATACATTCAGATACTGTTGTACTTCTCGCCGGGATTTATCCGTGAGCGGGCGGGGAAAATCATCGCGAAGCATGAATACGCCCAGGCTATGGAACGGATGAAGCGGACCAAGGTCTCGAAAGAGGGGATTGCGGTCGCCCTTGACAAGTTGGATATGGATTGCGACGTGATGTTTCACATTTCGACCATGAACATCGGGAAAATGGCCGGTGGGGTGAAATTCTTGTCCGAACAGATAGCGGGGCACTCGGATCTGTCCCGACACACGCTTCTGTTCTCTGCCCTGCCCTATCGGGGGAGGTTCGAGGAATATCTCAAGACAAACCCCACGTTCGATGTACGGACGGCTCCAGTAGCGATGGGTGCGGTGAACGAGTATTTTGCTTTAAGGGCAGACTCTTTCAGGAGTCTGCATCCTACCCATTCCGTTGTGGCCATCGGGGCACGAGCCGAAGAATATACCCGCGACCATCATACGGACTTGACACCGTTCGGGCCACACAGCCCTTATTACAAATTGTTGGTGAACGGTGGAAAAATCGTGCTTTTCGGAGCGACTGTACACAATCTGACCTTTTTTCATGTATTTGAGGATTTGCTCGGACCGGCATTCCCCGTAAAGAACATTTACACTGAACCCTTTCGGACCAGGGTGATTGACCGGCAGGGGAAGGAACTGTACGTCATCACTCCGTGCCATCGCACGTTGCAGGGCATCCGCCGAAAATACGGGGGGACAGCCGTCATAGAGAAATTGTCGGGCGATGGAGCCATCCGGAAGGTTGCCAAAATCGGCGAGGGAGAAGTCTCTGTTGTCGACACGAGGCGTTTTGCCGTGTCCTATCTTGAACTGATACTGCAGGGACAATCCATATATGGACGTCACAGGGTGACGCGGGAGTTGGAAAATAAAATCAATACGCTCGTAAGACAATTCAAGTAGGAACAGGTTGCGTGGAAGAGTTTGATTCACACGTAGCCTTTCTCGGAGTTAATCATAACCAATAAATAATAAGCAATAAGATGGAACTGAAAGAATTCATTGAAAATTTTGCATCTCAATTTGATGAAACGGACGCAAGTGAGATCAAGGCGGAAACGGAATTCCGCGAGTTGGACGAATGGTCGTCGTTGGTGGCACTATCCATTATCGCGATGGTGGACGAAGAATACGACGTGTCGCTGAAGGGCGAGGACATGCGCAGAGCCCGTACCGTCGAAGACCTTTACAATGTTGTAAAGAGCAGAAAGTAATGGCCCTGTTCACCATTCCCTCCGTTGGAATCCGAGGGGTTTCGGCGTGCGTTCCTCCGTTGATCGAGCGGAACCGGGATTTTGGAATCCTCACCGGAGAGGAGAAAGAGAAGCTGGTCGCTTCCATCGGCGTGGAGGAGAAGCGTGTCGCGGATGTGCATACCTGCACCTCGGATCTGTGCTTCATGGCGGCGGAACGGCTGCTGGCGGATCTGGGTTGGGAGCGGGAGGAGATCGAGATACTGGTTTTCGTATCCCAGTCTCCCGACTACATCCTGCCCGCTACGGCGTGCATTCTTCAAGACCGTCTGGGGTTGTCGCAGGAGTGCTACGCCGTGGACCTGTCGCTCGGATGTTCGGGTTGGGTCTATGGACTGAGCGCCATTGCGTCGGTCATGTCGGCTGGCAGGATGAAGAAAGGCCTGCTGCTCGTGGGCGACACGACGACGAAACTCGGAAGCGCGGAGGACAAGACCGTCCGTCCTCTGTTCGGGGATGCCGGAACGGCGACTGCGCTGGTTTATTCCGAGAACACCCGTGGCATGACCTTCCACACGGCGACTGACGGGAGCGGCAAAGATGCGATTATCATTCCCGACGGAGGCTACCGCAATATGGTGAATAACAATTCATTATCTTACGAATCGACGGGGGGGGGATTTTCCGGAACCGCCTGCACTGCCGTCTGGACGGGATGGATGTCTTTTCCTTTGCCATCACGAAGGTGCCGAAAAGCGTCAAGAAAGTGTTGGAGCTGGCCGGCATGAAAAAGGAAGCCGTCGACTACTACCTGTTCCACCAGGCGAACCTGATGCTCAACGAGACCGTCGTCAGGAAATTGAAGCTGTCGCCGTCGCAGGTTCCGTATTCCATCCGGAAATTCGGGAATACAAGTTCGGCATCCATACCGCTGACAATGGTGACGGAGATACGGGAATCCCTGCGGACGCGGCCATTGAAACTGGTCGGCTGCGGATTCGGCGTGGGCCTTTCGTGGGCGACAGTATATCTTGAAACGGACAACATCGTATGTCCTGATTTAATCGAATACAGACATGAATAATTACAATCCATTTTCTTTAGAAAACAAAACCGTTCTCGTGACGGGTGCGTCCTCCGGCATCGGCAGGGCGACGGCGATTGAATGCTCCCGCATGGGCGCGACGCTGGTCATCACCGGGCGCAATGCGGAGCGGCTGCAAGAAACCTTCGATCTGCTCGAAGGAACGGGGCACTTGCGGATGGTCGCCGACCTGACCGACGAGGCGCAGGTGTCAAGCCTTGTGGCGGAACTGCCGCGGCTCAACGGCATCGTCCACAATGCGGGCATCGGCGGCGACCGCACGCCCTGCAAGATGATCCGCAGGGAGAAGCTCGACCTCGTGATGGGGACGAACTTCACCGCGCCGGTACTTTTGCAGACGGCACTGATGCAGGCGAAGAAGATAGAATGCGAGGCGAGCATCGTGTTCATGGCCTCTCGCGCGCCTTTCGCCCCGGTACGGGGGAACGCCCTCTACACGGCGGCGAAGGCTGGGCTTCTCGGCTACGCGAAAGTGCTCGGGCTGGAGGTCGCGCCGCAGAAAATCCGCGTGAACTGCATCTGCCCGGCGATGGTGTTGACCGAACTTGCGATACGGGACTTCGAGCTGGTGGGTGCGGACTACCGCCAGGACGAACTGCTCTACCCGCTGAAACGCTACGGCAAGCCGGAGGAAATCGCCTACCTCGCGATCTATTTACTGTCGGACGCAAGTGTCTGGATGACAGGGAGTCGGATAGATATAACGGGGGGGGTGAATTTACGTTAACAGGCTCTAAATAAATCAAAACCGATGAAGGCTGTAATCAAGGATGTTTACATACGCGCGATAAGCGCATGGCTTCCGGAGCGTGTGCTGGAAATGTCCTCTTTGGCGGCGGACTACGGTAACCATCCGAAATAAGCCGCCTTGCATTAATCCAAAATCGTTCGAAGTCCTT
>OJPZ01000383.1_pt1 | contig 23318 bp, 22 predicted proteins | sample 1598611 | NCBI WGS metagenome assembly OJPZ01 (sample SAMN03922494, study PRJEB24848) | human gut metagenome | isolation source: stool sample | host: Homo sapiens | place: Germany | collected 2011-11
GGGAGCTATGAAAACCTCGAAAAAGTGGCGCAAGCCACTTTTTCGACAGCCTGAGGATCGCCCGAAAAGGGCGATCCCGTATTATCCATTGAACTACTTATACCTCGCACAGCTTGGCCCAGGTGTTCGCACCGCAGATGCCGTCTACCGTCAGGCCCTTGGCAGCCTGGAACTGTTTGAGCTTTGTTTCGCTACCCGTGCCGAATAGGCCGTCCGGTGTACCCACATTATAGCCGTTCAGATTCAGCAGCGCCTGTACGGCCCATGCGCCTTCCTGCTGCCCTACCTGTTTCTCCACAATGGGGAACAACATACTCCATGTGGCGGGACCTACCAAGCCGTCTACCCGCAGGCCTTCAGAAGCCTGATAGCTCTTTACATCATAGGTCAATACCGCGTCAAAGGTGGAGTTTACCGTGCCTGTGAATAGATCCTCCACCGCCATCCGCCGCTTGATCTGGTGGATGGCCGCACCCGTATCACCCTGCCGGTAGATGGTGCTGCCGCTGCTGCTGGCGCCGCTGCTGCCCGTACCGTAGTACTGGCCGGCGCCCTCAGGCGGCGTGGCTAGGCATAGGGATTCCCAGGTGTTTTCGCCCACAATACCATCGCTGGTCAGGTTCCGTAGGGTTTGATACGCTTTCACCGCCGCCTGGGTGCCGGTGCCAAAGATGCCGTCGATCAGAACCCTGTGCTTCTGGTTGCACAGCAGCATCTGCAAGGCGCGAACTTCATCCTTGCTGCCTCGGCCCAATTTCAAAATCGGGAACAGTCGGTTCCAGGTGATGGGTCCTACGTTCCCGTTAGCGGTTATGCCGTTGGCCTGCTGATAGGCCCGCACACAAGCGTCGGTCGCCGCATCATAGGTTCCGGTTACGTTCAAGTAGTATACCGTTGCCAGCCGCTGCTGTAGCTGTTTTACCGTATTGCCGGTGTCGCCCATTTCGCAAATGGTGGTATAATCCCCGTTCTGGTCAATAAGCACTTCCTCTTCAAAGGGCTCCTCCAGCGTGAGGGACTGCCAGGTCTTCTCTCCGCAGATCCCATCCGGATCCAGCTGCCGGGCCTCCTGATAGGCCTTGAGCACCGTTTCCGTGCCTGTGCCGAACAGGCCGTCCGGCGTACCTACGGGATAGTTCTGGTAGTTTAGCAGCACTTGCATGGCATATGCCCCAGGCTGAGTTCCCAACTTTTTCTCCAGCACAGGGAACAGGGCGCGCCAGGTGCCTGAACCCACCAGGCCGTCCACCGTCAGGTCGTTGTCCTCCTGAAATGCCTTGACCTTGTTTTCCAGAACGTCATCGAAAAAGTCGTTGACGACGAAGCTGCTGTCCTCCGCCCAGAATCGACGGCGGATCATTTCCACCTTGGTGCCGCTATCGCCTTTGCGGTAAACAGGGCTTGCGTAGCTACCGGAATGCTCCACCTCTTCCGCAGCGGAGGTACGGATATCCGGATACCCAGGCAGGGGGCCATAGGTCAGCGCATCCGCCACGATGGGAAGCTGGGTCACATCGGAGTCCTGTAGGTCGTAGTTAAGCCAATCCAGATAACCCCACGCGTTCCATTCATCGTCTGCGGAGAACTGGCTCACCACCACGCCATACATGGCGCCTTTGGCCTCGATGACCCGATCCTTACCTACATAAATGCCCACATGGTACACACCCTTGTCGTTCCGCTTAAACACGGCAATGCCTGGAATACGAGGCATGATGCTTATGCTGGTGGAGCGTTCGGTGCACCACTGCTTATACATGCCGCCGGAATAGGAATCGCAGTTGCTCACACCCCGCTTGAGCAGGAACCACTCGATGAGGCCGGAGCAGTCGGTCACCAGTTTACCCATCCACCTGGCGCAATCCCCCAGGTAATACGAAGAACCATTCTCGGGATCTGCCACCGCCCGGTCTTCCAGCAGTTGCTGGGTACAGATCTGCCCGTAGGTGCCCAACACATACCCACAGCCTACCCGGGACTTCAAAAAGTCGATAAAGTCCGACGCCGTTTGCGTGGGGATGCCTGTATTATTTTCGCCGCCTACACCTGTGGCGGGGATATAATGGTTACAAATGTCATTATATTTCGTATTAGCATCGTTGAATAATATGGTTCCCCCCATTGATAGAAGCTGATATGCTTCAGTGCCTTTAACATAACCGGATTCCTTCTTCGCGCCAGGTATTTGGGATTCGTTAGTTAGTCCCATATCATCCAGCAAATCTTGTGTTTCGTCACTCCCATATCCACGATGATATAATTGATCTTCCACAGGACATTCAAGGCTAATACGAGAATGAAATGCTGTATTCAAATTAGCTAATTCATCAGCTAACTCACAGGCATGTCTCCATTCATCAGGGATTTCCATGGTATTTATGTCGAGGGCATCCTTTACATCCATCGGATTTGCCGTGTTTTTATGATAGTCTCCTGTTAGAGCGGTGAATTGGCTATCTGCATACAATATTTCACGCCATGAACACCGCTCTGTAGTATAACCGCCAACTGTATCCCAAGACATGTCTTTTCCGTCGAATAAAATCCGATATCTTCTTCGATTGAGCAATTCTTGGGCAATGCAGGTTATCGCATCTATATCACTCTCTTCGCCTCGTAAAGTCCTTGCAATCAGTTCCGCATCACTTTTATTATTGGTGGGATATCGTAAGCTATTCCACTGATCTTCTGGAACTGGTGTCGCCCATTCACGCATTGTCGCTTCAGAAACTGCCATTTGCAAAATCCTCCTGGAAAAAAATCACTGCTAGCATTAGACATATTGTACTAAAAAATATGACAAAAAACAGTGACATTTCCGTGCCTATAATTAAGCGTAAAAGGTCTGTGCCCAGCGTTTTTGATAAGTATTGCCGTTAGTTCGCAAGTCTTGCAGTTGGGCATCAAAATAGAAGCGCCATAGGGAATCGGACATGCCGTCGGCCAGGGGGCAGGCCTCCGGCATAACTCGGGTATAGAATGCCTGGGCCTGTTGATCATAATAGAGCCGCAGCTTGGTTTCTGCTGCAAAGGTATCCGGCCCAGGGGCGAGTTCGACCACCTCCCGGCCCTCCTTCCGATCCCAATATTCCGCCTCAAGCTGTAGATGCACCGCGGCTTCCAAATAGCTGTCCATTCCATTTTCCACAGGATTTACTTCTAAAACCCATATGCGCTTGGTTTCATAGGCATCATAGCCTTCTTCGTTGGTTTTGGCCCAGCTATCCAGCAAATCGTACGCAAGGGCTAATTCCATCCGGCAGGTAGATAGGTTGTACCAGTATACTGCACTGGACATATATCCGCTGCCCGTAGCATGATCCGTATACAGCGCCCAGTCCTGGCCTGCAAATTGAAAAATCCCCAGTAGCCTTTCGTGGTCCTTGATATACAGGGGCATATAATCATCCCTATGACGCCGAAAAAACAGATCAATCCCCTTATTGTGTTCCAGAAGCAAATGCAGGCGCCCATAAGAGCCTTCCAATTCATCTATCCATGCCCAATCCACAATCTTATAATCTCCGTAAATATAGCCATAGGGGGGAAAATCAGCATCCATGCCGATGGTTTGTAAGGCCCCTGCCAGGTCTGCTGCAAACAACTGCTCGGCCGCCGCTTCTTCCGCAAACGTCTCCAATACCGTATAGCTTACTGCTGTGCCGGTCAGGGTAGATGTGATGGCTTCAGCAGGCCATAGAAAAAATACATTCTCCGTTTCCTGCAGCGGGAGAAAAGGCCCGGGTAGGAATTCATAATCATCCGTATCGGCTACGGGGATCTTTGGCGTAGGCATGGATGTGCTATGAGGCGCAGGGGTCACAGTAGGCAATGCCGTCACCGTAGCGATGGGCGACACCGGATGGGAGGCGACAACCTGCACCTGCTCCGCTGGTGCAGTGCAGCCCGTGAGCAGGAGCAGGCACAGGAGCAGGGAAAGGGCGGAAGATTTCATACTTGGCCTCCTTTGGCGGATCCGTTATTGTGCGTCGTCCTCAAAAAACGTGGCAGCCCATTGCTGCTGGAAGTAGTCGCCCTCCTGTAAAAGCGTCTGAAGCTCTTCCCCAAAATAATACCGCCACATGGACTCTATCTCTCTCCACGCCGCAAGAGGAATCGCTTCCAACGGGATGCGGACATAGAATTGGCAGGTATCCGGATCATAATACAGATTCATCTTCACCTGCCCCATAAACAGGTCGGGCTCCGGCGCGGCCACCAAAAGATCGCCCCCCTCGGCGATATCCCAATATTTCGCTTCCAGCTCCAGGCGGATAATCAGGCTGAGATAGGGGTCTTCCGTCCCCTCCATGGGCGTATAGGATAAAGTGCCATATTGCTCCATTTTATAGCAATCCGGCCCTGCGCTTCCTGCGAGAAGGAAATCGTCATAATAGAATAATTCTTCCCGGCCATTTTCTATGTTGAACCAATAAGTATGTTCGACGCCAAAGCCGGTACCATGACCGTTTATATGGTAGACCATCCAAGGCTGCCCCGCAAAGTACAGAAAGTTTACCACATCCGTATTGTCAAAGGCACTATCCATCATGGACAAGGGTACGAACATATTTCCTTCCCTACGGAAGAACAGGCCCATCTTCCCATTGTTTGGAATCCATAGACACATATACATATATCGGTCATCCAGGATCCGCATACAGGAGGGAGTGCCATTAAGGGTCACTTCATCCAGCGGCGCGACATAGTTCGTCTCCAGTCCATATTCAGCAAGCGTATCGGAAAGGCGGCGCAAGGGAATATCCGCAAGGGAATAAGCCAAGTCCCATAGCTGCGCCGCAGTCATGGGTTCTCCCGCTAAGGTAAGCGCATCTTCCTTGGAGGGAATGGGGTAGCCCGTGGGATAGTCGATGGAAAACGCTTCCGAAAAAAGGATCTTCTCCCCTTCTTCCGGTTCAAAATACTGTACGAGGACAGGGGGAGGCGTGCGATATCCTGAGCCGGAATAAGTAGGGCTAGGGGTACGCATGGCCGCAAAGGTCGTGGGCTGGGGCGTAAAGGTTGGGGAAGGCGTTACGTCAGGTGAGGGAACAGGCGTAGCCGGAAACGCTTCCGTAGCTGTGGGGGCCTCCACCTGGGCCGCCGGGGCGGCGCAACCCGCGAGCAGGAGCAGGCAGAGCAGCAGGGAAAGGAATTTGACCATGGGGGCACCTCTTTTTTGATGGGGTTTTGAATAGTTTACCATATATATTTGAACGAAGTATGAATTTATGAAATGGGATATGAAGATTTATAGACATAAATATCATATTATTTCAATAATATATTTTTCCAGATTTTATTAAAAAAGATGCTGTTTCCTGATTTTTTCTACTAATACATTTAACTTCCTTGCCAAGCCCAGCCTCGGCTGTAAATTTGAAGATAAATACCCACAGGCAACTTGTTCTCAAATCATTTTTGCATAAAGTTTTCTCTAGCGAAACAAACACCATGGACATGGTTCCGTTTACGGTTTAAAACGGTGTGTCACAAGCAGGGAATGGCCTATCTAAGGGGAACAGCGTCCCGATCCCGGAAAGCATTTTAACTAACAAACGACAAATATAAAAGTCCTTTCCACAGCCCATTTTAGATTGATGCCAGGAAAATAGTAGACAGGTTTGATGGGACTTTTTACCACCGCGCCGAGACGGTGGGAAAAGATGCGGGCCGGATGCAGGATCATCGGAGCTTGCCTACAGTATAAGGTTGGGGCCATCTTATTGTATCCAGATGGGTTTGCCATCCTTGGATTTTGGCCATTCGCTGGCAAGACTCTTGGCCGTTGTTGGGCGCGAGAAGAATCGCAGCGGCTTCCTTTTGCGGCTTCAGGCCCTGGCATAGCGATCATCCGGCATGCCCCAGTTCCGCATCCATGCTGCGGCCTGGTTTCCGGATAATTATCCGGCCCGGTCTAGTACGCTGGAACTGGGAGGATCAAGGGGGCTTCTAGCGCAAGGGAGGGAAAGCCTCCTCCTGCGCACCTTGAATTTGTAGTACGCCATGGTCTATACTTATGATACTGGGGAAGGGAGGGACCATCGTGAATTATGAGGGACAAATATGCCGTAGCCCCATGGAACGGGGAAGCTTTATGCTCCCTGTGGCTGTGGGCTGTTCCCATAACCGCTGCCGGTTTTGTATGCTGTTTAAGCATTTAACGTATAGAATTTTGCCCTTGGATCTTGTAAAGGCGGAAATTGATCGGATCGTTAACTTGGGCGGTAATCCGCAACGTATATTTTTAGGGGACGGAAACGCCTTTTCCTTGCCCGCTTCCCACTTGGCTACCATTCTGAACTGGTGCTGTGAGGCATTTCCTGGATTGTGTTCTGTAAGCATGGATGCCCATGTAAGAAACATCCTTAGCAAATCCGATGCGGAACTTGCGGCGCTTCAAAAGCTGAAACTGACGGATCTATATCTAGGCATAGAGTGCGGCCTGGAGGATGTGCTCCTTAAACAGGATAAGGGCAATACCCTTGCTGAGGCGGAATTGGCCATACAAAGGCTTCATGGGGCCGGGATCGAATACGATGCCCACATTATGACGGGGATTTGCGGACGGGGCCGTTGGCAGGAAAATGCCGCCGCCCTAGCAGGTTTTTTTAACCGGACTATGCCAAAGCGGATCTGTAATTTTTCCCTTTTTATCCACCGGGAATCCCTCTTATATCAGGATATGTTGCACGGTAGCTTTCACCCAGCTGACGAATTGGAGACGCTACAGGAAGAACTGGCATTGCTCAAGCAACTCCATGGCTTTGCCTGCGTATATGATGGCCTCCATGACTTCGTTCCGGCGCATATACGGGGAAATTTGCCAGAGGATCAGGAAAAAATGTGCCGCCATTTGATCCGGGAGATCCATAGGCTGGAGGCGGACCCCAGCCTGATTAAAACGGCCATCGTATAAGGGATAGGCAGCTTTTCCGTTACCATAGCGGAGCGGCTCCCGCATATGTACGAAGGCAGGATCATGGGCATCGTTAAGCCGGAGGAAACCACGGTGGAGGAAATGGGCTTGATGATGGGCGGTATGCCCCTGGAGGAGATCCGGCGGCAGGCATAGGCTTTTTCCCGGCCGCGGCGTTCGCACCCCCGGGATCGTCCCGCCCCGGCTGGGACCCGGGAACCACCCCCAAAAGGGAAACCCAAAAAAGCATAGAAGCCGGCCTTTTGGCGCAAGCCAAAAGGCCGGCTTTGGCTTGGCCGCGGCGGAAGCCGGAGGGCTTAGGATGGGGGAGCCGGCCATGGGAACCCGGAAAAATGCCAGGCGGGGTTGGGGCCTAGGAAAATATATCCGGGGACTAGCAAAAGGGAAATGGGTATGGTAGAATAAAAGAAAACATTTGTTCTATTATTGCTAGCAGGAAAGAGGTGTGGAGGAATGCCGGGGCGGATCTATTTGGCCATCGACTTAAAGTCCTTCTATGCGTCGGTGGAGTGTGTGGAGCGGGGGCTGGACCCGTTGACCTGCAACCTGGTGGTGGCGGACACGGCCCGCACGGAAAAGACCATTTGCCTGGCGGTATCCCCCGCCTTGAAGGCCTACGGCATACCTGGCAGGCCCCGGCTGTTTCAGGTGGCGGAGCAGGTGAAGGCCATCAACGCCCAGCGCCGGGCCCAGGCGCCGGGCCGGCGGTTGGAGGGGGCCAGCTGGGACAACCGGGCGCTACAGGCGCAAAGGGAGTTAGCTCTGGATTATTTGGTGGCCCCGCCTCGCATGGCGCTGTATATCCAATATAGCCAGCGGGTCTATGGCATATATCTTCGGTATATCGCTCCGGAGGATATCCATGTATATTCCATCGACGAGGTGTTCTTGGACGTGACGGACTATCTGGCCGCCTACAGGCGCACCCCGGAACAGCTGGCTAGGGATATGCTGCTGGCGGTCTATGAGGAGACGGGGCTTACCGCCACCGCCGGCATTGGGGAAAATTTATACTTGGCCAAGGTGGCCATGGACATCCAGGCCAAGCGCCTGCCTGCGGATGCAAACGGGGCGCGGATCGCAAGGCTGAATGAAATGGATTACCGGCGGCTGTTGTGGAGCCATCGCCCCTTGACGGATTTCTGGCGGGTGGGCCGGGGCTATGCCAAGAAGCTGGAAGGGGTGGGCCTGTATACTATGGGGGACATTGCCCGGTGTTCCCTGGGAGGGCCGGGGGACTATTATAATGAAGGGCTTCTGTACCGCCTCTTTGGGGTGAACGCGGAATTGCTCATCGACCACGCCTGGGGTTGGGAGCCTTGCACCATGCAGGACATCAAAGCCTATAGGCCGGATCACCGCAGCCTGGGCTCCGGCCAGGTGCTGGCCAATGCCTATCCTTTTGAAAAAGCCCGGCTGGTGGTGCGGGAGATGGGGGAAGCCCTGGCGCTGTCCTTGCTGGAGCAGGGGCTGGTGGCAAGGCAAGTGGCCCTGCAGGTAGGCTATGACCGGGAAAACCTGACCCAGCGCCGGGGCTATGCCGGGCCGGTGTGCATGGATCATTACGGCCGCCCTGTTCCCAAGCCCGCCCACGGACACGCCGCTTTGGAGCGGCCCACCGCTTCCGCCCGGCTGCTGGTACAGGCGGTGTTGGAGATCTTCGATGGGACGGTGGACCCCGGCCTATTGGTGCGCAGGCTCAACCTGGCGGCCCTTCAGGTGCAGCCGGAGGGGGAGGCGGAAAGTCAGGAGGGGTATGAGCAGCTGGATCTGTTTACGGACCAGGCGGCGGCCCAGCGCCGTCGGGAAAGGGAGGCGGCGGCCTTGGAGCGGGAGCGGCAGGCCCAGCAGGCGGTGCTGGATATCCGGCACAAATATGGGAACAACGCCATCCTGCGGGGCGCCAGCCTGCGGGAAGGGGCTACCGCCATGGAGCGGAACCGGCAGATCGGAGGGCATAAGGCATGAAGGGCCCCTATGATGACATACTGGGCTTGCCCCGGCACGTTTCCGCCAAGCATCCTCCCATGTCCCGCCGGAACCGGGCGGCCCAATTCGCCCCCTTTTCCGCCCTGGCCGGGTATGGGGACGCCATCCGGGAGACGGCCAGGCATACGGAACCCCGGCGGGAGCTGGACCCCCAGCGGCAGCAGGAGTTGGACGCCCAACTGCGGCGGCTCCTGGCCCTGGGCAGCCGGGGCCCCAGGGTAGTGGTGGCCTATTTCCAGCCGGATGCGAAAAAGGACGGGGGCGCTTACCGGACGGCTATGGGCCGGGTTCGGGGGGTGCTGGCGGATCGGGGGCTGCTGGTTTTGGAGGACGGGACGACCATCCCGTTGGAGCAGGTGACGGAACTTCAAGAGGAATCCCCCGCCCTTTAAGAGCGTAGGGCCAAAGCCGGCCGCAGAACGCCCTGTGAACGCCGCCATCCGCGGGGGCGCAACCCAAGGGCAAGGCCTTCTGGGGCCTGCCCAGGGCTGCAACAGGTTGCGGGTTTGGATTCTTGTGGATGGCCTATTGACATCCCCGCCCAAAGGGGATATAATAGCTTTGCTACATAGTTATACTAAATAGCAACACTAAAGTGAGGCGATAGGGTATGGATAACCGGTATGTACAGCAATTTAAGAAAGGGGCGCTGGAAATGATCCTCCTGTGCCTGATCGGCCGGGAGGAGACCTATGGCTATGAAATTATCAGCCAATTAAACCAGAGTGCCGCCATTTTGGGCTATGCCAAGGAGGGGACGGTGTATCCCCTTTTGTACCGGCTGCAGGAGGCGGAGCTGATCCAATGCCGCATCGCCCGGGCCGCTGCCAATGGGGGGGCGAAAAAGTACTATTCCCTTACCCCTAAAGGGCGGGCGGTCTTGGAGGAACTGATGGGATTCTGGGCCGGCTATGAAGCCTGCGTCAACGGCTTTATACAGGCGTATCAACAATCGGAGGGACGGGAATGAAAGAACAATATATCCGACAGGTGGAAAAGGAACTGAAGGTACCCCGCAACAGGAAAAGGGAGATCTTGCGGGATCTACAGGAGGCCTTTGCCTCCGCCTTGGAGCATGGCGAAACCGAAGCGCAGGTGATCCAACGTTTGGGAACGCCCAAGGAATTTGCAAACAGCACGGCCGAGCAATTGGGCGTGGACCCAGTAAGGGGAAAGAAGCGAAAGCAGCTCCTGGCAGGCTTGCTCTGCTTGGTCGTTGCAGCCGCCGCGTTTGCCGGCTATGCCGCCGGGCAGCTTTCCCAAACGCCGGCGGATGCCATCGGCCAGGCGGACGCTATGACCAATATCCAGGTGACAGGGGGGCTGGGCATTCCTGCGCCCGGCATCCTGCTGGGGATCGGGATCGTCTTTGTCTGCGGGGCCTTGGTTTTCCTCCTGCGGGCGGTGGGCCAAAACAGGGGACAACGATGAAACGCTGGACCTTGCTGGGAACCCTGTTGCTGGCCCTTTTTCTAAGCGGCTGCGGCCAGCCGGCTGGGCAAACCGACGCCGTGCCCCCTGTAAACACCGCCTCGCCCCAAGGCGTCCTGCTTTTAGAGCCGGGGACGTGGCCCCAGAACGCCTATACGGAAGGGTTGCCCATACCGCCCGGCAGGGTGGACTGGGCCATGGTGGATACGGAACGCGGCCATTGCAGCGTCAGCCTGGCGGGCGTTGACGAAGCCGGGTATGAGACCTATCTGGATACCTTACAGCAGGCTGGGTTTTCCCTGGTGAAGACCCAGTGGGAGGAGATCCAGGGCCAGGACTATGTTTCCATCGTCAACCTTTTGTCCGATGGGGAACGGTGGCTGAGCATGAGCTATGTGCCGGACCGGATCACCCTGTATAGTTCCCTTGCCCCTAGCGGGGAAACCAAGAAAGCAAGCTGATCGGAAGGCTGGCGGCAGCGTATACTGCCGCCTCAGGCTGCCGAGAAACCTTTGGGGGTTCGGGGACGCAATGCAGTTCGCAAAGGTCGCGCTGCGTCGGCCCGTGGGGCCTTCCTGGCGCTCCCTTGCTCACTGGGCTTCCGCCTCGCTCCTCCCGCCACTGGCGGCGCTCGGCTTTGCCCCCACGGAGGCTTTCATCGGCTTTGGCGGCGCAAGGTGAATTGTCCCGAAGGGACAAGAGAAGGCCCCCTGGGGGTGTACGGCAAATCCGCAAAAAGCCTTGCGTAGCAAGGGTTTCCCTGCATGGCTCCCTGGCCGCGCCGTAGGCGCAAGGGCGCCATGGAAGTCTCGAAAAAGCGGCGTTAAGCCAGTTTTTCGACAAGCTGTGGCGGCAGCGTATACTGCCGCCTTCTTTTTGTGCAAAGGGATAAAAAAGCAACCGGCTGCCTTTGGGGCGCCGGTTGCCGTGGCGGTTGGTTTCGTAGAGCCCTTATGGGGCCCCGTGGGAGGGGTCCGGTAGGGGTCGCATCCATGTGGTCGGGGCTTAGATCCCCAGGTAGGCTTTTTTGATATCGTCGTTGTGGAGAAGGTCCTGGGCGGGGCCGGAGATGGTGATCTCCCCGGTCTCCATTACATAGGCCCGGTTGGATACATACAGGGCCATCTGGGCGTTTTGCTCCACCAGCAGGATGGTGACTCCCCGCTCCCGGTTCAGCTTGATGATGGTGCGGAAGATCTCATCCACCAGAATGGGGGATAGGCCCATGGAAGGCTCATCCATCAGCAACAGCTTGGGACGGGACATCATGGCCCGGGCCATGGCTAGCATCTGCAACTCGCCGCCGGACAGGGTGCCGGCCCGTTGCTTTTGCCGCTCCCGCAGCCGGGGGAACACGGAATAGGCCCATTCGGCATCCTCTTCGATCCCGGCTTTATCCTTGCGCAGGTAAGCCCCCAGATATAGGTTTTCCACCACAGTCAGGTTGTTGAAAACCCCCCGGCCCTCCGGGATCTGGCAGATGCCCAGCCGGGCGATGTTCTGGGCGGGGGTCTTGGTGATATCCTGACCCTGGAAGGTCACCTGGCCGGAGGTGGGACGCTTTAGGCCGGAGATGGTATGCAGGGTGGTGGTTTTGCCCGCGCCGTTGGCGCCGATCATGGATACCACTTCCCCCTCTTCGATGTGCAGGGAAATGCCCTTGAGGGCGGGGATCACCCCATAATGAACATGTAGATCCTTGATTTCTAGCATCCTATCGACCTCCGCTTCCATCCGGCGCCTGCCCATGGGGATGCTCCAATTCGTCCATTTCCTCGAAGAACTTGGTCTTACCAAGATACGCTTCGATCACGTCCTGGTTATTTTGGATCTCCTCGGGTACGCCTTCCGCGATGTTCTTGCCGTAATCCAGCACCACGATCCGGTCGGATATGTTCATAATGAACCGCATGTCGTGCTCGATCAGCAGCACATGCTTGTTCATCTTGTGGGTCATGTGGTAGATCACGGCGGTCAGCTCGTCCTTTTCCACGTTGTTCATGCCCGCGCCAGGCTCATCCAGCAGCACCAGCTTGGGGTCCGTGGCCAAAGCCCGGGCGATTTCCAGCAGCCGCTGCTTGCCATAGGGCAGGCTGGTGGACATTTGGCCTTCCAGGTCCTGCAAGCCCACCGCTTCCAGGATGGCTTCGCAATCCTCCACCACCCGCTTGCGGGAGGCCCGCATCCCCTTGCCCATGCAGATGGCGGGCAAAAGCCGCTCCTGGTTGCAGGCGGGATGGGCCAGCATCAGGTTTTCCAGCACCGTCAGTTCGGAGAAGAGGCGGATGTTCTGGAAAGTGCGGGCAATGCCGGCGCGGACCCGTTCATGGGGTTTGGCCTTGGAGATGTCCTGGCCCATGAAGGTGATAGAGCCCTCGTCCAGCATGTACATGCCGGTGAGCAGGTTGAAGAAGGTGGTCTTGCCTGCGCCGTTGGGGCCGATCAGGGAGAGGATCTCCTGGCCGGTATGGTGCAGGGATACGTGATCCACCGCGGTCAGGCCGCCAAATCGGATGGTGGCATCCTTTACCTCCAGGATATTAGGCATGGTCTTTCCCTCCTACCGAATACTTGTAGGCGTTCTTCAGCCGCCGCTGCATTCCCCAGAAGCCCTGGGGCCGGTAGATCATCATCAGCACCATCAGCAGGCCGTAGAGCACCATGCGGTAGTCGTTGATGGCCCGAAGGATCTCCGGCACTGCGGAGAGCACCAGGGCGCCCAGTACCGCGCCGGGCAGGCTGGCCATGCCGCCCAGCACCACCATGGCCAGGATGGTGACCGAGTCGGTATAAACGAAGGTGTCCGGGCTGATGAAGGAAACATAGCTGGCATAAAATACGCCTACAGCGCCGGCAAAGGCGGCGGAAAGCACGAAGGCCAGCAGCTTATACTTTATGGGGGCAATGCCGATGGATTCGGCGGCGATCTCGTCGTGCTTCACCGCCAGCATGGACAGGCCGATGCCGGAATTGGTGATGCGCCGCATCAAGAACAGGGTCAACAGCAGGAAGGCCAGGATCAGGTAATAATAGGGGACCCGGCCGCTGAACTGATAGCCGAACAGGTTGGGGCTGGGGATGCCGGGCAGGCCCAGGGGCCCCCGGGTAAGCTCGGTGGAATTGATGAGCACCAGGCGGACGATCTCCCCAAAGCCCAGGGTGACAATGGCCAGATAGTCCCCCCGCAGCCGCAGGGTGGGCAGGCCCAGGATCAGGCCGAAGAAGGCGGCCATCAGCGCGCCGGCCAGGATGGCCAGCCAGAAGGACACCCCCAGCCGGAGCATCAGCAGGCCCCCGGTATAGGCGCCGATCCCGTAGAAGGCCACGTGGCAGAAGGAAAGCTGCCCCGCGTAGCCGGTGACCAGGTTCAGGCTCAGGGCCAGGATGCTGTAGAGGCCCACGGAGATCAGGATGTGGATATAGTATTTATTGGTGACCACCCAGGGCAGGCCCAGCAATAGAATGGCGGCTACGATGAGGGTGATCCGCTTTGTGCGGACGTACTGGGGGGTACCGCGGGGGGGCAGCTTGCTTAGGATTTTATCGATCATGGGGAACCTCCTATACTTTCTCCCGGGTCGCCTTGCCGAAAATGCCGCCCGGCCGGAAGATCAATACGATGATCATGATGCCGAAGGCAAAGGCGTTGCGGTAGCCCGAGGAAATGTAGGCCGCGCCCAGGGATTCGATCAGGCCGATGGTCAAGCCGCCCACCATGGCCCCGGGCAGGCTGCCGATGCCGCCCAATACCGCCGCGGCAAAGGCCTTGATGCCGTAGCTGTAGCCCATGGTGGGGAACACGGCGTCAAAGTATACGCCCACCATCAAGCCGGAGGCGCAGGCCAGGATGGAGCCGATGGCAAAGGTGACCGAGATGATCAGGTTGGTGTTGATGCCCAGCAGGCGGGCGGTGTTGAGGTTGTTGGAGGTGGCCCGCATGGCCACGCCGAACTTGGTCTTGTAGACCAGCAGCAGCAGGGCGACCATGAGGGCCACCGTGAGGCCCAGCATGATGAATTGCAGGTTAGTCACGGTGACGGAGCCGAAATTATAGGTGACCAGCTGGATGTCCGTGCCGGAAAAGGGGTGGGTCTCCGTGCCGAAGATCAGCTGCGCCAGGTTTTGCAGCATGATGGAGACGCCCATGGCGCAGATCAGGGCAGCCATACGGCTGGTGTTGCCGCCGCCCCAGATGGGCCGATAGGCGAAGCGCTCGATGGCCATGCCCAATACGGCCGTGCACAAACAAGCCAGCGGGAAGGTGATCAGAACCGAAACGCCCATGGCCTGGGTGAGGATCAGGCCGAAGAAGGCGCCCATCATGAAGATGTCGCCATGGGCGAAATTGACGATGCGTAAAATGCCATAGACCATCGAATAGCCCACCGCGATCAGCGCGTACACGCAGCCGATGGTCAAGCCGTTGATAAGTTGTTGCGCAAACATTGAACCATCCTTCCATGGGGAAGCGGCGGCGCCTGCCGCCGCTTCCTGATGTACAAATTGCTGTTGTTGTGGGAAACGTGCGGCCTAAGCCGGGAATTATTGAACTACGTTGAACTTGCCGTCCTGGATGACGATGCGGATGGCGTCTTTGAGCACGTCGCCGTTCTCGTCAAAGCTATTGACGCCGCTGGCGCCATTTATGCCAGTGAGGGTGGTCAGATATTCGTTGATCTTCTCCCGGTCGGGGCCGCTGGCCCTCAGGGCCTCCACGATGCACATGGTGGCGTCATAGGCATAGGCGTGATAGGTGGCGGGATCGGAATCGTATTTCGCCCGGAAGGCCTCTACAAATTCCTGCACCGCCGGATCGGGATTGTCCATGGAGAAGAAGGCGGAAATGGTCAGCCCCTCCACCGCGTCGCCGCCCAGCTCGATCAGCGCTGGCTGATACAGGGCGTCCACGCCGTACATGGGGAGGCTTAAGCCGAGAAGCTGGGCCTGCTTGGCAAACATGGCGGTCTCGTTGTAGAGGGTGGCCAGCAGCATCACCTCAGCGCCGCTCTCCTTGATCTTGGTGAGCATGGTGGTGAAGTCCGTGGTCTCGTCGGGGATGTAGTTTTCATAGGCTACCACCTCGACGCCGGCGGCTTCGCACTCCTCCTTATAGATGGTGGCGGTGCCCAGGCCATAGTCGTTGTTTTCATATACGATGGCCGCCTTGGTGGGGGAGAGGTCCTCGAACGCCCATTGGGCAACGATGCGGCCGCCCACATCGTCGGAGGGAATGGTGCGGTAGATGTAGGGACCGGCCTCGGTCACAGCCGGGGAAGAGGAACCATAGGCAATGGCCGCTACGCCGGCTTCATTATAAATAGGGGCGCCGGCCAAGGTGCAGGAGCTGTTGTAGTGGCCTACGATGGCCAATACGGATTCATCCTGGGCCAGCATGTTGGCCACGATGGCCGCTTCCTTGGGATCGCCCTTATCGTCCTGGACGTTCAGGGTCAAGGGGATGCCGTCGATGCCGCCGGCGGCGTTGACCTGCTCCACATAAAGCTGGGCACCTTCCAGGGCGTCCTGCCCATCCTGGGCGGAAGCGCCGGTCAGGGGTCCGACAAAGCCGATGACATACTCGGTTACTTCCTTTTCGCCGCAACCGGTACAGGCAAAAAGCATGGCGATGGACAACAGAATTGCTAAGATGACTTTTATACTGCGCATGGATGTGCCTCCTTTTATTATAATGTTGTAATCGCTTGGGAACAGGAAAGTGGGCCGCCGGGGCAGCTTGCCGGCCAAACGGGCGGAAGCGCCGGGCGGAAGAAAATGAACCTGGCGGGGGAAAAGGCGCCGTATCCGTCTCCCGCGGGCCGGCCCAAGGATGCAAGAAGCATGGGCGCGGCTTTCGTCCAAACAGGCGTAGGTGGGGCAAACCAGCTGGCCCAACCTGGAACCGGGGCCGCTGGGCCGGAAGGAAAGCAGAGGGGCTGGAAGCCGTGCAACCCAGGGAAACTGTTGCGGGAACAGCCCTGCACACATCGCCTCCTTTCAAAAACTTTATATAAATTTCGTTAAAGATTAAGGTTAAAAAATGAAGGTTATTATAAGCATGAAAGCTGCAAAAATGAATAAACATCAAATTTGAGTTTCAAATTTATACAATTACACATAAAGAAAAAAGAGAAAAAATATCAGGAAGAATTACCTATATAGTAAATCTATGGTGAATATTCTAGCATAAGGCCAGGGGGATTACAAGGGCCTATAGCAAAAAAACCACCTGAGAATTGGATTTTTTTCAAAAGGGCTTGTTTCGGTGCCTGCATATGTATTATAATCAAGCTGCCGTATCTAATGTAAATATCCCCCATTCGCCGATTTGCAGGCAAACGTATGATTCATTTCTTTATCAAGGAGGCCAGCTATATGAAAAACAAGCCGGTATGTTATGTACCTGGTATCAAAAACCCTGAAATTTATAGCGGAACGCCAACCTTTATGGGCCTGCCCAAAATCCAGGCCAAGGCGGAGCTCCCCGGCCATGACGTGGTGTTCCTGGGGGTGCCCTGGGAGGGCATTTGCACCTGGGGCAATTACACCATGTGCGAAATGGCCACCAAAACCATCCGTACCGCCTCGGTGCGCTACAGCGGCTTCCTGCCGGAGCTGGATATCGATATTTTCGATCACCTTTCCGGCGGCGACTATGGGGATACCGCCGTGCGCAATGGGGATTACGACTTCACCTTTGCCGCCATGGGCCAGCGCTATGGGGAGATCCTGGACGCGGGCTGCTTCCCGGTGGTATTCGGCGGGGATCATTCCATCACCTACCCCCTGATGAAGGAGCAGGTCAGCCGCAAGCCCGGCAAGATCGGCCTGATCCACTTTGACGCCCACATGGACAACATGGATACCTTCGGCGAGGAAAAGCTGGCCCGCTGCTGCCCCATGCACCGCATCTATGAAATGGAGGGCTTCGACCCCACCAAGATGGTCACCCTGGGCATCCGGGGGCCCCGCAACCACTATGGGGCGCTGGCGGAGGCCAAGAAATACGGCGTGCGGGTGATGACCATGATGGACATCCGGCGCATGGGCTATATGGAGGCCATCCAAGAGGCCATCGCCATCGCCTCGGAGGGCACCGAGGGCTTCTACGTGACCGTTTGCTCCGACGCCCTGGACGTGGCCTTCAACCCGGCGGGCGCCCCGGACCCCTGCGGCCTTACCACCTGGGAGCTGGGCATGATGCTGCACCAGTGCGGCTTGAACGGCGCCTGCGCCCTGGACTATGTGGAGATCTACTATGGCGCTGATCCCGGAATGCTTTCCAGCCATAACGCCGTTTGGATGAGCCTATACCTGCTGGCTGGGGTGGCCCAGCGGCGGATGGGGAAATAAATAGCCATCTACCCCAGTGGGGATGGCTGTATATCCATTGGCGCATGCCGTCCCGGCCCTTGCGGCCCCAGGATGGTCTTTCCCGAATCAATCTTCCCCCATCGAGGGGCTTCGATTATATTCCCCAAGTTTGAAAGGAGACGCATTACGTATGTTCAAGAGCATCCAGGAGGCAAGGCAGTTCATTCAGGAGAACGGCATCCAAATGGTGGATTTCAAGCTCACAGATCTGGATGGCCGTTGGCGGCATCTCACCATCCCGGCGGAGCGGCTGAACGAGGGCATCATGGAGCACGGCATCGGCTTTGACGGCTCCAACTACGGCTATGCCATGGTGGACAACAGCGATATGGTATTCATCCCAGACCTGGCCACCGGCATTGTGGACCCTTATGCACAGATCCCCACCCTGGCCTTCGTAGGGGACGTGATGGTGATCCAGCAGCCCCACAACTGCCCCTTTGCCCAATATCCCCGCAATGTGGCCCGCCGGGCTGTGGCCTACATGCGGGAGACCGGCATCGCAGACGAGATGATCATCGGGCCGGAATACGAATACCATATGTTCGACGCCCTGCGCTACCAGGTGGAGCCCAACCGCATGGGCTTTGCCCTGGAATCCGGCGAGGCGGCCTGGAGCGCCGGGGACCCGGCGCCCAACAGCGGCTTCCATTGCGGCGCCCACGGGGGCTACCACATCGACCAGCCCTTTGACCGGAACTTCGATATCCGAAACCAGACCTGCTTGCAGCTGGCCAAATACGGCATCGACGTCAAGTACCACCACCACGAGGTGGGCGGCGCCGGCCAGATGGAGATCGAGGTGGAGCTGGGGGAGATGACCCGGCTGGCGGACGATACCATGACCATCAAGTATGTGATCCGCAACGAGGCGGTGCGGGCCGGCAAGACCGCTACCCTGATGCCCAAACCCCTGTACGGCCAGCCCGGCAACGGTATGCACGTGCATATGCTGCTCAAGAAGGATGGGGAATACATCTTCTACGATAAGGACGGTTATGCCATGCTGAGCCAGACCGCCATGTATTTTATCGGCGGCCTGCTCACCCATATCCGCTCCCTGTGCGGCTTTACCAACCCCTCCACCAATTCCTACAAGCGGCTGGTGCCGGGCTTCGAGGCTCCGGTAACCATCGGCTTTGCCATGGCCAACCGCAGCGCCGCCATCCGGATCCCGGCCTACGCCAAGGAACCCTCCAAAAAGCGGTTTGAGCTGCGCAATCCGGACGCCACCTGCAACCCCTATTACGCCTATTCGGCCATCCTCATGGCAGGCCTGGACGGCATCCGCCGCAAGCTGGACCCCAAGGACCACAATTGGGGCCCCTTTGACTGCAACCTGTTCGACCTGCCAAAGGAGCAGCTGGCCAGCCTGGGCTGCCTGCCCGCCAGCCTGCCCGAGGCCCTTAAGGCCCTGGAGGAGGATCACGAATACCTGCTGCAAGGGGGCGTGTTCTCCGAGCTGCTCATCAAGCAGTGGATCGACAAGAAGCGCAAGGATGCGGCCCTGGTGGAGCAAAGCCCCCATCCCAGGGAGTTCGAGCAATATTATGACCTATAGGCCGCCTGCCCATGGCATGAGCAGGCGGAAAGGGCTTCAGCGTTCCCCGGCCCCTTTGGCTGCGGGGAGGAATAGGAGGGGATAGCCATGGAAGAAACAGAGAAGCTGTATACCATCGGCCGGATCGCCAAGATGTGTAATATTCCTCCCCACCAGCTGCGGGCCTATGATAAGTGCGGCATCTTCAGCCCGGAGATCCGGGATGAAAACAACAACTACCGCTATTACAGCGAGCGGCAGCTGGGAGACCTGCTGCTGATCCAGGAGCTGAACCGCTTCGGCATCCCCCTTAAGACCATCGTGGCCCTGGTGCAGAATCAGGAGCTGTTCCTGCTCAAAAGCATGCTGGAGGAGAACCTGCAGCAGATGCGCCGGGAGCTGGAACAGAAGCAGCTGCAATACCACCAGCTGGTGGACGCCCTGCTGCGCATCCAGGATGGCATCATGCGGTTGGGAGGCGGCGAAGCAGCCCAACGGGAGCGGGAGGACATTTGCCTGGTGGAGGTGCCCAAACGGCCGGTGATCTATACCCGCTACCGGAGCGAGGCGGACGTGGAGGCCACGTTCCTGCCCCGGTATGTGGAACTGCTGCGCCTGGCCGAGGAGCACCACATGGCCAGCTTCGGCCCCATCCGGGCGGTGCTGTACGAGCACTATACCTGGCAATTCAACGCCCGGACCCGGGGGGAGCCCCTGGGGGACCTGGAGCTGAACCAAGACGTCTCCCAAACCGATACCAGCCCGGGCCATATCCGGTATTACGGCGGCTTCCAGGCGGTGACCGCAGTGCATGTAGGCCCCTTCCGCCAGATGGAGGCCCTGCATACCCGCATGGCGGAATGGGCCGCCGCAAAGGGCCATAGGGTCTGCGGCGTCTCCATTCAGGAGTATATCGTGGGCCGTACCATCACCAGCGACGAGGAAAATTTCGTTACCCGTATCTATCTGCCGGTGGATGTGGAAACCATCTGAAGCCGGCGTTCCCAGAATTAGATCGAATGTTAGAAGGAGTATATGCCATGGCAATGCAATACTTGGGTTTTCCTGTGGAGGAAATGCAGAAAAAGCTGGATAACGCCCGGGCCCTTATGGAAGAACAAAACCTGAGCGGCCTGCTGCTGACCGCCACAGCCAACTATTATTATTTCACCGGCATCCGCAAGCTGGCGGATTGGGCTACCTTTACCCGGCCGGTGTTCCTGCTGCTGCCCCGGAAAAAGGAGCCGGTGCTCTATGTGCAGAACTTCGGCTACCCCGAATGCCGTTCCCGCTCCTTTGTCCAGGATATCCGCAGCTTCCCGGATCTGATGACCACCCCCTTGGAGGGGCTGGTGTCCATTATGAAGGAGCTGGATATGGACAAGGGCAAGGTGGGCTGCGAGCTGGGCTATGAGCAGCGGATGGATATGCCGGTGGCGGCGTTTTTGCAGCTTAAGGACATGCTCCCCAACGCAACCTTTGTGGATGCAGCCCAGCTGCTTTGGCAGCTTCGGATGGTCAAGATGCCCTATGAGATCGAATGTATGCGGGAGGCCAACCGCATCGCCGCGGCGGCCTTTGAAAGCTGCTTTACCAGCATCCACGAGGGCATGACCGAGCGGGAGGTGGCCCGTAAGCTGGTGGCCAGCATGGCGGAGCATGGGGCGGACCTGCCCGGGTTTATCATCGTCATCTCCGGAACGGGCAATTACGACCGGATCAGCGCCCGGCCCACAGACCGGATCATCCGCAAGGGGGACCTGGTATGGATCGACGCCGGCACCACCTATAAGGGCTACTGGACGGATTGGTGCCGGGCCGGCGTGGTGGGCAAGCCCTCCGAGGAACAGCGCAGGCTCCAGGCCATCATCCACGAGACCACCATGCTGGGGGTGCAGACCGTTGCCCCCGGGGTGCCGGTGGGGGATATTTGGCGGGCTTGCGAAAAGTCTATGCTGGCCCACGGCCTGCCCTGGAGCTTCGATTGCGGCCGGGCCGGCCACGGGGTGGGCTTGCAGCTGACGGAGCCCCCCACCATCGCCCCGGAGGACGATACCCTGTTGCAGCCGGGCATGGTGATCACCTGCGAGCCGGGCTACTGCAACGACATCGGCTGCTTTGACATCGAGGAAAACGTGTTGGTCACCGAGACCGGCTACGAGGTGCTCTCCGGCGCCCGCCGGGAGCTGTACGAGATCGCCACGGACTGCTGAGCCAGGCCGGGCAAACGCCCCTGGCGCGCAAGCGTAGCGAGGGCATATGGGTCAACCCGTCGGGACGGGCTTGCGGCCCAGGGGATGGGAAAAAGTGGCGATTCGCCACTTTTTCCACATGGCCCGCCCCGTTGCCCCATCAAGGGCCTCGCGCCCGGCGGGAAGGGGCTTTGATTTTAGAGAAAGGACGACGCCCATGACCATAGAAGAGAAATTCAGCCGCCTGGGGGTGGATAACGCGCCGGGCCAGGAAAGCCTGCAAGCGGATCTTCCCTTGGAGCTTCTGGGGGACCCCCTGCCCGGGGCCCCGGTGGACTTTTCCCACGGGGATGTGGACGCCTTCCGGCCCGCCCCCGGAAGCCTGGAATGCTTCCTGGCGGGGGTGGAGGAGGGGGCGCGCCAGGCCTATACCCCCTACCGGGGCCGCCGGGCGGTGTTGGAGGATCTTGCCGCCAAGCTGTCTGCCTTTACCGGCTGCCCCATCGACCCGGCCCGGAACATCATCCTGGCCCCCGGCACCCAGGGAGCCCTGTTCCTGGCCATGGGCGCCTGCGTGCAGCGGGGGGACCCGGTGGCCTTCCTGGAGCCGGATTACTTCGCCAACCGAAAGATGATCGAATTCCTGGACGGCCGCTTGCTGCCGGTGCCCCTGGACTATACCCGGGACCGGTCCCGGGCGGGGGTCGACCTGGCGGCGCTGGAGCAGGCCTTTCAGGCCGGCGCGAAGGTATTCCTGTTTTCCAACCCCAACAACCCCACCGGCGTTGTGTTTACGGAGCATGAGCAGCGGGCCGTCGCCAAGCTGGCCCGGGCTTATGGGGTAACCTTGCTGGTGGATAGCCTGTATGCCCGGCAGATCTTTGACGGCCGGCCCTATTGCCATATGTGCAGCCTGCCGGAAGCGCCGGAGGAGATGCTCACCATCATCGGCCCCTCCAAGACGGAATCCCTCAGCGGCTATCGCCTGGGGGTGGCCTTTGGCTCGGCGGCCATCATCCAGCGCATGGAAAAGCTGCTGGCCATCATGGCCCTGCGCTGCCCCGGGTATAACCAGGGGGTATTCTTCAGCTGGTTCAACGAGCCCGCCGGCTGGATGGCGGAACGGGTGCGGGCCCATCAGGCCATCCGGGACGATATCCTGGCGCTGCTGGCCCCGGTGGCGGGGGTGGAGGCCCGGCCCACCGAGGGGGGCAGCTACCTGTTCATCCGTCTGCCGGAGCTGACGGTGTCCCTGCATACCTTCGTGCGGATCGCCCGGCAGCAGGCCGGGGTCACCGTGACGCCGGGCACGGAGTTTGGGCCCCAATTTACCGCCCATATCCGCATCAATTTTTCCCAGGACCATAAAAAGGCCGTGGCCGCCATGGAGCGGCTGCTAACGCTGGTGGAGGCGTATCGGGCATGAGGAGCCAAACGCCTATCCCCCAGGGGAAATACCGGCCCGCCCTGCGCAATGGGAACGCCATCTATACGGCGGGCATGACCCCCAGGCGCAACGGCGTCCTGGTGATGACGGGCCAGGTGGGGCCGGACACCCCCCTGGAAACCCTGGCCCCCGCCGTGGCCCAGGCGGCGCAAAACGCCCTGGCCGCCGCCCAGGGCACCCTGGAAGCCGGGGAGCGGCTGCTGGGGCTTTTGAGCCTGACGGTCTATGTGAACGCCCCGGCAGGCTTCCAGGGCCATAGCCGGGTGGCGGATCTGGCCAGCCAGTGGTTTTATGAGCAGCTGGGGGAGGGAGCCATATGCCCCCGGACCGCCGTAGGGGTATCCTCCCTGCCGGGGGACGCGCCCGTGGAATTGCAGACCATATTCCTGTGGGGATGATGGAAAACGG
>OJPZ01000390.1_pt1 | contig 22933 bp, 31 predicted proteins | sample 1598611 | NCBI WGS metagenome assembly OJPZ01 (sample SAMN03922494, study PRJEB24848) | human gut metagenome | isolation source: stool sample | host: Homo sapiens | place: Germany | collected 2011-11
TGGCACGATTGTATGGATTCCCCGCGAATTTAAAAAGCGTATGAAATGATTAATAAATCCTATTTTGTTCTCTGGCTTTGTAGTTTTACGCACACCGTTGTTAATCCATTGCAGAAGCGAGTCTATCGTTACATTTGCATTATTCCGTCGGGCCCATGTTCTAAGAGATTTTGCGTTGTTGGTATAGCTTTTCCCGCCATCAGACTGTTCAAGATATAGTGAAACCAATTCTTCTAAATTTTTCATTATACAAACACCTCCTTTCTTACCGGGAACGAACTTATATCTAATCCGCATTCCCTTAAATGCACTAAATCTGCATCGATGTACGGATTCAATGATAAAGGAGAGGTGTGTCCGAGAATTTCACTGATTACATTCGTTGCTATTCCTGATTCAAGTAAACTCGATGCCAGATTGTGTCGGAATAAACGCACTCCCTTTTGACATCCATTTTGCCGAACCCCTATTTTCTCTAAAGCTCGTGTGACAATAACCCCGATAGATCTGATTTTTAATTGTTTTTTTATGTCAAATGTATTCAAAAACAGATTACTTATTCCCATTTTATTCTGACGCTCATATTTGATGTAATCATAAATGGCATTACCCACTGTGGCTGTAAGAGGTAGACAAAGCGGTGCATCAGTCTTAGACTGCCGGATGTTCATTCTATCCGCTTTCCAATCAATGTTCGTCATCGACATTTTTGCAATGTCTGCACCTCGAATGCCTGTATGTATCAGTAGCGTCATAATAGCTTTGTCGCGAAGAGAAAGAAGCGTTCCTGTCGACAATTCTGATTTAATAATATCCAATTCGTCTTTATGTAGATATGGATAATTTTTTCTTGACCTTCTAATTGGTGGAATGGAATTTATTATACGTTTACACTCCGCCCATGTATCAAATTCCCGATTGCCTTTCAATACAGCCACAATATTATTTTTGTAGGTGTGACCTCTGATTTGCCTCTCTCCATCAAAGAAGAACTTTTGAATCATGGTAGTTGTTACATCATTCAAGGTTTTGGCTCCTTGATCTTGCAGGTACAACAAAAAAGCTGAACCATTGTTGGCTTCGGCCTGAATGGTTGTTTCTCTTTTGTCACTCTTTGAAGCCGCGATTTTAAAATTGTCGATCACAGATCGAAATGCGGAAGAAAGTCTTTGATATGAAGACTTTCGTTCTGGATACTTTCTTTTTGTCATTACAAATTAACTTTAGGAATACCAACATCTTACCTGTAATGTAATAAAAAAGAAAAATATTATCCAAACTTTTATCTGATAATCTATCTATATATCAGGCGATTGCCCGATTAGTCGGGATAATATAAAAGTTAGGATAAGTGACTTTATCCGAAATTCCGGATAAAGTCACGCACAGCACGGGACATGCGGAGCGTCTGAACCGTCCTTTTGGCGCTTACTACGGAGATGCCGGTTATATCCGTGAGGAGCTGGTCGCCGAACTTACGGCGGCCCTGTGCGGTGCGATGCTGGGCTTCGCCACGACACCCCGCGAGGAGAGCGCCGCCTATATCAAGGACTGGCTGGCGGAGTTCCGTAAAGAGCCGACCTACCTATTCGACATCCTCACGGACGTGAACCGTGCCGCGCGGATGATCTCCGAACGGCTGGCCGTAGAGCAGGAGCCGGCAACCCCGGGAGCGATTCCGGCCGAAGCCGCCTGATCCAGAAACCGAATATAAACGATTGTTCAACCTGTGCCGCGACCTTTGGGCCGCGGCGCTTTCATTATCAGCAATATGCAACAACCCAAAACCGAAGATCGGTACAGCCGCGAAACGCTGCGGCCGATGAATACGCTTTACGACCATGAACACCACCTGACGCAAGAGGACGTGGACATGGCCAATAAGCTGGTGCGGCAGATCGAACATACCCGTAACCCGCGTGTCCCGCAGGTCGGCGACCGGGTGCGCTATACCACGCGCCACGGCGACTTCTACGGCAATGCCCTGATCGAGGCTGTCCGTGAAGACGGAACGCGCTCGATCTGCCTGTGCCCTTACGTGCCTTTCGTGTGGGCGACAGCCGGCGGTATAGGCTGCTCGGTCAGCGGAGGACCTTTTACGGTCGTGGCGCCGCACGCGTTGCACCCGACCGGAAGCGTGCCGGGGGATTTCTGTGCTTGGGGCCATTGCGGCGCCTGCGGCAACGGAGTCGTCCGGTTCTGCGCCGAGGTGCCGCTGTGGGAATTCCGGGAAAGCGATCCGCTCTATGGTGATTTCTCCACCGAGAAATGGCGCAAGATCAGCCTTTACAAGGATACGGAGTGCCGAAACGGCGATCTTTACCGGGGCGAGTGCATCTCGTTCGGCTCGGAGGAGGAGTTCCGACGATTTCTCTCCGATTACGAAGGAACGGTATTCGCGGCTCCCGACCCGAAATCCGTCATCATTTGGTGTTATCGGGATGAGCAGACCGCCGTATCGCAAGAGGGGTGGGATGCGCTCGATGCTCCCGTTACAGAGCGGTGCATCTACAACGCGCCCCAACCCGTAAAACTCGTCAAGGATCACGGGCGGCACACCACGGTCTGCTATTTCGTCAGACCGGAATTTTCTTATAAATAACTTGATTCTCTATGACTATGAACAACAAAGAAACACTCGAAAAACTGCGCACTTATCAGATCGGCGTGATCCGCTCGGTCATCGCCAGCCGGCAAGGGCGTCTGAGAACCTATTTGGCAGATGCGACAGACCGCGAGAGGCTGGCAGATACGGACGGCCTCGCCTATGAAGAATATTATGAGTCGCCCCTTACAATCGGATACGACGGCCTTTGTCGCAATGTAATCTCCCTCGAATTTTGTGAGGACGGGCTGACGCCCGTCTGCCTGATGGACGGCTGGGATGGAGATGATTTCCCGCTTGCGCTTGAAAATCTATCCTGCGATACCCTGCAAAGTATCGTCGAATGGCTGGAGGAGTACGACTTCATCCCGTCCGCCGAGGCTGCGCCGCAGACGACAAACGACCTTACGGAAGATTTCGTGGAACGCTGCCTGCCGGAATACCATACGTGCTACGACGTTTTCCGGCTGGGCGAGTTGCAGAACTTCCTCGATGGCCATGAATCCCCGGAATTCGGGCTGAACCGCGACGAAGCCGCCGCGGAGCGCGACCGTTTGCAGCTTCGGATCTATGCCGAGGCCATTACTGCCTTTATGAAAAGGCAGTCCGCAGCGCTTCCGGGCAATGTGTCCCTGCGTGACTATGCCGAGGCGCTGGTCGATATCGCCTATGAAGCCGGGCGCAGGAAGTTCCGGCCTTCGGACAACTCCCGCGATACGGCCGCGACGCTCATTGCCTGGGGCGACGAGTTCTCCCGGCGGCACGGGAATACGGACTGGACGGAAAAGGAGTATCTCGACGAGATTTACCGATTCACCGACGAGAAACTGCGAAGCGTTCCGAGTAAGGATGATCCGAATGCGGAGTTCGACATCGCCTTTCTGAACCGTACGGCTCTCGAAAGACACGGATACGATACTGCGACGATTACGGACAGCGATTTGCAGGAGTTGGCCGGACGGATGGGTGATTATTATTGCGAGAGCAGCAAGTTCAGCGAAGATCTGCGTACGGCCTGCGGCGATTTCGGATTGAAGCTCCGGAACACGACCAATCCGAAATAACACGACACTTCACGTATTGTCAAATCAGACCGCAGCCCTAAAGCTGCGATCTTTTAATTGCATATCATTATGAGCTATCAGATTATAACACGTATCACCATTACCCCCGACCTGCGGGTGATGGTGCGCATGGCGGCGAACAACATCCGCCCGCTCGACTTCCGTTACGACGAGGTCGTATCCCTGACCGAAACGCTGCGCACGAAAGGCCGTCCGACGCTCGAACTGGAACTGCTGTCGCTTTTTTTCAAGGGCCTTTGGCAGGGTCGAACCCGCTATGACCGGGCTGTCGGTTACACACTGCTGACCGACGGCATCGACAAATACGAGGCGTGGGCACGCTGCCGCGAGGACAAGGAGTACGAATGTGGCCTGCTGCTGCGGATGCGGGGCTTCCTGCACTACCGTCCCGTTCCGTGCCGCTGCCACCTCGAATATCAAAGAAGCCCTGTGCGGCGTATTTATGTCGGATACATCTCTTTTTCACGGCAGAGGCGCCGCATCTTTCCGAGCGTCCTCGACGCGCAGGCCGCACTGGTCGCAAAGGGCTGGAACCCCGACAAGTTCCAAATCGTAGAAGAAGATACCCAAAATCTTAAATCTCAGAAACAATGAAAACCTATCGCATCAACAAGAACGCCGAGCGTCTCGCTCAGGGGACGGGCTTCGCTCCCGAATTGATCTATAATATCTCGCTTGTCCGGTTTCAGGGCCGTAACGGCCGTTGTATCGCGGCATGGACGCCGGGGATGAAGCGCCCCCGGTATGTCTACAAGGCCCACACACCGGAAGAATACGACAAAGCTATGGAGCGTATCCGGCAGGAGGCCGAGCGGTTCCGCCGCCATGACGAAGCCGTAGCGCGGTCGAGTGAGGAGTTCCGCCGTTCGCTGCGCGTCGGTGACATACTTTATGCATCGTGGGGCTGGGAGCAGACCAATATCGACTTCTATCAGGTCATAGCGATCCGCGGCAGCGCGGTAGACCTGCGGCAGCTCGACCAGCGAACTACCGAAGACAGCTATATGTGCGGAACGACCGTCCCGCTGCCCGATGTTTTCAAGGGCAAGACCCATACGCACCGTCTGTCGAAAAATTATATCCGCATCGACTCCTGCCGCACTGCATGGAAATGGGGCGGGCAGCCCCTGCGGTGCAGTTGGTATGCATAATATACCTGAAAAGATGAATGCTATTGAGAATATCATTACACGTTACCGCCTGCATAAAACGCAGTGCGACAAGCGCCGCAAGGAGATCGATCGGGAGATTGAACATCTGAAGCAGGAACGGGAGCGGCTGAATAATCCGCATTGGACGGAAGGGCTGCTTCGGCCGGTCATGGCGGAGATCGCCCGCCTGACTCCTGAGATCGACTGGGAGAACAACGACGGGTTCTATCCGACAGACCTGCGTGGTGCTATCACGGTTTTCGGCAGAACGAAGCGGGGAAGACCTGTCTGCATCACCTTTACCGAGTCCGGACACGACTTGCAGTTCGATTTGGGGCAGATACACAATTCTTTCTCATTGAAAGTGCTGAAGGATATTGGCGGAACGAACAACATTATGGAATCTGTCGGCGACGGAGAGCCGCTGCTGCGGTATATCCGACAGCGGATCGTCTTTCTGGAACAACACCCCGAAATGGGGAAATAAACAAAATTCTAAGATTTGATTATTATGAAAATCATGTGTCAGGAGCACTACGATAAGGTAGTGCAATACGCCGAAAGCATCGGCGACAGCACGCTCCGGGAATGTTTGGAGCGCCTCGAACGCCGTGAGCAAAATCCCCATCATCCGTGCCAGATCGAACTTTACAGGGACTTTGCGCCCTATTCGTTCCTCTTCAAGGAACGCTATCCCGACGGGAGTCTGGGCGTTGTCGGCGGATTGGTTTATCATGGATGTCCGGATCGGTCGTGCTGTTTTATCGACCGTCCCTTTCACGGCTGGGCGACCCACACCTGAAAAACCGGTTATTTATGCGTATGAAAATTTTGCGCTATGCTGCAGACAGGGACAATCGGTTCGGAGATGTCCGTACCACCGTATCCGACCTTCGTCGGGGAGTGTATATCCGATTTGTCCCGTGTCTGCTGCGACGAATGACGAGCGATAAGACGCAACTCTTAAAGACGTATGCCGGACAAAGCACGGAAATTGCATATCATCAGGATAATTCGTATATTTGGCTTCGCCGAAGATACTCCACCTCGGTAAACTCAAAACAAGTTTTGGTTTACTCTCGGCTTATCCGTATCTTTGTAAAACGAAACGAACTCCGGCCCATGACCATATTCGATGACTATATCCGAAATAAAGGCTGCTGCAAGGTCTCAAAAACATTGCTTTGGGACTATGACCTGACGCAGTTCGACTGGCAGCGTTCGCGTAAGGTCGTCGTGCAGCGCATCATAGAGCGGGGATGGCTCCGGGACTACTTCGCGGCGTTCGACCTCTACGGAGGCATCGAAGGCTTCCGGGAAATCATCAAAGAGGTTCCGACACTCTCGGCACAGGATATGAATTTCGTATGTACGGCTTTCGGCCTTAAAAAAGAGGAATTGAGATGTTACACACGCAGACAGTTGCGCCGCAGACACTTGGGTTGTTGAAACAGTTGGAGGCCGAGCCCCGACTTGCGGCGTTCAATCTGGCCGGAGGTACGGCTTTGGCCTTATATCTGGGGCATCGTGTGAGTGTCGATCTGGATCTGTTCACTCCGGAGTCGTTCGACGCCGGGGAACTCGAAGCGTTTCTTTCGCAGCGATACGGATTCCAAACGGCCTTCAGGCGCCCCGACACGCTGAAAGGCATGATCGACGGCGTTAAGATCGACTGCATAGCTCACAAATATGCATATCTCCGGCAGCCCTATGCGGAATCCGGAATCCGTTTATACAGCATCGAGGATATCGTCGCCATGAAGCTGTCTGCGATAGCCGACGACGGTTCGCGGCTCAAAGATTTCGTGGATATCGCCTGTCTGTCCACCCGCATCCCGTTTTATGAGATGCTCAAATGCTACGAACGAAAATTTCCGCAGGCAAATGTCATCCGCCCGTTCAAGGCGCTCACATATTTCGATGACATCGACTTCGGCGAGAATATCGTCATGCTGAATTTCGAATACGACTGGAAGCAGATCGCCCGACGACTGAAAGAGATGACAGTCCGCCAAGAGCATATTTTTTCGCAGTGGCCGTTAAAAGAACAGAAACTTCCCGTAGCGGAGGACAAGGATACGACCTCTATGAAACGGGGCCGGAAGAGATGAATCCGTATCCAAGTTAAAAATGTCCGAATCCGGATTTTTATTTTCCATATATCACGATGCGCCGTCCTGGGGCAATACAATAACCTGTTGGTATAATCGTTGGACTGCCGATGAATTTTTTAAGCTAAAAAGTTTGTTTACCTTTATCGGATAAAAACTTACAAAACATGACCAAAGCAGATATCATAAAGCAGATCGCCCGGGAAACGGGCGTCGAAGCCGTGACCGTTTTAGCCGTCGTAGAAGGTTTCATGGAAGAGGTGCGAGCCGCACAGATCCGCAAGGAAAATGTTTTCCTGCGCGGATTCGGAACGTTCCTGATTAAGCATCGCAAAGAAAAGACGGCGCGTAACATCACGAAGAATACGACGATCAAAATTCCGGCGCACGACATTCCTGCATTTAAGCCTTCTCCCGCCTTCCAGCGGCTTTTGGAAAAGAAATGATTGCTACAACGCCCCGATTCGGATGTTCGAATCGGGGCGTTACCGTTTTATCGCTGCCGGTGACCCGTCAGGCATTCAGGCGTGCATGGTCTGCGAGGAACTTCTCCAGCCCGCTGTCCGTCAGCGGATGTCTGAGCAGCCCTTCGATTGCCGCAAGGGGGCATGTCGCCACATCGGCGCCCGCATCGAGACACTGGATAATATGCTGCGTATGACGGATCGAAGCGGCCAGCACCTGCGTTTTGTAGCCATAGCTGCGGTAGACTTTCACGATATGGGCTACCAATGCCACGCCGTCTTCGGAGATGTCGTCGAGACGTCCCACGAACGGAGACACGTAGGTCGCTCCGGCCTTTGCCGCCAACAACGCCTGCCCCACGGAGAATACCAGCGTGCAGTTCGTCCGGATATTTTTGGCAGCAAAATATTTCACGGCCCGTATTCCTGCGGCCGTGCAGGGCAGTTTCACGACGATGCGGGGATGCAGTGCCGCCAGCGCCTCACCCTCTCGCACCATTCCTTCGAAGTCGGTGGCTATGACCTCGGCGCTCACGTCCCCTTCGACGATGTTGCAGATTTCAACGTAATGACGGTTGCAGTTCTCCGTACCCCGGATGTTCTCTTTGGCCATCAGAGAAGGATTGGTCGTTACGCCGTCCAGAACGCCCAGTTCGTGCGCCTTGCGAATCTGCTCCAGATTGGCCGTGTCGATAAAGAATTTCATGATTCGATAGGTTTTAGGTTTCCATAAAGATACGAAAATTCCATATAGGTTATACCGGATAATATCCGATTTTACATTGCGGAAATTCTTTACGACGCTGTCGGTGTCCGGAAACAGTCCGTCGGCGGCTTTACGGCGGCATGCTGTCTTCCCGGATACCTCGGGCGGCGACATATCTCCGGTTCGGATTCACGAACCTTTGCGGAGATCGGAATTCTCGTTGCGGTTTTCGGTTCTTCTCCCCGGGATACCGCATCGTTCTGTACGTCGGGCGCTTCCATAAAAATCGGATATTAGAATCTTCGAACATCCGGAATGTACGCCGTGGGGATCGTTTCGTTTGCGGGCATCGTTTTTTTGCTTTACCTTTGCATCCTAACAGGAAAAAACCGTGTTCTTTCCGGAAAATTCAGAGAGTTAAAACTTTTACCGAATCATGTATTGGACACTCGAACTGGCCTCGTGGCTCGAAGATGCCCCTTGGCCCGCAACCAAAGACGAACTGATCGACTACGCCAATCGCTCGGGACTTCCCGAAGCGGTTCTGGAGAACCTGCAGGAGATCGAAGAGGAAGAAGAGATTTTCGAATCGATCGAGGACCTCTGGCCGGACTATCCTTCGAAAGAGGATTTTCTGTTCAACGAGGATGAATATTGAGTTTCCTCAAGCTGCATGAAAGACACCCCGGTACGGTCTGAAAACCGTACCGGGGTATCTGATTGTTCGGAAACGAACAGCCTTTCAGGGCCGTAGCGTGCGGAATTTATGTCTGGAATCCTTTTGCAAAGTGATTTTGAAAAAAAAGACCGTATGATCTTCACTGTTTCGAAACGTTTTCACGGATGCACAAAAACTTCCGCACCGGACAGTTCCGGCCGTGACATTCAGCATCGAAGAATGCCTGCAGGAGCACCGCCCTGTCCATCTTAACGGACGAAAATACTACCGGCTTCGCCGCTTTATCTCCTTACAGCAGTTTTGTATCCAACGGATTCCCCATCGGAAATTCCCACCGTCTGATGCCTGACTCCGTTACGTTCGATCCATGCCGTCAATACCGCAACGATATATCGTTGTTCTTCGGTCGTCAGTTCCCGCCCGGGCGGGATGCCATGCCACTTGGCCAGACATCCCCGGCAGCAGCAGGCCGTGGCGTGCTGAGCGATAAAGACCGGATGCCCGCGCATCGGGGTCTGCCGCCCGTCATTGGGAATAACGGCCGGAGCGAGGCGTGTGCGCACGAAATCTGCGGCATGACGCCGGATAGTCTCCATGCCTTTTCGCTCGATATAGGCGATATCTTCCGCTTTCAGACGAAATCTTCGGCGGAACTCGGATGTCGCCAGCCGGGCGAACAACGCATCGAAGGATTCTGCCGCAGGGGTGTTTTCAATCATTTTTCTCCGCAGATTAAGTCAGCAACAAAGATACGAACAGTCAATGCGTTTTTATCCGTTCCTGCGGGGATTTTCGCTCGGGGTATTCCGGGAACAGTATCAGCCATGCCAATCCGACGGCTGCCGGCAGCGACAAAATTCCCGTCGTCAGACAAAAGGCTTTCAGCAGATGGATATACATCGGACACCTACTTTTGGCGTTCCCCGAGCGTCAGGCCGTATTTGAAAGACAATGCCTTGCAAAAGCGGACATTCCGGAAACGTTCGTTCCTGTCGGGAATCAGCTTCCCGTCATTGCATATCCGGTTGTAAACGATATGCAAATGAGGATGCGCCGTGTTCGTGTGGCGTACGATAACATACTGTGTATTATCGATCCCCATGCACTGCATATATTCCCGGGCGATTTTCACCATCCGAAAATCCGTCATCTGCGGAGCATCGTTCGGGTGGAACGAAAGCGATATGTGCCCGGCAGCTTTGGCAACCGGATCATGCAGCAACGTCTGATCTTCGAAGTCGGAGATCATCTGTTCCAGCCACTCCTCATTATGGCAGTCGCTTACAAATATCCCTTCGCAGGCGATCAGCCGGGAATGATCGTTTTTGAGGACATATTCAATCACAGTCCGCAGCGATTCGCTTTTCGAGAGTTTGCCGATCATCGCTTTAGAGCAGTTTGGCATCCAATAATTCCTTGGCCGCTATCTCCACCGTCTGATGGCGGGCTCCGTTTTTCTCGACGATTTCCAGCAAAAGCACTTTGTCGTCGGAGATCGTCAGTTTGGGCAGCGCGAATACCGTCCTTTGCCGCTGGTGTCCCCTCACGACTGCCGGATCGTTGCATACGCGCAGGATTTCGAGCGATGTCTGCTGTTGTGCCGTACGCTTGGCGAGTTTGCGATCCGCTACGATGAACCGCCGCGCATCCACCTCGAAGGAGATGTTCGTGTCGTTCGAGATGCAGGTGTGAATGTATATCACGTCATTGAACACGTAAATCCCCAACACTTCGACTTCAATGCCGTACTTCTTCGCACGAATGCCCTTCACGTCCGTACGGTTTTGGCGGTATATGTCGCTCAACATGCGTTTTATGGTCGCAGGTTTCTCGCGCCCTACCTCGCGCAGCAGCACCCGGCCTTCGGATGCTGGGGCCGTCGGCTGCGGATAGCCCACGGCAGCCGGTTTCTTCACACATTCCGTCTGCGGTTCCTGCACTGTAAGATTGACGGTCGAGACAATCGGATTCTCGGCATAGTGGACATCGAAAGTGAAAAATCCGCCGTCTTCGGTGATGACCGTCAGGTTTGTTTCTGCTGTGAAATTCCGCACGGCGGCTTTCACCCGTACGACATTCTCGGCCCCGTCGGCCTTGCCGGCGATGATGTCCATCGAGCCGATGTCGATATACGTGACGGGCGACGGGAAAAGGATATGCACGGTTTTGGTGAATCCCGCTTCGATACGCTGGGGGAGAATCTCCTGCGGGGTTTGTCCGACCGGTTTCGCCATGACCCGCGTTGCCGTTATCGCAGCGACAAGCAGGGTCAGATAAATAAAGTTTCTTTTCATATTACTGCTGTGTTGAAATCAATAATAGCTGATAGTTGGCTTTGAGGGTTATCTTCACCTCGCGGAGTTTCCCGGCGACATACTGCGACGAGGCCTGCAATCCTCCGCGCGCCAGTTCGGACAAAACCTGCTGCCCGGCCGAGCGAGTGACGTTCACGCTCGTACCGGCTGTCTGCCCGACGGATGCCAGCGCCTCTTTGAGGGCCGTCCGCTCGCGGGAGTTCGGGACGTTCAGCCCCAGCTGGCCGTCGAGGTCGTAAGCTGCGGCTTCGACGGCGAAGATCCGCCCGCCGTATTCGACGGACGACACCGTGACTTGCAGCCGCATTCCGGCAATCGTCGCAAGACCGTATAACGGAGTGTTGCGGGGAATTAGCACTCCGTCGATGCGCACGGCTTCCAGCAGCCGCAGCTGTACCGTGCTTCCGGCACGTATGACCTGTGTCTGAGCTACGCAGGCTTTGACGGTCGGTACCTGATTCTCCGCCGCACGTCCCGTCGCGGTCAGAAATCCGAGGTTGCGCTCGATGGTGAAATCCGCCCGCGTGTCGAGCGTCGAGGCTTCGACCTCACCCTCCCGAACGGGCCGCATGACGGACAGGCGCGAATCCCTTAGCTGCTTCGTCGGCCCGGCCTCTTCGCCCGCGGCCGTTCCGCCGCCGAGATATTTCCGGGCAAGCTTGTACTGCTCCTCGGCCATTTCCAACGGGTCGGGCTGCTGCCGCTCGGCATCGAGCTGGGATTGCAGGGCCGTGACCTGCTCTTTCAGGGCTTCGACCTCGGCATTGCGCTGCGGAGCGGCGTAGAAGCCCTGCACCTGCTGCTGCATGGCCCGGTTGGCCTCGGCGGCCCGCTGTGCGGGGTTGTCCGCCGGGGCAGACTCCTCGGCGGGTTTGAGCCCGTCGTCCAGCAGCGAGAACGAGTTGTCGCCGAGTGTCATCATGCGTTTCTGCTGCTGTTCTTCGCTGCGGAACTGTTCCGCGGCTTTGCGTTTGTCGCCGACGGTGGCCTGAGCCTTGCCGTCCGGGACCGACGTGTTGATCCCCGCGGCCCCTTCTTGAGGCTTGACGGGTGCAGGCCGGAATATGAACCACAGCACGACGAGGAATATACATCCGAGGATCGCTGCGAAGAGCAGCACCTTGCGTTTGCGCTGCTGCTCGAACTCCGCCGAAGGGTCGCTGCACGGATTCTTGTTTTCTGTCATAACGGTTTACGGTTTCAAGGGTAAATATTCAAAATGCCCGATCTTAAGCTCCGGCCCCATATCCGTTGCGAACAGGAGCCAAAGGTAAAGGAGCAGCAGCAGGACGAGCGCCGCGAGTACGATCCGCTCCTGGATGCAGGGCGCGAGCATGTCGTGCCGGCGCCGCAGCGACCGCCGCACCCAGCGGATGCGGCAGCGCAGGGAATGCGGTTTAGCGGTCATAGGTCGCAATGTCTTTGTTCTCGACGATGTTCAGCGCCTCGACCATAAAGCCCTGCGGATTGTTGTCTGAACGGGAGACGTTCACCAGACGGCATGTCGTGACGAGCGACCGCTCTGTGACGGTGCTTTCGCGCAGAATACGCTGCCGGGCAAAGGTCGTAACTTCGTAGGGATAGCGGTCGAAGTCGCAGCGGATGCTGTCCACTTTGACCATCTGCGAGACATTGCCCGCGATCAGGCGGTTGAAGAATCCCTTCTCCTGCAGGACCTTGTAGTAGGACAAGGCGCTTTTGTCGGCCATCTGCAAGGCGCGTCCGACGTTGGACTCGATGGCCGCCTTGTCGGGCGAGAGGGTGAAGAAGAGCTCGTGAAAGCGCCGCACATGCTCGCGGGCCTCTACGGGACGGTTCTGTGCGAGATCCTGCGAGAGCGCCACCATCAGCGAGCGACCGTTGTCCAGCACGTAGATCTTCTGCCGTTGCCGCTCAGCGAAAGAGTAGGACAGCCAGACCGCCGCCACGGTTACGACGCCGCAGATTCCGGCGAAGACGAGCGCGTACATGCGCAGCTGCCGAAACGATGTTTCGATGTTCGTTAAACACTTGAATTCCATAATAACGGGTTATTTTATTTTCTGAAAATAAGCCGGGCGCCGTTCATGATACCGCGCCCCACGGCCTTACCGCCGGACCATGCCGCCGAGCCGGCGCCTTTGGCCCCGGCCCATGCTTTGCCGGCTGTCCATCCGGCTCCGGCGCTTACGAGCGAGGTCATCTTCGAGACGGTCTTGTTGTAGGCGGCGAATCCGTTTGCCTGCACGACCCACGAGGCGATCGAGGGGATGCAGAGGTATCCGCACACGGCCACGAGCATGAAGATCAGGTTCAGGCTGCTCGACCAGTCCACATACCAGTTGTATCCCTGCTCCATAAGTTCGGTATCGTGCCGCATGGCGAGGCTTTGCAGGCGTGCGATGATCGCCGAGAAAAGATCCGAGATCGGCAGCCACAGGTAGATCGAGACGTATTTCGTGAGCCATTGCGTCAGCGTGGACTGAAATCCGTCGAACACGGAGATGGCGAAGGCGATCGGCCCCAGCAGGCTCAATACTACCAGATAGAAAGTCCTCAGCACGTCGAGGATAACGCTCGCGGCCGCGAAGAGCAGTTCGAGTATCCATGCCAAGCCTTTGAAGATAAGTCCTTTTACAGACCATGAGGAGCGTTCCTCGTTCATGCGGTCGAGTGTCTGCTGTGTCTGGTCGTCCACGCCCAGCTCGCTGAGCTCGCGCTCCATCTCCTCGTCCTCGGCGTAGTAGCTGTCCGGAGGCATCTGCTCGCGGCCTTCGAGTTCGAGCCGCTCACGCCGCTCCTGCCATTGTTCCATGTCGAGCGTCTGCCCGGCCATAAGTGAATGTGTGGCCTTTACCAGCGGCGAGAGAATGCCGTTCAAGGAGCCCAGCACGAGCGTCGGAAAGAACAGGATGCAGATGCCGATGGCGAAGGGCCGCATGAGGGGAAAGAGGTCGATAGGTTCGGCTTGGGCCATCGACTGCCAGACGCGGTAAGCGATGTAGAGCAGCGCTCCGATCCCTGCAATGGCCATTGCGACCTGCGACATCGGGTAGCACAGCGCCATCATATCGTCGTAGAGTACCCGGAGAATCGTGTGCAGATTCTCCGTAAGGGAAAGCATGCGTACCATACTACCAGTAGCGTTGTTCATCGGTTCCATAAAGCGAGAGCACACCCTCCATGTCCCGCTTCCGGGCGGCCCGCAGCAGCGATATGGAGATGTTCTTGCGCGTATAGTAGCGTGCCAGATCGCGGTGGCGCCGCAGAACGCCGTAGACGCGCTGCACCACGTCGATCCGGTCCTTATCCGTCAGGGACATGTCCGTAGGGTTCACGATGTCCTGCAGCTCCTTCAATTCCCCGGCCGATTCCTCGATGATGCGTGCGTAGCCTGCGGCGATGGCCGCGAGTTCCGCGGGCGTGAAGTTATCGTCGCCGACCATGCGGCGATAACCGTCGACGTAGATGTCCGAGATTTCGCCCACGAGCAGGATGCACTGCTGCACCTTGCGGGCCGAGCGGACGAGGTTGCTGACGGATTTCAGGGCGTCGTAGTATCGCTTCCCCTGCTCATAAATCTTCACGGTTTCCTGAAAACTTTGCAGCATGGTGGAGCCGTTCTTGGCGGCTTCGACGATCTGCTTGGTGGAGTTGACGATGCCCTGCGCGAGGTTCGTGGGGTCCGAGACGACCCACTGGGCGTATGTGCTGCGGCTGATGCAGACAAGGCACAGACACAGCAGGATGATTTTATGTTTCATTTTTAGGTTCGTTGATAATGTTTTTGAGAGGACAGCCCGTCCGAAAACAGGCATCAGCGTTTTATCCGACGGCCCGGAGCCGGTTGTCCGGTTTGCTCTTCCCTTGCAGAATTGATTTCTTTCTGCCGCACCCCGGAAGCATGTTTCTCCGGCTTCGGGCCTTTCTGCCGCAGGAAGTCGAACAGATCGTCCGCATAGGGCTGCCTCCCGGTCATGCGTACGAGCCGTTCGTCCAGTTCGCGGAAAGCTTTCCCAATCTGTCCGTATTGCTCGACAGGTGATATGCCGGGAAGAATCCCGTATTTGTCGAGCAGCTGCCGGTTGGTGTAGGGGCTGTCGATCTTTTCCGGGAAGCGTGCAAGCCATCCCAATGTCTGCAACTCGGCATCGAGTTTCTCGATGTAGGTTTGCCGCAGGGGAATTTCCGGATCACTCTCCAATATCCTCTCGGCTTCCCGCACCATGCGGTTCTCGGCCTTCCAGATTCGCTCCCGGAGCTGGTACACCTGCTGCGGATCGTCCGGACATGTCGGGCCGTCCAGCCGCCCGCGCATCTCCTGCAACCGGCCCATATCGGTATCCCAATCGTAGAGTCGCACGACGTAACAGGAGGGCATATAACGTCCACTTGTTTCTGCCAGATGGCGCAGCTCGCGGAATGTCTCGGCGCGGAACTGCCGGTCGATGATATGCGCTGCTGCCTGCACTTCGTCCATCGGCGGCTGCCGGAGCTTGCTGTCGGGATGCTGCTCCAGATAAGCATCCAAGAGAAAGGTGTGCATGGCCAGCAGGCCGTGCAGGGAGTGGGCGGTGTCTGCCGGAACGTCCGCGAGGTGGCGCCCGATCTTTTTCGCAAGCGGCGTCCTGCGCAGGGCCTCCATCAGTTCCAGCATATCTTTTCCTGCTGCATCTTCGGGCGTCTTGAGAAAGCGGGATGTCGCTGTATTCATTGTCAGTCCGATTCCGGCAATGGTCAGATTAAATTTCCGGTGCCGTCGTACGAGGTCTGCAATACTGCTTATATCCCGTTCCCGGAGCAGGTTCTCAGCATGACGGGCAATGAGCGTGCGTCGATGTTCCCTTTCCCACTCCGGCTTGCGGCGGAATAGCCGCGCGATCCTATCTTTCCATTCCATAACCGTCGGATTTAGAAATGTGTGACTGCGAGCGGAGTCCGCCGAAGGGCTGCCCCGGCAAGCAGGGGCAGCCCGGAAATACCGAACGCGGTTCCATTATTCGGTCGGTTCGTTGAAGACGCACGGTTCGGCACCGATGGCATCATCCTCCTGCCGCCGGATGCTGTCCTCCGCAACGAATCGTCCGTAACAGCCGACGGTAAGCGTCTCGGTGGCAGCATCGTAGATCACGCGGTTGCCATCGTCGGCGCCGAGCCAGAGGCGGTGACGGCGCAGCGCGATGATGCCGTCCTGTACGAGGCGTTTGTAGCAGAGCGCGTGGTCGAAAACGAGGATGCGCCACATGCCCTCACCGATGCGGCGTACCGAGGCCGAGAGGTTGTTCTCGGTCGAGAGCCACGCCCCGCAGATGCGGTCGGCGTCGAGTTGTTCCCGAAGGTCCGCCAAAGTGCGGATAACTTCGGTGCGGGTTCTGATCTCCTGCTGAAGGGCCGCTACGGCCGACGCAGGTGTCGATTGGTTACTGTTCATAATCTTTGAGGTTTGAGATTCGTTTGAAAGCGCCGCCCGGTACGAGGAGCAGTGCATCGGCCGGGGGCGTGTAAAAGAGATCGACCCGGCGTCCGCCGTAGGCCGTATAATAGACGCAATCCTTGTAGTATAGGAGGTGCGTTTCGGACGTGCCGCGGCGCGTGATGGTGATCCGGAATTTCTCGCCGCACGGCGCGATTGCCAGCCGCGTATCGTCGAGCGTCGAATGCCACTCGCCGCACAGGGGACCGATTTTCTGGTATTCGTAATCGTAGAAGAGGTGAAACGCTCCGAGCACGGCCGTAAACGTCAGCAGGAGGCCGGCGCATATCCAAAGCAACTGTTTCATGGCAGCGGGCATTAAGATTCGGTTTTCGTTTCGCGTTCGCGTGCCAGCTGGCGGATGGCGGCTTCGATGTCGCCGCCGAGCTTCCCGGAGAGTTCCATGACTTGCATCTTCTCCGACTCCTCAGTGGTATAGGTCAAATATTCTTCGACCGAGGTTTCCGTGGCATAAACTGCCGACTGCACGCCTCCGAGCCCGATCCATACTTCCTTATAGCGGCGTTTGGGATCGTTCGAGAGATTGATAGAGAGAATCTGCGCCCGCTCCTTGTCCGTCAGGCCCAGCAGACGTTGTATGCCATCGAATTTCGAGAGGTATTTGCGTTGGTCCAAAAGGATTTTGCAGTCGGCGTTGTTGATGATCGACTCCTTGACGATGGGCGACGAGATGATGTCGTCCACCTCCTGCGTCACCACGACCGCCTCGCCGAAATACTTGCGAACGGTTTTAAATAAATACCTAATATATGCACTCATATTAGCCGAGGTGAGTGCCTTCCAGCACTCCTCGATGAGGATCATCTTGCGGACGCCTTTCAGCCGCCGCATCTTCGAGATGAAGGTCTCCATGATGATGAGCGTCACCACCGGCAGCAGCGTCCGGTTCGAGGAGATGTTGTCCAGCTCGAAGACGATGAAACGTTTGTCCAGCAAATCCAGCTGCTTGTCGGAATTCAGCAGGTAGTCGTACTCGCCGCCCTTATAGTAAGGTTCCAGCACGTTCAGAAAATTTTCGAGGTCGAAATCCTTCTCGCGCACGCGCTTCTGCTCCAGAAGCCGCCGGTAGTCGGTTTCGACGAACTCGTAAAAGGTATCGAACGAGGGGACGATGGAGCGGTCGGCGCGGAGCTTCGAGAGGTAGAGGTTCACGGCGTTCGAGAGCGCCACCTCCTCCGAGCGTGTCGGCTCCTCGGATTCCCGTTTCCAAAGGGTCAGCAGCAGCGTCTTGAGCGACTCGCGCTTTTCCACGTCGTACACCCCGTCTTCGACATAAAAGGGATTGAAGGCGATGGGCGCCTCCTCGGTGTAGGTGAAATACACCCCGTCGCGGCCTTTAGTCTTGGCGTGAATCAGCGAGCAGAGCCCTTGGTAGGAGTTGCCCGTATCGACCAGCAGGATATGCGCTCCTTGCTCCCAGTACTGACGAACCATCTGGTTCGTCAGATAACTCTTGCCCGAGCCCGACGGCCCGAGGATAAATTTATTCCGATTCGTAATGACGCCGCGCTTCATCGGAAGGTCCGAGATATCCAGATGAATCGGAATGCCCGACAGGCGGTCGGACATCTTGATTCCGAAGGGCGAGAGCGACGAGCGGTAGTTGGTCTCCCCGTTGAAAAGACAGAGGGCCTGATCGAGAAAGGTGTAGAAACTCTCCTCGGCAGGGAAGTCGGCCTCGTTGCCGGGAATCGCGGCCCAGAACAGCACCGGCATGTCCACCGTGTCGTGATGCGGCGTGCAGCCCATCAGCGCGAGCTGCGAGCCCACGTCGTTGCGGATGCGCTTCAACTCCGATTCGCTCTCGGCCCACGCCATGACGTTGCAGTGACAGCGTACGGAGCGCAACCCCTGCGAATGCGCCTCATTGAGGTACATTTCGACCCACTCCCGGTTGATGGCGTTCGCGCGCGAGTAGGCCGCCAGCGAGTTCATGTTCCGGGCCGAGGCCTCGAGGCGCTTGAGCGTTTCGTCGTGGTCGTCGAGGAAGATCACCTGATTGTAGACATGGTTGCAGGAGAGCAGCAGCCCCACGGGCGCCGCGAACGAAAGCCGGCAGTCCGAGCGGTCGGTCGAGAGGCGTTCGTAGCGGAAATCCGTCGCCACGCTCTGCGGCAGCACGTCCAGATCGGAGAGCGTGTGCATCGAGAGGTACTTGTCCCCGATACGCATCACGTCCGGGTCGAGACGGATATCCTCGTTTACGACCGGAAGCCGTTCGTCCGAGAGGGCGAAGTAACGGGCCAGCAGCCCGGCGTCGTCCGCCGTGCCGACGATCTCCGCTTCCGAGAGCCGCTCGACGCGCACGAGGCCCGAATCGTTCAGAATGCGTTCCATCTGCTCCGCAGCTTCCAGAAAGCGCGTCACGGCATCCGTGTCGCGCATCTCCCGCGGGACGATGAAGCCCCGGCACAGCACGGACGAGGCACTGGTCTGTCGCATCCGCTCGGGCGTGGTCTTCGTAACGAACAGGTAGCACGTGTGGCGCAGGTAGGGCCGCTCGTTGAAATGACGCTCGTAGGAACGGGCGAGAAAGCTCCGCTCGGAGCCCTCCTCCGGTGCCATGTATCGCTCCTCGATGAAGAAATCCTGCTTGTGGACGACGGTGTAGTCCGGCAGCACCTTCAGGGCTTTGAGCCATGCGCCGTGCAGCGCTTCGTACTCCTCGCCCGTGAGGGTGAAGAGTTCGGGCAGCAAGACGCGGTAAGCCGCGGTGATGTCGGCGAACTTGGAGATGATGCAGTTGTTCTCGACGCGCAGCAAGGGGAATTTCGATTCCAAGGTCGAGGTTTTCAAGGTTCCGCGCATAAACTTATGATTTTATGGTTCGACGAAAGCGCAACAGCCGCCCGACGGCCCGGCGGTGGACGATGCGCCGCGGATACCGGCGCGAGGCCATGAGTTTTTGAAGTCCGTAGGGGCCGAAGCGGCGGCTCAGGTAGAAGGTGCCGCCCGTGACGGCAAGGCCGGCCGTGAGGGCGAAGAGGATGCACAGGCCCTGCGGGACGCCGCTCATGTACATTCCGGCGAAGCAGACGAAGACGCCCAGAAGCCCTGCGACGAACAGCACGAGGTACTGCGCCGTGAGGCCTTGGAATTCGACTTGACTGCCGACTCCCTTATTTACTTGGTATTCGGCCATCGCTTAGAGGAAGAACGAACGTAAGACTGTACCGACGATCACCAGAAAGACGCACGAGAGAAACAGTGCCGTAGCGGATTTCGAAGCGTCTGGGTCGCCAGACGAGAACTTCGAGTAGACGCGCACGCCGCCGACCAGTCCGAGGATCGCCGCTACGGCGAAGATCAGCTTCGTAAGCGGGTCGAAATAGGACGTTACCATATTCGTCGCCTCGCTGATGCCGGCCATGCCGTTTCCCTGTGCAAAGGATGCGAGTGCGGAGCACAGGGACAGAATCATGAAAATTGCTCTTTTTTTCATAAAACAGGTAGTTTGGTTAAGGGTGTGAAAAAGGCCGCAGCCTGCCTTTAGGGCATTCTGCGACCGGATACATCGTATTTCCTGCTGCGGAAAAGACGTCAGCCGTATTCGTCATTCCATTTCATGGCGTCTCTCGTTTACGTGTCAGGCAAAGGCCCGGATGTCGAAGTTGGCGATGGCCTGCCGCTCCTCGGCCGTGGCGTCGCCCATGACGGCGCCCTCTCCGAAGTCCAGCTCTCCGAGCATCGCATGAACCTCCGCGTCACGGAGTTCTGCTTTGGCGGGGAGAGCCGGAAGCTGCGGACGGGCCGGCGTGGCGTCAGGAGCCTCGGGCTCCGAGAGTTCGCCGTCTTCGCCGATCGGGGGTTGCACGACAAGGGTGTTCCACCCCTGCATCGCGGACTTCTCTTCCGAAGCCGGGGCAAATATAGCGTCTCCGCCTGCCGGGGCGGTGCCGATGTCCGCTCCAGTCCGCTCCAGTCCGCTCCGATAGGATTTTGACACGAGAATTTCGGAACTCGGAACCAGGGACTTGGCATGTGGTGGCTCCGATCTGGAAGTCCCCGGTTTGGACTGTTTCTCCCGACTCTGTCCGGGAAGACCGAAAAAATGTCGTTGGAAAAGTACGAAGCCGGCACATAGCAGGCTGATTACGATTGCGAGCATATTCATCATTATAAAAGTTCTTTTGTGTTTTGCTCTTTGTGAATGCGGTTGATATCGTCTTTATACAATTCGAGATGCTGCCGCAGGATATTCTCGACATAAGAAGTTGCGGTCATATACTCCCCGCCGATTTTCTTTACGACTTCCAGAATTTTACGTTTGGTTCCGATGCTGACATAGAGTGCTGCACGCTGCCTGATCTCCATTAAGTTCATAAAGGTCTGTTCGAAATCGGGAACGGCAGTCCTCCGACGCCGGGATTTCGGCGCCTTTGCCACCGCACCGCCGGGTTTTACATGCGCAGTGCCGGCAATGCCCTGCCCGGAGGAGGCTGCTTTCGTCATGGTTTTAAGACAGGCTGCCGCCGAAGGAATCCTAATGGCAGGTGTTTCGGTTGCGACCGCAGGCTGGAGAAGGGATGAGGTTGTCATGGCGGCTTGCCGTAAGGAAAAAGCCGGAAGCCTCCGAATAAAAATTGATGCGAAAAGCAGTGCCGTGAGGGTCGGAATACCGAACAGGTGCGGCTCGGAAAAAAGATCGTAATACATGATTCGAAAGTTTTTGGATTGTTAAACGATATTTTTGGGATTGCGTTTTTTGTAAATGCGGTTTATCTCCTCGCGGAAAACTTCGATATGATGCCGCAGGATATTGTCTATATAGGCTGTTGCGGTCAGACGCTCCCCGCCGATTCTTTTGAATATTTCCAGAAGTTTGCGCTTGGTTGCCGTACCGACATACAGCGAGGCCCTGTTGTCAAAGTTTGCCGGAGCGAGAAAAGTCCGTTCGTAATCGGATGCGGGGATCATTCGCCGATGCCGGGATTCAGACCCGTCGTCCGAGGATGGCGATTGTTCTTCTGCATCCGGGGTCTCCCGGGGCGCATCGTGAGTATCTTCCGGTTCGTCGTCGGGGATTCGCCGGACGACTTTCGAGGTAAGAGGCGCCTGTCCGGCGATCATCTGGCGCATGAGGTCTTCGTCGACTTCGATTTTGGGTTTCTTGGCCATAATTATCGTATTTTAAGGATTTCGAGGATTTCTGCCGCCAGTACCTCGATCTGCGCTTCGCGGGCGAAGGTACGCTCCGGTGCCAGAAGTGTCGAACGACAGATACCCGAGCCGTCGGGTAACAGCTCTTTGTTGAATTTCGAACGGTAGGGAACATGCGTCGCCATGAGCGACAATCCGAGTTTATGAATGATCGCCTCATACTGATCGTAAAGAGGAGTACGCTCCCGACGGTCGATCATCGTCCAGAAAAGATGAGCGGCCTGCAATGAGGTGTCCTTGTCCTGAACGAATCCATGCTCTATTCCCCGTGCGAACGTAAGGGAACTCTCCATGACGAGTTTGTCGGCCTTCAGAGGAATGAAGACGGCATCTAAGGAGGAAAGTATCCGGATCACGCCCCCGGCATTTACGGTTCCCGGCAGGTCGTAGAGAATTACGCGCGGCAGATAACCGTTTTGCCGGATGCGCTCCACCTCTTCGGGAGCCTCGGGAGGCATACACTTCAGCAAGGGCCACAATTTCCGACCCGTAGCCTTGAACTGGCGTACCATCATCAGCTTGTAGTAGTCGCTGTGCTCCACGACTGCCAGTTCGCGTTCGCGCTGGGCATGGATCGACCATTGTGGATAGTCGCAGTCTACGACAAGAACGTCATGCCCCAAAGTGTAATGCAGGTAGCTGGCCAGCAATACCGTGAATGTGGATTTTCCGATGCCGCCTTTCTGATTGCAGATTGAAATGTTTACAGGTTCCATCATTTGAATATGTTAAGAATTATTTATATGGGTAATGTTTTCTATTGATGCCTGCTTCGATAAACTATCGTACATATATGGGTTTATTTATATATTTATTTTTTTAATTCTGCTCTTCTCCGCTTCCTTATCGAATCGTCTGTTTGATTGAGTAGCGAACCCGATAAATATCGACTTAATCATCCGTTTGTTTATCCGAATAATTCTTTCTGCCGCAATATACATCTTCATTTTCCAACCCGGCTCCGATGTCCGCTCCAGTCCGCTCCAGTCCGCACCGATGGATTTTTTTTGCCCCGAAACGGTTGTAATATTGCACCGGGAACAGACCCGGCTCCGGAAGCCGTAACGGAGGATTTTCGAAACTTCAGTCAGAGATTCTTCGCCGCGGATTTTTCGCCTCACTTGAGGCGAGCGAGCTGTACCTTTGTATGCCGAAAAGTTTTTCGGCATACGAAAGGTGCTCGC
>OJPZ01000402.1_pt1 | contig 22246 bp, 16 predicted proteins | sample 1598611 | NCBI WGS metagenome assembly OJPZ01 (sample SAMN03922494, study PRJEB24848) | human gut metagenome | isolation source: stool sample | host: Homo sapiens | place: Germany | collected 2011-11
TAGTAGGAGAAGTACGTGCCAGCAACTCCGATTGCACTTCATCCAACGGAGTCAGTGAGAAATATAAAGTGGCAGTAATAACACTGAAAACAGTCGCTATCAGATAACTCTTCAACGACCGTTTCAGCAGTTCAAAGTCATTCTGCCCGATAGCCAATCCCACTCCCATGATAGGACCCATCAAAGGAGATATCAACATGGCGCCGATGATTACCGCCGTAGAATTGACATTCAGCCCCAAAGAAGCAATGAAAATGGCAAATATCAAAATCCAAAGGTTAGTACCTTTAAACTCCACTCCATTACGGATAGACTCGACAGTCACAGCTTCATTATCCTTATCTTTGCCCAAATCAAAATATTCATGAAGGAACTGCCTGATATAAGGCATATTCTTCAAATCGTTTTTTAACTTACCTTTAATGTCAGCCATAATTATTTCTTTATAAACCGATTAATAACAGGAATCTGATGCAATGGAAAATCTACCTTTATGATGTATGCCACAAAGAGCATCAGCAACACCGTACGAACAGACAGTAACAAAAAAATGTTCTGAAAAGGAAGGTATTCCGATATACCAAACAATACAAGTGCCAATGCAACATATTTACCTATTGCTTTCAAATCATAATGAATGGGGTACTTCTTCTGCCCCACAAAGTAAGAGAGCAGCATAGCTACCGCATATCCGGCAAATCCCGCCCAGGCACATGCCATATAACTGTACAAGGGAACAAAAATCACATTAATCAAGATTAAAACGATGCAACCGGCAAATGAAAAATAGGCCCCCCACTTGGTCTCGTCAATCAGTTTGTACCAAAATGAAAGATTAAAGAAAATACCCATAAAAATTTCAGCCGCCATCACAATAGGTACCACCCGCAATCCTATCCAATAGTCGGGAGCAAGAATGTATTTCAATATATCCAAATAAAACATAACAGCCAAAAAAGCCAATAATGTGAAAATAATGAAGTACTTCATCGCCTGTGCATAAATAATCTTGCTATCCTTGTCCCGGCTCTTTCCAAACACAAAAGGTTCATAAGCATAACGGAATGCCTGAGTGAGCATTGCCATAATCATGGCAATCTTGCTGCAAGCGCCATAGATGGCAAGTTGCGTCTTGGCCTCCACCTTATCGGGATATATATGACGAAAAATAATCTTATCTGCCACTTGGTTCAAAATACCTGCCACTCCCAATATCAGAATAGGATAGGAATATATCAGCATTCGCTTCGCCAATGGCTTGTCAAAACCTCCGTTAAATTTAAGATAAGGAACCATCAGTACCATGATGACCGAGGTGCAAATCAAATTAAAGAAAAAGGCATAAAAAACATCACTACCCTTCATCACTACGTAATAAACTAAATTCAGAGTGATATTGAGCAGAATGAAAAGAAGTTTCAGAGCGGCAAAACGTATCGGACGTTTCTTATAACGCAGATAAGCAAACGGAATGCACTGAAACGCATCCATCGCAATTACCAGTGCCATCATGCCGATATACCAAGGATGGTCGCCATAGCCCATCATGCCGGCAACCGGATGAAGAAACAGCATACACAAAGCGGCAAAAATCAAAGAAGTACTTCCCACCATAAATAGAACAGTGGAATACACACGCTCAGAGTTTTCCGTCTCCTTATTGACAAAACGGAAAAAAGTAGTTTCCATGCCATAGGTCAGAATGACCATCAGCAGCGCAGTCCAAGCATAAACTTCGGTCACCACCCCATAACCTCCCGAAGCCGCAGACATAGCTGCTGCATAAATGGGCACCAGCAAATAATTCAGGAAACGCCCCACAATGCTGCTTAGTCCATATATTGCAGTGTCTTTGGCTAATGATTTTAATCCGGCCATATTTAATCATCAAATAATGTCTTCTGACTATTATAGATACTCCGTCCCAGATGGATGTAAGCGAGTTCTGTCACTTCTCGTCCGCGAGGAGTACGTTTCAAGAAACCTTCCTTTATCAGGAAAGGTTCATAAACTTCCTCAATGGTACCGGGGTCTTCTCCCAAAGCAGTAGCAATGGTGGTCAAACCCACCGGTCCTCCTTTGAATTTATCGATAATAGTACACAAAATCTTGTTATCTATCTCATCAAGACCATAGCGGTCTATGTTCAAGGCCTCCAATGCAAACCGAGCTATCTCCACATCAATCATGCCGGAACCTTTGACTTGCGCAAAATCCCTCACACGCCGAAGAAGTGCGTTGGCAATACGTGGAGTTCCACGACTGCGCGAAGCAATCTCACCCGCCGCCTGTACATCGCAAGGCACATTCAATATCTTTGCCGAACGGCGGATAATAGCAGTCAACACATCATCATCGTAATATTCCAAATGCAGGTTAATGCCGAAACGTGCACGAAGAGGCGCCGTAAGCAATCCGCTACGAGTAGTCGCCCCCACCAAAGTAAAAGGATTCAAGTCTAACTGAATGCTTCGAGCAGACGGTCCCTTGTCTATCATTATGTCAATCCGATAATCCTCCATGGCCGAATAAAGATATTCTTCCACCACCGGACTGAGCCGATGAATCTCATCAATAAACAGGACATCGTTTGGTTCCAAACTGGTCAGGACTCCCGCCAAGTCACCGGGTTTATCGAGTACCGGCCCGGAAGTAACCTTAAAACCGACTCCCAGTTCATTGGCAATGATATTGCTTAATGTTGTCTTTCCTAACCCCGGAGGCCCATGCAATAAAACATGGTCGAGCGCCTCGGCCCGCAAGCGAGCAGCTTTGACAAATATACGTAAATTATCCACTACCTTATCTTGCCCACTAAAGTCAGAAAAATTTAATGGGCGTAAGGCATTCTCAAAGTCACGTTCTCTGCTTGTGAGCTGATGCTCACGTATATCAAAATTCTCTTCCATCTTTTTGTTTCTCGCACAAAGGTACAAAAGATATTATTATAATAGAAAGAAAGATCGAGGAATTCATTTTCAGTCCCTCATCCGTCCTTTATATAAATTCATTATTGTATAAATAATTAATTATTATGGGAGTTACACTAGGTAAGAAACAATTAAACAAAGGAAGAATTTCTCTTTATTTAAATTACAGTCACAACGGCAAGCGCCGTAAAGAGTATTTAGGCATTATTCTAGAACCGCCTGTCACACCGGAAGCCAGAGCGGAGAACAAGAATAAAATATTGATTGCTAAACAGATTCGAGCAAAAAAAGAGCTTGAATTCTTGTCTGTCGAATATGCCTTAAATAAAACGGCAGAAACATTTGAAGATATCCTGCCCGAAGCACCAAGTAACGGACCGGACTTTTTCCGCATCATGAATGAATACCTAAGCACTTATTATAAGAAAGATAAGAAAATGGTAAAATCAACCATTCTCCACTTACGCACATTTAATAAAAAGAAAATCTTACCAATCAACAAAATTACAAGAGAATTTTGTGTAGATTTTCTCGACTATTTAAGATCTAAACTCCGTGGCAATACCCCTATTGGCTATTTCAAGAAATTCAGAATGTGCATCAATAAATGTGTTGAAAAGAAGTTAATTTCTCATAATCCGACAAATGGGATACGGTTATCGCAATTTGACGAAGTAACAAAGGAGATACTGACATTAAAAGAGATACAAAAATTAGCTGTTACTTCCTGCCCAAATAATGAAGTAAAACGAGCATTTCTTTTTTCATGTTATTGCGGATTACGTTGGTGCGACGTCTATCAATTACGATATAAGGATGTTGACTTTCCGGCAAGAAGATTAACCATCATACAACAGAAAGTACAAACACATTCCAAAAGTGCCATTTTGCACTTAAACTTAAACCACACAGCTCTCAAACTTTTACAGAAATGTAATGGAGACAGAGAAGACTTGGTTTTCTCACTTCCCTCCTACTCATATACAATCAGAATTCTTCGTAAGTGGGTAATAGACGCTAATATACGAAAGCATATTACCTTCCACTGTGCCCGCCACTCTTTTATCACAAATATCATGGCAAATGGAGCCAACATTAAAACCGCCGCTTCCCTTGCCGGCCACTCAACAACCAGACACACTGAAAAGTATATACATATAATAGATGAACTGAAGCAAAAAGCTGTCGATAGTTTACCGGATCTAACTATCAACTATAAATAATAAAAGGGTCCTCTACAGGACCTCACCATATTAAGCCTTCCTGCTATACTTCTGATATACTGAATATTACAAAGGGTAGATAGTATTCGGCACGAATACTACCTACCTGTCGAATGTCGTCAATCATTACTTTAAATGCAACTATAAACACTTGCTGAACAAATACCGCATCCTTCACGCCAAGCACCTGATAGACAACAACGAGTGCGCTATCACCGAGCTTGACAAGCGTTGCGGGTTCACTTCCAGAAGTGTGTTCTATGATGCATTCGGTAAGATAATGGGAATTCCACCGGCACATTACCGGAAGCGGAGGGAAAAAGCTGCGGAAACCTGTTCCGGCCTCTCCGGGACAATGGAAAACTCATTGGGAAAGAATGAAATACACCAACAGCAGGTCATATAAATCAATGAAACCAAGTCCTTTAAAAACGATAAACAAATTGAGTTTTTAAATTTATAAATTTAAAGTTTTTCTATTATGAACAAAAAATTTTTAAGTGCAATCCTGTTCGGAGCCTTGATGGTATCCTCTACAGGAACGTTTGTGTCTTGTAAAGACTATGACGATGACATCGACGAAATCAACAACAAGTTGAACACGCTCGAAACCACTGTCGCAGAACTTCAGAAAAAGATTGTCGACGGCGCATACGTTAAGTCGATTACTCCCAATGCAGAAGGTTTTGTCGTTACGATGAGTGACGGTACTACCACTACCATCAAGTCAGCCAAAGGCCAGGACGGTAAAGACGGTACTCAGTGGACTATCACTGAAGACGGATACTGGGCTTGCGATGGCGAAAAGACCGATGTAAAGGCAGTAGGTGTTGACGGTCAGGATGGCCAGCAACAAGTGAAGAAAGAAAACGGCAAGTGGTACCTGTGGAACGGAACCGACTTTGAAGAAGTAGCCGTGGGTGCTTCAGCCGCTACAGGCATTCCTTATTATTATGAAGATGCGACAGACCCCAACTACACCATTTTGGTTATCTACGATGAAAACGGAGCAAACAAGAAAGAAATCCGTTTGCCTATGAACGCAGGATTGGGACAGATTGTAGTGTTGAATAGCAACCTGAATATTAACTATAGTACTTTCAACGGTGTACACAAAAGCGGTAAGACTGCCGAATGGGGAGGCTCGAAGGCATTGCCCGAAATGGGAGAATATATGCTGACAGCCAACAGCAATGCATATTATGTACAGGTTATCCCGGCTGACTATGACATCAGCAAGCTGAACTTCAAACTGGTGAATACCAAGGGCGACGTGGCTCCTATCACATTGGGTACTCCCGTTCCTTGCTCGGACGCAGTGGAAAGAGCTGTATCTGAAAGCGGTGTTTATGCCATTCCTTTCGAATTGAACGAAATGACAGACCAGACTTTGGACGAATATGTGAAGAACATTCGCAACAAAGCCCTGTCGCTGGTTGCTACAGAAACTGTACGCTCTACTTACACCAATGCTTTGAGTATATTAAAAGCTTCTAATGGATTTGGTAACTTTAATCCAATGGTATCTGTTGCCGTAGAAGACCTTGGAACCCCCGTTGTTATCGCACCGAGCTACAACGCCCAAAATGTATATGATACATATTTGCGCATGGATGCCGGTTCTAAGGCTGACTCTGTGAAATACGGAATCAAGTTTGACGGAATGACCATTTCTTATAACAAGGACATCAAGAAAGGTACAAGCATGACATTCGTTGTTAACGAGTTGAATGCCAAGGCTATGATTAACCCGAATCCTTCAAAGGTTACGGTTGTCTTTGGAGAAGCTGCAACAACTCCTGCCAAAGAATTCTTATTCGAGGAACAAACTCACAATGCTGTGGCTGTTTATACAGACAAGACTACTAGCAAAGAGGTAAATAAGCAGTATCTGGATGTTGACTTTGCCGAATTCTTCAAGACGATTACTCCTCAAGAAGGTGACCGCATCGTTTGGAATAAAGATGTTAGATACTCTGGAATGGAACTGGTATGGACTCCGGTTGATAAGGATGGCAACTTGATGGATGAAGTAAATGTAGCTAACTCCTTAAATGATGATGCACAATTACTGTCTGATGCAGGAAAAGCAGAAGGAATGGCCAAGTTTACAACTTTAAGAATCCCGTTCAAGAAGAACTATCCGGACATTCAGTTGGGTAACGGTACATTGGTTGCCAAAGTTCACTTCTACAACAGTGATGCTGAAACAGAAACAGTGGCTATCATTCCGTTCGTTATCAATAATCCGACTGCTGCTGAAATCGCTTCTTGGTATTCTTGGAATAAGACAAATAATTTTGTTAATGGTACATTGACTGCGTTTGTTGATGGAGGTTCAGAGGCAACAGTTACATTAAGTGACAACTTTGAAGCAATTGATGCTGGCATCACACTGAATATCTATGCTAAAGAAAGCCAGAAAGACAACGCACCTTGGTATACTCCTAACATGACCATCGGTTATCCGTCAGCTATTTTCAAAGGCATGGCAGCTGATGAATACGAAAAGAGAGGTAAAGCTAAGAAGTTGATGACTTGGACAGGTTATGAAAAATATATCTCAACAACTAAAACTGCTATTGATGGTTCCGCTACTGAATCTGATATTACCGGCATGACCGACTACATCAATAGTGCAGAGTTGACATTGAAGGGTACTAGAAGTGATAATTCTGCTAACGCCGATGCATACTTCAACAACGCTTATACAATCAGTGGTATCGAAGTGAAGGCTTTGGGTAAAGGTGTTAAATTCGATGCAAAGAAGGGCACTTGGGGAGAAGGTGATGACCGTTCATTCGGTATCAGCAACATTAAACTGGTTATCAAGAATACTGCCGAAACTAAGCTTGACCAAATCAGCTTCTCTAAGGCATTGCAGATTCCTTCTGTAAAGAATGAGTATATCAAGTTGAGCAATGCTCTTCATACTCCTAATACAGATACATTCTTCGGTACATTCTCATTGCTGAACAACTTGGGAACTAAGAAGTATGAATTGGGCTCTAGTACTACAATTACAGTTAAAGAATTGGGAGAAGATGGTACTTATGCTAGCTCATCTAACTTCGAGGCAACAGTTGTAGAATATGAATACGGTACTGCAAACCCTGCTGCTAAAGCACAAGGTATCAAACTGAAATACGTAGGAGATAAAAACTACACAGCCGGTAAGACATTCACTCTGCAATTGACATTTGCTGCATCAGCTGGTGGTAGTGGAGCGGATATGACTCTTGACGGTGAAGTAGCAACAAAAGCGGCAACAGTTGAAGGCGTAAGTGTATTAGTAAAATAAATCTATAAGGATAAAATATTCTTCCATAGATGAAATGGAAGTAACTTTTATCCCATGGATTAATCCATAAAAAAGATTGGAGCGACCCTTTTCAGAAGGGGCCGCTCCTTTTTACTCAGGTAAGCGATATCCACAATTTTCTCCAGTTTTTCAAAGACGGCTCTTTTAGTCTGTAACCATAATCAGTCTAAACAAACACATGGAAAAAGTCGTTTATCAGTAATATACCTAGTGATTATTCTAAATAATCTTTCTGTATATTGAATGATTTTTGCTATATTTGTTGGACTAAATAAAATGGTTATGGAAAAACGAGTGATTAAAAGCCTGATTATAGAGAAGCAAAATGAAATTCCCACTATGGAAATCATGCCTCGGAAACTTGAACTGGAAGAAACATGCAACTACGTTTTTGTCGGACTTCGTCGGGCCGGTAAGTCATATTTAATGTTTCAACACATACAGGAGCTATTACTAAAGAAGGAAGTCCGAATAGAAGAAATTCTTTATATCAATTTTGAGGATGAACGCATTGCAGACATCAAAGTTGAGGAATTGGGACTTATTGTTGAAGCCTATCATGAATTATATTCTTATAAACCAAGGATTTATTTGGATGAGATACAGAATATAAAAGGGTGGGAAAAGTTTGTACGCCGCCTGGCTGATTCCAAATATCGCATTTTTATTACAGGAAGCAATGCGCAAATGCTGAGTAAGGAGATATATACTACTTTGGGAGGCAGATTTATCGCTAAAGAAATATATCCTTTCTCTTTTCCTGAATATCTGAAATATCAACACTTTGACCTTGTAGCCAATTGGGAATATAATCTGAAAGTTAAAGCCGAATTGGTAAAGAAATTCGAGACCTATTTTTACTTTGGTGGATTTGCCGAGACATTTCCGCTGAAAGACAAACGCTCATGGCTCAACTCTCTATTTCAGAAAATACTGTTGGGAGATGTTATTTCGCGTAATGATATCAGAAATGAAAGCTCTATCAGGCTGATTGTTAAAAAGTTGGCAGAAAGTATTATGCAGCCACTAGCTTTGGCACGTATATTGGGAGTCATAAAATCCGCCGGTTGCTCCCTGTCATACAATACGCTGGTTGACTATTTGCAATATCTCAATGATGCTTATCTCATTTTTGGTATTTTAAATTTCTCAGACAAGTTAAGTGAAAAAGAAAGCATCAAAAAAAGATATTTCTTTGACAATGGGTTACTGAATACATTCATTATTGAACCGGAAAGTAAACTTTTAGAGAATTTGGTTGCCATTGAACTGAAAAAGAGATATCAAGAAGGGGTGTTTTACTATAAAAAGAATGTGGAAGTTGATTTTTATATTCCGTCTATGCACTCGGCTATTCAGGTATCCCTGTCATTATCACAGAGTGACACACGTGAACGGGAAGTTCGTGCTTTAATAAAAATGTCACAGGCATATCCGTTAAAAAAACTGCAAATTATAACGTGGGAAGAAGAGGATGTCGTTGAGGAAGCCGACTTGCACATCGAAGTCCTGCCATTATGGAAATGGTTACTTATATAAGAGCTGCTGTAATCGACTCTGACGGTAAAAAATCAAATGATCAGGTTCATCCTTTCCTGTCCTTTTATTCAACATTATAAAGTAGAAAAGAGACTTGTATCTTTTTTCTACTTTATTTTATTATGTCTGCCAGTATGGATGGCAGCCTAATAGCGGCAAGCGTATAGCCAAAGGTAAGGGTTTCATCGCGAAGTGGAATCTGAAGAAAGCCGACGGCGAACATTTGATGGGAAGCCGGCAGACGTCATAGTAGCAGGGAAAGGAAATATTGTTTCTTCCTTCCTCCTTTCATCTACCGCTGAAATGTCCTGTTGGTAGGGCTCCGGTAGTGAATGGACATCTTGTTACCACCCCTCTCAGCCTCCTTTCATTTGTAAAACTTCTTCCGGCGGGACAAATTCTTCCGGCAAACAAATGCTGAAGGCAGATTTGAAAGCAACTTGGGAAGCACGGCTGAAAGGGGAATGAGGGGATGTTCTGTCATTGTTAAACGATTGATTGATAATGCGTTTTGGCTAATATGTAAGGATGAACGGAAAAGGAGAAATGACCGACTTGGTGAGGGTGGTTCCATCTTCCCTTACATAAAAACATACCGGGCTTTTTAAAAAAGATGGTGATGTTTTTAAGAAATATCAAGGTCTTTTTTGAAAACATCAAGGTCTTTTTTGCAGCATGGGAGTGTGTCAAAACTAAACCGTGCTATCCCATCGTCAGCTGTAGGGGCGAGGTTCACTCGCCCGAAAACAGTTTGCTTTGTGTCTTCGGGCAGGCGACCCCTGCCCCTACGAACGAAACGACAGCATTATCCACATTTTGACACATCCCCCTGTTTGTAAAGTGTGTACGTACGCATCGGACTACACATACGGTGGCATCAGGCCACACGTATATACGTATCGAGCTACACGTACGTATGCATGAGCCTGCACGTATATATGTCATTGTGGCAGGCTCCGTCAAAATACATACTTCACTATCTGATTATCCGTATTTACATCCGTTGCCAACAAGCAATGAATTGCCCCATCCACATAGATGCCTGTAACCGGACGGTCTAACGTGTATTCCTTACGCAGCTTTCCGTCAAAATCAAACACCCGAAGCTGTTTTGCCCCCTGCTTATATTCTTTCTCCTTCACAATATCGCTAAACTTACGTCCATCATAAATGGCATAAATATAATGCCCGGTCACTTGAATATCATAATAACACATCCGACCGGCAGGAATACCATATCCTTCTGAAGTGACATGAAACTCAGGTTCACCATCTTCTCCCTTATAGTTGATATGACGGCCGTTCTCTATATTATAAATATCAAGCACATCTCCCAATTGAGTTACTGTCACCAAAAGTTTCTTATCCGGACTAAACGAAATAAAGCTACGCCAGCCTTGTGCTACAGCAGGTGCACTTTCTTGCAACCGCTTCTCGTCAGTTATTGGTATGCAGTGGGACTTATGCAACAAGTTCCCCGCCATGTCTGCCCAACTAAAACGATTTTCTCCCGAATAGTCAGGAATAACAAAAGAATCCGCACCCGATAAATCAAAGTCTAAAGGACGCATGAACGCCTTGTCCAACGAAATGTTTTCCTCCAGTTTCGGTTCTTGTCCCGGTGCAATGCCGCCATATCGAGACAAACGATTCTTTGAGCCATCCAACACCCATGCTGTATTATCTCCTCCCCAACGAATATTTTCAGCCGAAATCATCTCCTCAGGACCCTCACCCCGTTTACCGAAAGAGGAAATATACTTAAAGCCGGGATATGTGAAAACATGATAATAATAATCCACATTATGAAGGTCAAAGACTACCGCTTTATCTCCTTGCACCCTAATTCGGTATGCATAACGAAAAAGAGCTGTATCAATGGGAACCTCTTCTCCCTTTAATTGAACATTCTGAACATCCTCATTAGCCTGTTTCTTTTGTCCACCACATGAAGTTATTAATACGAAAGCGAACAATAATACAATTACATTCTTCATTTCTTTATTTTTTTAATTTTATCATCCCCTGTACAATATCAAAGACAACGACTTTGGGCTGTTGCATCCGGAAACACGAAGGTGTATCAAAATGAAAACAAGCCATCATCCTGACACACCCTCAGCATTTCGGTGCATTAAAGCAATATCCTTTACTTATAAATAGCTTTTTTACCGGCTAACAATGTGTTTTTCATTAACGAAACGATGGTCATCGGCCCTACCCCTCCCGGCACGGGAGTAATATAAGAACATTTCGGAGCCACTTCGTCAAACTTCACATCTCCTGTGAGCTTGAAGCCCGACTTCTTACTTGCATCCGGCACACGCGTAGTACCCACATCGATTATCACAGCCCCCTCTTTCACCATGTCGGCTTTTACAAAGTTGGGCTGACCGAGAGCAGCAATGATGATATCCGCTTCCTGACATTCTTTAACCAAATCCTTGCTACGGCTATGGCAAACCGTTACTGTAGCATCACCCGGATAAGATTTCTGCATCATCAGGGCTGCCATCGGCTTGCCTACAATGTTGCTACGGCCCAACACTACGCACTTTTTACCTTGCGTTTCGATGTGATAGCGTTTCAGCAATTCGAGGATTCCGTTCGGGGTAGCCGATACATAACAAGGAAGTCCGATTGACATACGTCCCACATTGATGGGATGAAAACCGTCCACGTCTTTACGATAGTCGATGGTCTCAATCACCTTTTGTTCCGATATGTGCTTGGGCAATGGAAGTTGAACGATAAAGCCGTCTACATCGGCATCTTCATTCAGTTCTCTGACTTTAGCCAACAACTCTTCTTCCGTCACATCAGCCTCATAGCGAATGAGGCTCGATTTAAAACCGCATACTTCGCAAGCCTTTACCTTGGCTGCCACGTATGTTTCACTTCCTCCGTCATGGCCGACGAGGATAGCTGCCAAGTGAGGACGCTTGCCTCCTTTGGCTACAATTTCGGCAACTTCAGCAGCTATTTCCTGCTTTACTTGTTCCGAAATGGCTTTTCCGTCAATTAATTGCATATTCTCTTTGTTAAATGATTCTTTCCAACAAATGTAGTATAAATCAGTCAGTCGACATAATAAAAAAAGGAGAAAGTTTTGCACTTCCTCCTTTCCTTATATATATAAGGTATTACTTCTTCATTTTAGGCATCATCTTACCCATCTTGCTGCTTGTGACCATCTTCATCATCTTGCGCGTCTGGTCGAACTGTTTCAGCAGACGGTTTACTTCCTGAATAGTGGTACCGCTACCCTTGGCAATACGTGTACGACGTGTTCCGTTCAGAACTTCGGGATGCGTACGCTCTTCGGGAGTCATGGAATAGATAATGGCCTCGATACTCTTGAAGGCATTGTCATCGATATCGATATCCTTGATTGCCTTGCCCACACCCGGAATCATAGAAGCCAGTTCTTTCAAGTTACCCATCTTCTTTATCTGATGAATCTGAGCCAGGAAGTCGTTGAAGTCGAACTGGTTCTTCTGAATCTTCTTCTGAAGACGCTTGGCTTCTTCTTCATCGTATTGCTCCTGTGCGCGTTCTACCAACGATACGATATCACCCATACCGAGGATACGGTCTGCCATACGTGCAGGGTGGAACTGATCAATGGCATCCAGCTTTTCACCTGTACCGACAAACTTAATCGGCTTGTTTACTACCGTACGAATAGAAAGGGCGGCACCACCACGGGTATCACCATCCAACTTAGTGAGCACCACACCATTGAAATCAAGACGCTCATTGAACTCGCGAGCCGTATTTACTGCATCCTGACCGGTCATTGAATCAACAACAAATAATGTTTCATCAGGATTGATAGCTTTCTTAATCGCTTCAATTTCGTTCATCATCTGTTCGTCGATAGCCAAACGTCCGGCTGTATCGACAATCACCAGGTCATAACCTTTTGCCTTTGCCTCGTGAATAGCGTTCAGTGCAATCTGCACCGGGTCTTTGCTGCCCGGTTCGCTATATACGGGGACTTCGATTTGTTCTCCCAAAACAGTCAACTGATCGACAGCAGCAGGACGATAGACGTCGCAGGCCACCAACAAAGGTTTACGGTTCTTCTTCGCCTTGAGCATACGTGCCAACTTACCGGAGAAAGTTGTCTTACCCGAACCTTGCAAACCCGACATCAAGATGATTGCAGGACGACCGTTCAATTCCAGTTCGGCTGTTTCGCCACCCATCAACGCAGTCAGCTCATCATGCACTATCTTTACCATCAACTGGCTAGGCTTGACAGCTGTCAACACATTCTGTCCCAGCGCTTTCTCTTTCACCGTATCTGTAAAACTCTTGGCTACCTTATAGTTGACGTCGGCATCAAGCAACGCTTTACGAACATCTTTCAGAGTCTCTGCGACATTGATTTCGGTGATTTTTCCTTCACCTTTCAGGATTTTAAAAGACCGTTCCAGTCTCTCACTTAAATTATCGAACATATATCTTTAATTATAAATTACGGATTATGAATTATAAGTTACTGAACTTTAATCACTAACCTTAAACAGCTTTTGAGGTGCAAAAATACAAAAAAGTTAATTACCTCATATCTTTTTATTCTGCCATTTTGCTTTTTTCAAGTAAATAACGCTGCAAATCAATAACAGAGCATAGTAAATTACTTCGGTGGAGAAACAGACAGATACGGGAGCTTTCACAATATATCCTATCCAAAAGATATAGGAAGTATAAATGACAAGAGTCACAGTCTCAAGTATCAAGGCAGCCTGTGTGTTGCCCGTGCCCGAAATACCATTGAAATAAATATTGGCAACCGATGCAATCAGCATGGCACCTCCTATGACATAAAGAGAAGGTACAGACTCTATCAGCAAAGCCTCCTCATTGGTATAAACAGAAAGCATTGCCTGCGGAAACACAACCAGAACAGCAACACATACCACCATAATAATAAAAGACATACGGGCAATACGCCCCATCAGTTGCATGACGTGACTCACCCCTCCGGCACCAATCAAGTTACTTACTAACGAATTGGCGGTGGTAGACAAGGACTGGACAGGTATCAGCATTACCACATAAATGCTTCTCACTATATTTGCAATGGCCAGTTGACGCTGTCCTAATCTCTCTACAGCCACAAAAAAAACAAACCAGGTCGCCATTGCCAAAAAATACTGTACCATCGTAAAACAAGAAATGCTCAAGATGCGTCCCAGCAAAGTGAAATCAAAACGCGGCCAATGATTCAGCCCATATTTTCGGAAGTCGATTCTTGCCCAAGTATATAGAAGGAAAAAGACCAACGAAGAGGCCTCAGCAATAACCGAAGCAATGGCAGCCCCTTTCAACCCCAAGGCAGGCAAACCGAAATGACCGAAAATCAGGGCATAATCCAACACGACATTCACCATAGCCATGACAATGGCATTCAAGGTCAGTACCTTCGTACGCGTGATACCTATATAAAGAGCACGGAACATGACATTGACAAACGCAAAAAAGAAACCGAAAATACGCCAGTTCAAAAATTCTTTGGTAGCATCGAATATGGCATCCGAAGAAATAAGCAAGCGTATCAGCGAAGGAGCAGCCGCATGAGTCAGCCCAAAAAGACCGACCGCCAATATCAACAGAAAAGCACACCCCTGCATCATAACAGGCCCTACATCTCTGAATCTGCCTTCTCCATTGCGCCGGGCTATCATAATCTGCGAACCTGTACTAAAGCCAAAGGCTATCGTAAAAACGCAAATGTAAAACAATCCACCCATGGCCGAAGCACCGAGTTCCACTTCACCCACTCTCCCCAAAAAGGCGGTATCTGTCACATTAATAATGTTTTGTGCCAATAATCCGAGGAATATCGGATAACTGACGTTCCATATTTCTTTGTTAGTATACATACTTACTTTTTGATTGCTTAAAAGAGTTACAAAGGTAGGAATATTTATTCTGTTTTACATTGTTTCGTGACTTAATAACTGTTATACCATTTATTGCAAGCTCAAATAGTTTCTTCTGAAACAGTTGAAATATTCATCTAAAAGCGCAATTAATTGCACAATTCCTTTGCTTGTGTGTTATTTTATCCTACCTTTGCGCCCGAAAATCAAAAAACAAAATAATTAATGAAGAAAATTCTACTGATTGGCGCAGCGACGCTAATGGTTTCAAATCCAACTTTTGCAGGAGGTATCCTGACTAACACAAATCAACATGCTTCTTTTTTGAGAATGATTGCCCGTGGTGCTTCAATCGATATCGACGGTGTTTATTCCAACCCGGCAGGTTTGTCTTTTCTGCCCGAAGACGGATTTTATCTTTCTTTGACCGGACAGAGTGCTTACCAAACCCGTGAGATAACTTCCACTTTCCCATTATTTCAGGCTGTCGACGGTGAAGGCACATCACGTCTTTACAAAGGTACGGCTTCTGCTCCTTTCATCCCCAGTTTCCACGGAGCTTACAAGAAAGGCGATTGGACTATCTCTGCCAGTTTTGCCATCACCGGCGGTGGCGGCAAGGCTTCTTTTGATGACGGTTTGCCCATGTTCAGTGCTGCTGCAATGGGGTTGCTTGCAACCAAAGGACTGACTCCCGATAAGTATATTATTAACAGTGCCATGGACGGACGCCAATATATTTATGGTGCGCAATTAGGATTAAGTTATAAAATCAATGACTGGCTGTCAGTATTTGCCGGAGGGCGTATGAACTATTTCAGCGGAGGTTATGAAGGTTTTCTGGATGCCAAACTGATTCCCGAACGGGGTGGTTCTCAGCTTGCCAATATTGAGCTGGACTGCGACCAGACAGGTTGGGGACTGACTCCCATTATCGGAGCAGACGTTAAGTTCGGAAAATGGAACTTTGCTGCCAAGTATGAGTTTAAAACCAACATGAATATCGAAAACAAAACACACAAGATAGATGTAAACCCGGTAGAAGCCGAGCCGCTGCTTGCTCCTTACAAAGACGGTGTAAATACTCCCAGTGATATTCCTTCTTTATTAACAATTGCTGCCGGATATGAAATCCTGCCCACTCTGCGCGCTTCCGTAGAATATCATTTCTATGATGATAAATCGGCAGGCATGGCAGAGGGAAGACAGAAATACTTGACTAAAGGCGCGAATGAATACTTGGCCGGCATCGAATGGGATGCTACCAAACAACTGACAATCAGTGGCGGTTACCAGAACACAGACTATGGATTGTCCAACAACTTCCAGACTGATACAAGTTTCTATTGCGATTCTTATTCTCTGGGCTTTGGCGCCAAAATCAAAATGAATTCGCATTTGAACCTGAACATCGCTTATTTCTGGACAACATACGATGATTACACCAAAACTTCAGAGAACTACAATAACACAACCATAAAAGGAACAGATGTCTATGCCCGTACCAATAAAGTATTCGGCTTAAGTGTAGATTATCATTTCTAAAAAGAATCTTACTCTTTAAGGTAGGGGCAGGCTTAAAACCTGCCTCTATTCATTATACATAAGTACTCCTTATTTTGAAAAGTGATGGGTAGTAACGACACGAATCAGATAAAACTTATCCTTTCCCGCTTTCGTAACTCTCTTTGCGCCAATAAACTGAAAAGAATAGAAAACACCCTCTTTATCACATAAATAGCGCGTATCCGAATCATGTGTTATTTCCAGCTCTTCTTGATTCCTGGCTTCTATTTTCTCATTCAAATCAATCAATCTGTCACCATTAAACCGGTCTCTAATTGCTTTGGCTTCCTGTTCCGTAGGAAAACGCCAGTTCTTTATATTATGAACAGAATAGCCTTCGGGAACAGACCGGGCAGTTGCTATTTGACTTTCCCATTCTTCCAAACTCATCAGTAACAAATCTGTTCCACTTCCATCGCTACTTTTATTGGAAGCGGCTACAATACAATCATTCCAAATGCTTCCAACCTCGGGAACTCCCGATATATCCTCATCCACATCTTCATCATTGGAGTTGTCTTCATCCGTTTCAAATTTAAACTCGACATCTATCGCATCCTCCCAACCTTTGGCTATCAGGCTTCCATCGATAGAAATATCTCCTGTATAGCTGCCACCTATATTATAAGGATGATTGGCTTGAGGAACAACTTTACTGACATATCCATACGTGTGGCTTCCTTTTGAATCGTCCAGCGTGATGGACAAAGTGGTTTGAGAGCCGGAACCGGGAAAGATATAAACAGGTCCCGCAGTCCATCTCCCATCTGTCCCTAACGCACACTCTATTTCCAGTTTCTTTTCCTCACCTCCATATTTTCCTTCAAAATTAAGAGAAGAATGCAAAGGCGATATACCTACTTTCACCTGTTTAACCTTATCCGCTTTTGTCAGAACAACATTAAGAGAAGCCACCATGTAAGTAAGCAGAAGATTCACCGTTTTATTCTTTCCTTCCAATGAAACGTCAGCCATTCCCATCATCATTGCTTTTGAAGCACAACCACCTTCTTGCATAGTGATTACATCGCTGATTTTGGGATTATCGGACATCACATATCCTTTAGATACTCCCGAAAGAGCCACCACCTTAAAATTTCCCGAAGGTAACTGCAGATTCATTTCCACCTCTTCCGAAGTTATCTTCTGCTTTGCCGCACAGTCTCCTTTCTCATTAAAGGCATACAGATAAACCGGATATTCAATAGATGTATTTCCGCCGGAACGGGCCATTATTTTCAATGCTGTCCCATCAGAAGACGACACATCGTCTTCTTCTCCATCGTCCATTACACGCTGACACGAGAAAGACAGTGTCAGAAATAATGACAAAAACAATATAAAACGAAACTGACCTTTATTTATTTTCTTCATCTCCGGTCTTTACATCAAGGTTAATATCCCCCATTTCTCCGCCGTCATTCCAGCTGCCAATCTCCCCTCCCGTTATTTGTATTTCTTTTCCATTGACCGCAATATTATACTTTTGATGAGTACCTTCCTTAAATGCATTATCTTTGGCAAAAGTAGAAATGGAAGCGGCATAAGACTTACCTGCAACCGAATATTCCAACGTCAATGAAACGGGAGTATCGGATGTTTTCTGATTCAATATGAAATAATAAGAAACACCTTCCTTTTCATCCCCCATTGAATGGTTATTCAGGGAAACACTCAACAAATCGGAATCACCTTCCTGCGTAAGAGTAACCTTTTCTTTCTCAAACGAATAAGTAGCAGAAGAAATAATATTACCACCTTCCAGCGACAAGTTAGTCAGAACCGCATCAGATAATATACCGGCAGCTTTTATATCAAATTGCACCAAACAAGAAATATGGCGAAAAGAGTTATTGCCGGTAAAAGCAACGGTTCCATCCTCTCCATAAGCCTGAGTCACCTCTGCCACCATAAAATCATACTTCTGGATATTTTCCCAACTACCATCCTGTCCCTTCAAAGATGGCAGACATACTTTTGTTCTATCAGTAGTCGCATCATTATATGGATAAAAGGCAGAGAATGTACTTTCAGTCACCAAATCATCCCAATAAGCTTTTGGAGAAGTCCATTTCAAGGAATAAGTCCATTCCGTGACCGGATTATCATCCACGAACATACCGATTTTATCACCTTCTGCAAAAATAGCACTCCCCACTTCTCCCGAATAACGGGGAGTCGGCTCATTATGTATAACCCCTATTTGAGCTATAACAGACATTGGTAACTGTTGACCCTCCTGCCTTTCAGAGTCTTCTTCAAATTGCTCTTGACAAGACAAAAATAGAATACTGCCCAAACAACAGACAGCAACACCGTTCAAATACTTCATTGTATCTAATTTATATTTAAAGACATAAGATATGCATTATCACATATCCCTTAATAATACCAAAAACAGGTCAAGCTGATTAGTCGTCGATACAGAAGTTTTTAATTAGTGCATTAATGGCTATTATTCAGTTGTACACTCATGTGAAAGTACTTTTTATCTCTTTACAGTCAAACATTTAATTAACTTTTGTTCATAAGCTTTCGTTAATAAACTATTTATGAGAATCTTAACACGGGAAAAATATTTCACCCTTTATAACAGGGCTATCAAGGACACATTATTATATTTAGAAATATGCTTTCTGCAAAAAAGAAGAAAAATATTATGTCTCTAACACTCTGCGAACAAAAAATATTAGTAACTTTGCCACACCCTTAATAAACGAGATTATAATTATACACTATAAACAAATTAAGAGATTATGCAAACAATTGACAATTTCAACTTTGCCGGTAAAAAGGCGATTGTCCGCGTGGACTTCAATGTACCTTTGGATGAAAATGGTAAAATCACTGACGATACCCGTATCCGTGGTGCTCTTCCTACACTGAAGAAAGTTTTGGCTGATGGTGGTAGTTTGATTATCATGTCACACATGGGTAAACCCAAAGGAAAAGTCAATGCTAAATTCTCATTGAGCCAGATTACAGACGCTGTTTCTGAAAAATTGGGCGTACCCGTTCAATTTGCTCCGGACTGTGCTAAAGCAAGTGATGCTGCAGCAGCTTTGAAAGCGGGAGAAGTCCTGTTATTGGAAAACTTGCGTTTCTATCCTGAAGAAGAAGGAAAACCTGTCGGAATTGATAAAGAAGATCCTGCATACGAAGATGCAAAAAAAGCGATGAAAGCTTCTCAAAAAGAGTTTGCCAAGACATTGGCTTCATACGCCGACTGTTATATAAATGACGCATTCGGTACTGCACACCGCAAACATGCTTCTACTGCCGTTATCGCTGATTACTTCGATGCTGACCACAAGATGTTAGGCTATCTGATGGAGAAAGAAGTAAAGGCCGTTGATAATATTCTGAAAGACATCAAACGTCCTTTCACTGCTATCATGGGTGGTTCTAAAGTTTCTACCAAAATCGGTATTATTGAAAACTTGATGGACAAAGTTGACAACCTGATTCTTTGCGGTGGTATGACTTACACTTTCGCCAAAGCACAGGGTGGAAAAATCGGTAACTCTATCGTTGAAGACGATAAACTGGAATTGGCACTTGACATCATTGCCAAAGCAAAAGCCAAAGGTGTAAATCTGGTATTGGGTACTGACTGTGTAGCAGCCGATGCATTCTCTAACGATGCTAATACTCAGATTGTTCCTTCCAACAACATTCCTGACGGATGGGAAGGTCTTGACGCAGGTCCTGAAACTCAAAAATCATTTGCTGCCGCCATCGAAAATGCCAAGACTATCCTTTGGAACGGTCCTGCAGGTGTATTTGAATTTGACAACTTTACTGCCGGTTCACGTGCTATCGCTGAAGCCATTGCAAAAGCAACTAAAAACGGAGCATTCTCATTAATCGGTGGTGGTGACTCTGTAGCTTGTATCAACAAGTTCGGTATGGCTGACCAAGTATCTTACATCTCTACAGGTGGTGGTGCTTTGCTGGAAGCAATCGAAGGAAAAGTTCTTCCGGGAGTTGCAGCTATCAAAGGTGAATAATCAGTATATATCCCCTGATACAAAATAAAGAAAAGGAGTTGTGTCAAACCGCGGATAATGCTGTCGTTTAGTTCGTAGGGGCGAGGTTCGCCCGCCCGAAAGCAGTTTGCTTTGTGTATTCGGGCAGACCCTGCCCCTACAGCTGACGATGGGATAGCCCGGTTGAGTTTTGACATAGCTCCTTTTTGAGTTTTCATTCCTACACTCCCATATCTCTTCTTTCCAAGACAAGCACAGGTACAAAGTTTGACTGGTAGCAAAAAAATTTTCAAGGAATAAGTATAATCAAAGCCACACGTAACACAAAGGTTCAACGACATTTCCTTCTCTTTCATTCGCGTTTTTCTCAGTTTTTATATAATTTTGCAGGCTATTAAAACAAACTCGATAAATTATGAGAAGATATTCACTACTATTCACAATTTTGCTGCTATCGTCAACAACAAGTTTTGCACAACTAAAAGATTTTAGTTATAAATTCTATGGCCAAATCCGCACCGACTTATTTTACAACAGCCGGGCAAACGAAGAAACGGTAGACGGGCTTTTCTATATGTATCCCAAGGACAAAGTATATGATGCCGACGGCAAAGACTTGAACGCGACAGCCAATGGTAGTTTCTATGCTTTATATACCCGGATGGGATTGGACGTGCAAGGTCCAAAATTAGGCAATGCAAAAACTTCCGCCAAAGTAGAACTGGACTTTCGTGGTTCGGGCACTACATTTTCGGTGGTTCGCCTGCGCCATGCTTATCTGAATTTGGATTGGGGCACATCTGCTCTATTACTGGGACAAACATGGCATCCCCTGTATGGTGATGTTGCTCCCCAAATATTAAATCTGAATATGGGAGCTCCTTTTCAGCCCTTCAGCCGTGCACCGCAAATCCGCTACCGCTACAAAACCGGAGATATACAAATAACAGGTGCAGCCCTTTGGCAGTCACAATACCTGTCTCAAGGTCCTGAAGGCAAAAGTCAGAAGTACATCAAAAACAGTTGTGTACCCGAAATATATGCCGGTATTGACTATAAACACAAAGGTTTATTGATAGGAGCAGGTATCGAAATGGTATCTTTGACTCCCCGTACACAAGCCACTGTGGAAGACAAGATATACAAAGTGAGCGAACATATCACCAGTCTGTCATACGAAGTGCACATGAAATACAATTCTGAAAAATGGTTGGTTGCCGCCAAAAGCGTATTAGGTTCCAATCTTACACAAACCTCTATGTTGGGAGGTTATGGTATAAAATCAATTGACCCACGTACAGGCGAACAGGAATATTCACCTAACCGCAACAGTAGTTCATGGATTAATATCGTATATGGCAAGACATGGAAACCGGCTATTTTCTTCGGTTATATGAAAAATCTCGGAACAAGTGATGCCGTGACCAATATGTATGGAACGGGAACAAACGTAGACCAACTGCTCAGCGGAACAGCCGAACTGACTTACAATGTTCCTCATTGGAAATTAGGAGTAGAATACAATCTGACTTCTGCATGGTATGGTTCTCTGAACCACTCCAATGGAAAAGTGGTTGATACTCATTCTGTATCTAACAACCGTTTGGTGGCAACTGCATTATTCATGTTTTAAGAGAGCATGAGTACAGCTTCGTGCTATCTTTTCCCATATCAATGGCGGTCAAAAGAAAGCTGATAAATTGCTTTCACAAAAAATGCCCATGAATAAAAGGTTTCAAGTCATGTTATGCGTGAAAGGAGATTGTGTCTGTCTCCTCAGTGG